>Ga0116216_10000479_pt1 | contig 32343 bp, 34 predicted proteins | sample Sb_taG_11_FD_89696 | JGI IMG/M metagenome (GOLD analysis project Ga0116216, IMG submission 89696) | Peat soil microbial communities from Weissenstadt, Germany - Sb_50d_3_AS metaG | ecosystem: Environmental > Terrestrial > Soil > Wetlands > Peat | place: Germany: Weissenstadt | collected 2010-09-21
CAGAACTTCGCGCCGGGGGCAGTCGCCGCGTGGCAATTCGGGCACTCACCGATGGCCGCCACTGCCGCGCCGCAATTAGGGCAGAACTTCGAACCGGCTGGGATCTGCGCCTGGCATTTCGCGCACGTCACTAGCGCCGCCGCCGCACCGGCTGCGGCCGCTCCAGCGCCGCCGCCCTGCGTGGCTTGCGCAGCGGCTTGTTGCATCGCTTGGTTGATCATGCCAGGCATCTGCATGCCAAGACCAAGACCCATGCCCAAACCAGCCGCTGAACCTGCCGAGCCGCCCGGATTCTGCGCCGCCTCTTCCAGCGACTTGGCGGCTTTGAACTGCATGTACTGACCCATGTTGCCGACCACACCCATGCCGGTGCGCTCGTCGATGACCTTCTGCACGTCATCCGGCGGCGTGATCGCATTGATGAGGAAGTCGATGAGCTCGACGCCATATTGCGCGAAGTCGTCCTTGACGCGCGCCTTGCCGGCCGCACCAAGCGCGTCGTAGTACTTGGGCAGGTCGAGGATGCTCTTGATCGTCTCGCCGAGCAAGTTGTTCAGGCGCGAGACGATGATGTTGCGGAAGAAATCCTGCAGCGCGTCCGAGGTGTAGACGTTGGCCGTGCCCACCACTTTGTTGACGAAGAGCTGCGGATCGGTGACGCGCACGCTGAAGATGCCGTATGCGCGCAGCCGCACCATGGCGAATTCGCTGTCACGGAAGAGGATTGGTTCGGCAGTGCCCCAGTGCTGGTTGGTGAAGACCTTGAGCGCGACGAAATAGACTTCTGACTGGAACGGCGAGGTGCCGCCGAAGGGCATCGAGAGCAGACCGGTGACGAGCGGCAGGTTCTGCGTCGACAGCGTGTAGCGGCCGGGTTGGAATGTGTCGAGCGCCTTGCCGTCGCGGAAGAACACCGCTGCTTGGCTCTCCTGCACGATGAGCTGGCTGCCCCACTTGATGTCGGTGGAGCCTGCCTCCGGCCAACGGTGGACGATCTGCTGACCGCTGTTGTCAAAGAATTCGATGACCGAGAGTCCGAGCGCCATGTTTCCTGCTACCTCAAAACATCAGACGTTTGCTGTGCCACTACAGATACTTAGGTGGTCGGCACAAGTTTCAAGGAAGGCCAGGTATGTCCCGCTCGACGCGTGTTGCAGTTCACAGCCCCTACGGGAAGAGTGTCTTAGCGCGACGCCCGCGGCGACGGCGTGGTGAAATAGCTATCCGGTAGGTACGCGAACGGCATGATATCGTAGGCGCGGATCGCGATGGCGACATTGGCGTGCCAGACGAGCGCATAGCCCTTGACGGCCCCATCAAAACTTGTCACCATCCACGACTTGTCGACCTGCGTGAAGTTCGCATTCCCTTGCCCGCCTGCGCCCGCGGCGACGGCGCGGTAGGTGAAGGCGGCGCTTGCCTTGCGGATCAGATTCGTCGAGGTGTCGACCCACAAATCGGTCAGTGGATGTTCGCTCGCGTTGGCCAACGCGACCAGATGAAGATGGTACGTCGGGCTGTCGTTCATCGGTTCCACGGCGACGAACGTGATGCGATAGTAACGGCTTGCGCTCACGCTCAGCGTGCCGAGCGACGGTGGCGCGGCGAGGCCAGGGGCAGGCGACACGCCCGTGTTCGGGCTCTGGGTTGGGGTCGGGCTCGCGCTGCTTGCTGGGGCTGCCGCGGGCCTGGGCGATGGACTCGAGCTTTCGTCGAGCGTAACGGGTGCCGGCGCGAACAACGTAAGTGGGACTGCCTCGTGCGTGGTCAAGTCCTGGCTGAGCGACGTGGCGTCTTTCGCCCGATACCAGACCTGATACGTATAATGATGGTTGGCATGATCGATAGTGAGGGCGTATCCGGTTCTGCCTTGATAGCGCTCTGGGTTGATCTGCAAGTTGTGGGTGTCGACCTCGAGCTTGTAGGCGAGGTAGGACGGCGTCGGCTGCGCCTGCGCAGTTCGCATGGCACGCATGGCGCCGACGAAGATGGCGTAGGGGTCGGGTGTGGCGGATGCCGCAGCCTGGGGCGTAGGCGGCACGCCGATGGGTTGGTTGCTTGGCGTGTCAGCGAGAGCGATCATCGCACACGCGATGACAAAGGCCGCGTGCCAAGCCGCGGCCTTGTGATTGGCGGTCTTCGGGACGGATTTCAACCGCGGTCTACGGCGTCGGCAGTCCGTCGAAGAGATGTTTGCGCGCGTCGAAGCGGCGATCGAACTCCGCTGTCAGCGCATCGAGCTTGGCAAGGGCTGCCTTGAGGTGGGTCGCATCGTTGGAACCCTGTTCGACCTCATTTGTCGCGTCGTCGAATACGCCCAACTCTTGCATGAGCCCAGCGTCATACTGGTAGATGCGGGTGAGCTCTGCCTCGCCCATCTGCACGCGGTCAAAAACGGCCGCATAACCGTAATCTGCAAAACGCATCCGGTCGATGAGTTTCTCCAAACGGCGTCCGCTCTGGTCGATGAGCGCGAGGTTATCCATGTTCCCGCTGCGCGACAGCGTATCGGTCACCCCGTCGAGCCGGCCTTTGATCTTTGCCAGACGTTCCCCGATGACCGCGCGCAGCTGCTTGTCGGCGATGCGCCGGTCCTCAACGCCTTTGTAGCCGGCGAAGCCCGGGATGTAGCTGGCCAGATTCGAGAGCGCCTCGCCAATGCTGCCTGCGTGCGTGATGCTCGGATGCGGTGCGGCCGCTTGGGCAGGGGTGGCTTGGGCTGGCGCATTGGCGGCAGGCGTGGGCTGCGTCGGGCCGCTGCTCGAATTGCTCGTATCCATTATATGACATGCTCCTTCGCCTGGGCGTCGCCCGGCTTGCCTCTGTACTACCTAGACGGCGGTGCGGATGTTGCACCGTATCCGCGAGGCTGGCGTAGCCCCGGTCACACCGCTTCCGACAACGCTTCTCGCCCTTCGGCCGCCGCACTTCGAGTCCTTGCGTCGGCTAAGATGATGCGCACGTTATCCGCCGACGGTTCGTGGTTGATCCGCTCGCGCAGCGCCGACGCGCCCTCGATGCCTTTGAGATACCAACCGAGGTGCTTGCGCATCTGCAGCACTCCTGACTTCTCTCCATAACGCTCGATCATCGCATCGAAATGGGTGAGCGCGAAATCGATTCGTTCTTCCACGCTCGGCGCGGGTGGCGTGCCTTCGCCGCGCATCACGCAGGCGATCTCGCGGATGAGCCAGGGATTGCCAAGCGACGCTCGCCCCACCATGATCGCGTCGACGCCGGTCTCGCCCATGCGACGCAGCGCATCGGCGCCGCTCTGGATGTCGCCGTTGCCGATCACCGGCACGCTCACCGCTTCTTTAAGCCGCGCGATATGCGACCAGTCAGCCTGGCCTTTGTAGAACTGCTGGCCATACCGTCCGTGCAGCGTGAAGGCGTCGATGCCCGCCGCCTCCGCTCGCTTGGCGATCTCGATAAAGGTGTATTGCGAGGCTGACCAGCCCAAGCGCATCTTCACCGTCACCGGTACGCGGTGCACCGCCTTGCGCACCGCCGCGCAGATGGCCACGGCCAGATCGGGGTCGCGTAAGATCGCCGCACCGTCCCCGCCTTTGACGATCTTGGGCGCGGGGCAGCCGAAATTGATGTCAACGATATCGGCGCCGCACTCCTCGACGAAGGCGGCCGCTTGCGCCATGACCTCAGGATCGTTGCCGTGGAGCTGGACCGAGGTCGGCCGCTCCTCCGGGTACACGTCGATCATCTCGAGCGTGCGCCGGTTCATGCGCACAAGCGACTGCGCCGAGACGAACTCGCTCACCGTCAGGCCCAGGCCAAAGGGCTTGAGCAGCTTGCGGAAGAGCGCGTTCGTGACGCCCGCCATCGGCGCGAGGGCCAGCGGCGGAAATATGGAAATGCCTGCGATGACGAGCGGCCGGACGGGAGCCATTACGTGATGGTTCGAGCGCAGCCGCTGCGACGCCTCGCCTATTCGCCGGAAAGGAACCTCTTGTGCACTCCACCTTGACAATCAATGTGCCCGGTCCGGTCGTGCAGGATGTCATCGACCTGCGCCGCGACATCCACGCGCATCCGGAACTGGGCTTCGAGGAGGTCCGCACGGCGGGGGTCGTCGCCGATCGTCTGCGACGCCTTGGCTATGAGGTCAGAACAGGCATCGCGCAGACTGGGGTGATCGGGATTTTGCGCACCGGGCGGCCGGGCCGATGCATCTTATTACGCGCCGATATGGACGCGCTTCCGGTGCAGGAGCAGGGCGAATTGCCGTTCGCCTCGACCATTGCGGGCAAGATGCATGCCTGCGGACATGATGCGCACGTCGCCATCCTCCTCGGTGCTGCTGGCATGATCGTGGAGCGCAAGGATGCGCTGTGCGGCACGATCGTCTTGTGTTTCCAGCCGGCCGAGGAAGGCAAAGGCGGCGCAGCGGCCATGGTCGCGGAGGGCATTCTCGACGATCCGCACGTGGATGCGGTCTTCGGTCTCCACGTGTGGTCGCAGTTCGCAAGCGGTGTCGTGCTCACCCGGCCGGGTCCCATGATGGCGGCGAGTGACTCGATCGAGATCACGATCAAGGGCAGGGGTGGACACGGTGCGCAACCCGAGCACACGATCGATCCCATCGTGACCGCCGCGCAGTTCGTCTCGACCGTGCAGACGGTGGTCAGCCGCAAACTCGATCCGCTCGAGCCGACGGTGGTGTCGATCGGGGCGATCCATGGAGGCACAGCCCATAACGTCATCCCCGACGACGTCCGCCTGCTCGGCACGGTGCGCACGTTCAATGAAGAGCTGCGCGACGTCATGTCCGCTAAGATCGAGACGGTCCTGCGCGGATGCTGCGAGAGCTCGCAAGCCACCTACGACTATACGTTCCTGCGCCGCTACCCGGTGACGTCAAATCACGCGGGTGAGACGGAGTACCTCATAGACCTGGCGGAGAGAACGCTCGGAGCACATCTCGTCGCCGAGCAGCCTAAGATCATGGGAGCCGAGGACTTCTCGTTCATGCTGCAACGCCGCCCGGGCTGCTTCTTCTTCCTCGGCGCGCAGCTCGACCCGCAGGTCGACGCCCCGCACCATAGCCCCCGCTTTGCCATCGACGAGCGGGCGTTCGAGCATGGTGTGCGCATGATGGTGGCACTGGCGCAGGATGCGCCGCGCCAAAAGTCAGCTGATGGGGTCTAGGTCAGGTCGTAAGAAGCGTTGCCAGGAGTTACCCGGCCAGCGCAGCACCGACGAGCAGCAGCGCCACGCTCAATGCTGCGAGGCAGAGGAGCACATACAGCAAACGGCTAGCTGACGTTCTCGGTCGAAGCTGCATGCCTTGTCCTTTTTTCAAATGTAAAATCGCAGCAGTGTCATAATGCATGGCTTTCGAAGACTTCTATAGGATTACGCACGCCGTTGTCGGAAGCACGCAACGCGTTATGTCGAATAGTAAAGCAGGTTGACTAATTTGTCAAGACGATTGGCTTCAGGCCCCTCCGTCCGCATCGCGGTCGACTTGATGCGCCTTTGGACCCTGCTCTCCGAGACCTATAATACGGAAATGACCCATACGAAGTTCCCGGACGTGCGCATATCGTACGGACAGGTGTTTGGTTATATCGACGACGATGGGATGACCATAACGCAGCTCGCCAGTCGCGCCGGCATATCAAAGCAGGCGATGGCGGAGCTCGTCGATCGACTAGAAGAATCAGGGTACGTGAAACGGACTCCAGATCCACGCGATGGCCGTGCCAAGCTCATCCGCACAACCGATAAAGGCGAGCGTCAGATAGAGGCCTCGCGCAAAGTCATTCGGGCCATCGAGCGGCGCTGGGCGAAATTCGTGGGTGATGGCCGCCTCAACCAGCTCCGCGCGACGCTGCGAGAGCTAGCGGAGATAGAAGCGCGCGAGCACGCCAATGGAAAGATCTCGTAGCACAGCGAGCTTGGGAACTGCTCCGTGCATCAGTAGAGCGATTTGATCAACCCGCCATCCACGGCGATCGTCTGACCGGTCACATAGCCTGCCGGCTCACCGCATAAGAACGCCACCATCGGCGCGAATTCCGCCGGCGTTGCGACGTGCCCGATCGGGATCTCCTCGAGCGCGGCCTTGTGCAGCGCCTCATCATCAGGGTAGAGATGGCGCAGCCGGTCGGTGAGCACGCGGCCAGTCGCGATCGCATTCACCGTGACGCCGCTACGCGCCACCTCGAGCGACAGCGTCTTGAGCGCTGCGATGAGCGCGATCCGAAACGCATTGGAGAGCGCGAGCGTGGGGATCGGCTGCTTGACCGAGCTGGACGTGAGCGCAACGATTCGTCCCCAGCTCTTGGCCTTCATCGCGGGCAGGACGCCGTCGACCAGCTCGAGCATGTTGCGCAGCGTCGAGCGGTATCCCGCATCCCAGTCGGCAAGCGTCAGGTCGAGGAATTTTCCAGGCTTCGGGCCACCGCTATTGGCGACCAGTATCGACGGGTCGCCGAACGCATCGCGAACTGCCGCGAGCAGCTTTTTGATCGACGCCGGATCGTCGAGGTCGGCCTCAAATGCGCGGGCATCCTCCGCGCCGCGTTCCTTGGCTTGCATGGCGACGCGTTCTAACCGGTCGAGGCGGCGCGCAGCGACCGCGAGCGTCACCCCTTCGTGCGCGAGCGCGAGCGCGACCGCCTCACCGATACCCGAACTCGCTCCGGTCACGAGCGCGACTCGTCCTCGAATGCCGAGATCCATGTGTGGCTCCTAGCGATCGTCGCGCGCGGCGATCGCGGCGATCTCGATTTTGTACTCAGGCGACGCAAGCTTGGCCTCCGCGCAGGCACGTGCCGGCGGCGCACCGGTGACGACCCACGCATCCCACACGGCATTCATCGCATCGTACGACGTGGCGTCGGCGAGCCATACGGTCGCCGAGAGCAAGCGCGACTTGTCGCTGCCCGCCTCAGCCAACACCTCGTCGATCCGAGCGAGGATCTGGCGCGTTTGCCCCGCGACGTCTGCTCCCGTGTCGCGAGCCACCGTCCCTGCGATGTAGATCGTGTCGCCGTGCACCACGGCGTGACTCAGGCGTGGACCGGGTTTGATGCGGGTGATGGACATATGCTCTCCTTGGGTTCTCTACGTACCGAAGTCGACTGCCGTGGTGTTGCCCCCGCTGACCAGGATGCAGACTCGCTCGCCTGCGGCCGGCTGATAGTGTTGCGCGAGCAGCGCCGCGTACGCGGCTGCGCCTCCGGGTTCCGCCACGACGGTTACCTCCTTCCACAGCGATCGCTGAGCAGCCCGGATATGGTCGTCGCTGACCAGCACGACGTGGTCGACGTAGCGCTGCGCAATCGGGAAGGTGAGCTCTCCCACGCGGCGCGGGCCGAGCGAATCGGCAGCGATCGTCTCGACCGGGGTGTCCACCGGCCCCCCGGCTTCAAGTGCGCGCGCGAGCTTCGGGGCGCCTTCGGGTTCGACCCCGACGATCTTGACCGAACCGGCGAACCACGATGCGATTCCGGCGATGAGTCCGCCGCCGCCGACCGGCACGAGCACCGTGTCGATATCGTGCGCCTGCTCCGCGAGCTCCATGCCGAGCGTGCCCGTGCCGAGGATTGTCTCCAGCGCGTCGAACGCGTGCACCGCCATGGCGCCCGATTCAGCACGCCACGTCTCGCTTGCCGCCAGCGCATCGGCGTACAGTTCGCCGCCGACGATGAGCTTGGCGCCATATTCGCGTATGCGCTCGATCTTGGCCGGCGACGAGATAGTGGGCACGAAGACCGTCGCGGGCACGCCGAGCTCGCGCGCAGCGAACGCCACTGCCACGCCGTGGTTGCCGCCCGAGGCTGCGACGACGCCTGCCTCTGGGACCGTGCGCATCAGCAAGTTGGCGAATGCGCCCCGTGCCTTGAACGAACCGGCGCGTTGCAATGACTCGAGCTTCAGGGTCAGCGTTGACGCAAGCAGACCGAGATCCTCGCCGCGCACGTCGATGACGGGCGTCCGGCGGACGTGCGGCGCGATGAGCCGCGCCGTGGCCGCGATCGAGTCGCGCGAGATCGGGGTCTGAGCCACGTGCATACTTGACATACTATTAGGGATTTGGCAAAATGTCAACATGCGCATCGAACCTGCATTGCGGGCGCTGGCCAACGACCGGCGCTTGCTCATCCTGGAATGGCTGAAAAAGCCGCGGGCGCATTTCCCCCCACAGGTGGACGGCGATCTCGTCAGGGACGGCGTGTGCGGCGTCCTCATCGCGCAAAAGCTCGGCGTCAGCCAAGCCACGGTCAGCGAGCATCTCAAGGTCCTGGCCCACGCCGGCCTCGTCCGTGCCAAGCGCATCAAGCAGTGGACCTTCTACAAACGCGATGATGCGCGCATCGCCGATATCAAACGCGCGTTCGTGAAAACTCTATGAAAGCCAGGATGCGACGATGAGTGCTCACCGGTATCGTGTGGTCGACGTCTTCACCACCCATGCGCTTGAGGGCAATGCCCTCGCCGTCTTCCCCGAGGCGGCGGACATCGACGCTGCAATGATGCAGAAGATCGCCAAAGAGATGAACCTCGCGGAAACGACCTTCGTGCAGCCCGCGACCCGCGCTGATTGCGCATTCGCCTTGCGAATATTCACGCCGGCCCGGGAGATGCCGTTCGCCGGTCACCCGACCGTCGGCACGAGCTTCGTTTTGCTCGACGAGCAGCGCGTCAACGGCGAGCGGTTCGTCCTGGAAGAGAAGGTCGGACCTGTGCCGATCCGTGTGGAGAATGGCGAGCGTCCGTTGATCTGGCTGACGACGCCGCCCATCTCGTTTGGACAAACCTACGCACCTGCGATCTGCGCGCGAGCGCTCGGGATTTCTGAGCGCGATCTCCTCGACGTCGCGCCGCAAATGGTGAGCGCGGGCAATCCTGGGATCTTCATCGCGCTGCGCGACAAGGAAGCCGTCGATCGCGCGTGGCTCGGGCTCGACGGTCTGGCCATGCTCAAGGCTTCTCCCGACGACAACATCCTGGTGTTCGTCTTCACCCCGACGCCGACGGGCGCGTACTCGCGCATGTTCGCTCCGGAGCACGGTGTCGTCGAGGACCCGGCGACGGGAAGCGCGACTGGTCCGCTCGCCGCGTACATGATACAGAACGGTCTTGCGTCAGGTACACCCGGAACGCGCTTTGTGAGCGAACAAGGGACAAAGATGGGGCGGCGCAGCCTCTTGCACGTCCACATCCGTGGCGATCGAGGCACAGATGGCATCGAGGTCGGTGGTCACGTCACGCCCGTGGCAGAAGGGACGCTCCACATCTGATGGCTCAGCTACCCGCCGAAGTCAAGCTCGCCGAATCCGACGGGGACATCGCGCGTTGCTTTGCGGTCATGAAGCAGCTGCGCCAATCGTTGACCCGCGACGAGTTCGCCTCGCTTGTCGCGACGCAGTCGCGCGAGGGCTATCGAATCGCGTTTGTCGAGGTGGGCAGCCAGGTCGTCGCGGTGGCTGGCTTTCGCATCTACAATATGCTCTTCAGCGGTAAGACGCTCTACGTCGACGATCTGGTCACCGATGAGGCGCGCAGATCCCAGCGCTTTGGCGAGACACTTCTGCGGTGGCTTATCGGTCTGGCGCGCGAATCCGGATGTGTGACCTTCAGCTTGGATTCAGGGGTCCAGCGCTTCCGAGCGCATCGCTTCTATTTCGCCCAAGCGATGCATATCAGCAGCTACCACTTCGAGCTGAAGTTGTGACGGCTAGGATGCCAAGTATTTCCCGAACCAGGAGAGCGTGCGCGTCCAGGCATCCGCTGCGGCCGTTGCCACATAGCGGGGCCGAGTGTCGTCGAAGAACGCATGACCAGCTTCGTCATAGATCTTGATGTCGTTGGGCACCTTTAGGCGTGCTTGCATGGCCCGCACGTCATCGGGTTTGATGCTCGTGTCGCGCGCACCGAACTGCCCCATGAGCGGCACCTTGACGTCCGTGGTATATGCAAGCGCCATCTCGGTGATCGGTCCGTCGTCTTGGTTGCTCGCACCCCAACGCACCTTGCCGTAGAACATCACCAGCGCGTCGAACACCTTCGCGTCGTCCACGACGGCGCGCAGTGCGATGCCGCCGCCCATGCAGAATCCCATGACCCCGACTCGTGGCGGACGTTGCAACGGCCCCTGACCCACGCGGTTGCGGATCCAATAGGCGCCGGCTTGGATGTCGCCGTCAACGGTCGCGTCGACGAGCTTGGCCGCGACCGCGCTGAAGGGCGCGGAGTCCGTCGCGCCATCACCGCTTTGAGCGCCCAGTCGTGCGTAGAGATCGGGCGCGATCGCGACATAGCCCGCCTTCGCGAGACGCCTAACCGTGTCGCGGATCTGCGCGTCCACGCCCCAGACATGTTGTGCGATGACGATGCCAGGCGTCTCGACGTCGTTCGAGCGCGGGTAGGCCGCATACGCGTCGATCGCGCCTTCTGGCGGTTGGAGTTGCGGCCGCTCGACGACGATGTCCGGGTCGTCCTCTGCCACGAGAGGCGGGTGCGGCTTCCCCAGGTCCTGATCCGCGAGCGCTCTTGCGATACCGGCGCCGAAGGCGACGGCTGTCGCCGACAAGCCGACGAACGCTCGGCGCTTCAGCTCAAGCGTTGTCGCACTCGTGGGGTCGATCTCATGCGCCATGGGAGATCCTCCGGTTGGAGTAGCCGCAAGCACGCTCACTGCACGATGTCAGCGGCTGAGCTTGGCTCTGGACGTCGCCACCGCCCATTGATACAGACCGTCGAGCACGAGGCGCTCATCGCGCAGTTCGAAGACACTTGCGTGCGGCGCGATGAGATCGGCCAGGCCACCGGTCGCGACCGCGCGCGCCTGGGTCCCAAGCTCGCGCCGGAATTGGCCGACCAGATACTCGACCTGACCGACGAATCCTAAGATGACGCCTGACTGTAGCGCGGTCGGCGTGTCGATGCCGATGGCAGCCGGCGGCTTGATGAGCGGCACGCTACTGAGCTTCGCAGCTCGGCCAATGAGCGCATCCACCGACACTTCAACGCCCGGCGCGATAGCGGTTCCTAAATACTCGCCGCTCGCATTGACGGCTGCAACGGTGGTCGCCGTGCCGAACTGGACGATGATGATCGGCGCGCCGTATTTGGCAACGGCGCCGATGGCGCCGGCGATGAGATCGGCGCCCAGCTCGGATGCATGCCGCGTCTTCACCGGCACGAGCGTCTGGCGCGCGGCTGAGAGGAACTGGGGTTTGCAGCCGAAGTACCCCTGCGCCATGCCGGTCAACGCCCGGTAGAGCGGCGGCACGACGCTCGAGATGACAATGCGTTTCACGGACGAGCGCGGCACGTTGATGAGACGTAGCATGCCGTCGATGGCTGCGGCGAGATCGTCGCCCGTGAGCTCGTCGTTGGTGGCAGAGCGCCAGGTGTGGACGAGCGTGCCCGCGGCTGGCCCATCCATCTCGAAGAGACCGAACTTGATGTTGGTGTTGCCGGCTTCGACAGCGAGCAGCACGATTTAGTCTTTCGGCGCCAGACGCGCGCGTCCGTCGCGCATCAGCGCGATGATGCGATCGAGGACGACCCCCGCGACGCGGGTCTTCGCTGCACGCCCGACGACCTCGCGGCCATCACGACCCCATAGGATCGACACCTCATTGTCGCTCGCGGCGAAGGCGCCACCGCTCATGTCGATGCGGTTGACGACGATGCAGTCGAGCTGCTTGGCGGCGAGCTTCTCACGCCCGTGCTCTTCGATCGCGTCGGTCTCAGCGGCGAAGCCCACGACGTAGCAGCCCGGCGGGCGATGCGCGCTGACCTCGGCGATGATGTCCGGGTTACGCTCGAGCGCGAGCGTGCGCGTCGCGCGTTCCTTTTTGATCTTCGTGTCGCTGAACTCGGCCGGCCGGAAGTCGGCGACCGCGGCCGCGCCGATGAAGATCGACGTGCCCGGCAAATGCTCCATCACCGCAGCGTGCATCTCGCGCGCCGTGGTCACAGGCACGATCGTCACGTCGGCTGGCGCACGCAATTGCGTCGGTCCGCAGATGACGGTGACCGACGCCCCGCGCGCCCGCGCTTCCTGCGCAAGGGCAAGTCCCATGCGACCAGTGGATGGATTTGAGAGAAAGCGCGAGGGGTCGATAAACTCGCGCGTCGGTCCGGCTGTGATGAGCACGCGCGCGCCATCGAGGTCGTGAGCGCGACGCACGATGTGCTCCACCGCCGCCAGGATCTCATCATCATCCGCCAACCGCCCTTGGCCGACTTCGCCACAGGCGAGAAAGCCAGCTCCCGGTTCGATGAACGAGAATCCGCGGTCTTGCAGGGTGCGCAGGTTCTCTTGCGTGGCCGCTGCCTCGAGCATCTGCGTGTTCATGGCGGGCGCGACGAGCACCGGCCGGCGCGTGGCCAACACGCAGGTGGTGAGCAGATTATCGGCGATGCCGTGCGCGAGCTTGGCCAGCGTGTTCGCCGTGGCGTTCAGGACGAGCAAAGCGTCGGTCTTGCGCACGAGTCCGATGTGGGCGATCTCCCACGCCGTGCCCTCGCCGAACATGTCGGTGTGGACGTCGTTGTTGGACAGCGCTTGGAAGGTCAGCGGGGTGACGAAACGCTGCGCTGCCTCGGTCATGATGACGTGGACATCAGCCCCAGCCTGGCGCAGCGCGCTCACCACGCCGGCGCATTTATAGGCCGCGATCCCGCCGCACACGCCGACGAGCAGCGTGCGCCCCGCAAGGCCACCAGCCTGTCCGTTGGTCCGGTCGCTCATCGCTTCACCACTTCACCTTCGGGCTGTACTTGCACTTTCAGGTTATCGATCAACCGCGTCTGGCCCGCATAGGCGGCCCCAACGGCAAGGACTTCATGGCCCGGCGACACCGTTTGCAGGGGCCGGAACCCGTCCGGATCGACCACTCCGAGATAGTCCTCGCGCAGCGGCGGCAGCGACCGGCGTGCGACGGCGATCGCGGCGGAGACGTCGCTCGTGCCCGACCCAAGCTCTCCGGCAAGCGCGCGCAGCGCAGCGTAGAGATGTGGCGCGGCGCGCCGCTCGCTTGCGGTGAGATACGCGTTGCGCGAGGAGAGCGCAAGACCGTCTGGTTCGCGGACCGTCGGACACCCGACGATGTCGATGGGCATATCAAGATCTGCAGTCATCCGTCTGATCACCGCGAGCTGCTGAGCGTCTTTTTCTCCGAAGTATGCACGCTGCGGCTGCACGATGTTGAAGAGCTTCATCACGACCGTGGCCACGCCACGGAAATGTCCTGGCCGGCGTTCGCCCTCGAACGCTCGGGCCAGCGACGTCGGCTCGACGAAGACGTCGAGCTGTCGCGGATACATCTCTGCCACGTCGGGCATGAAGAGCAGATCCACGCCGAGCGATTCGAGCTGGCGGCGATCGTCATCGAGCGCGCGGGGGTAGGCGTTGAAGTCCTCGTTAGGGCCGAACTGCAATGGGTTGATGAACACGGAGACGATGACGCTCGTGCACTCCGCGCGCGCTCGTGCGACGAGCGCCGCGTGTCCGGCATGCAGCGCGCCCATGGTGGGCACCAGTCCGACTGGCTCAGGAAGGGTGGCGCGTCTGCCGCGCAGCTCGCGAGCGCGCGTGACGGCGTCCATCGTTAGCGCGATGTGCTATCGATGCTGGGCTCGGCGCTCGGCGTACGACCCGTCGCCGCCGGGGCCTCGATACTGTGCTCGGCGGACGGAAACGCTCCCTTGCGCACGTCATCTGCGTAGGCGCGCACCGCGCTCTGCCCTTCATTATAGAAATCGGCGTAGCGTTTGGCGTGACGCGGCACGTAGCCGGTCGACAGACCGAGCAGATCGTTGATGACGCTCACCTGGCCGTCGCATGCGATGCCCGCGCCGATGCCGATGGTCGCCGCCCCTACCGCCTGTGTCACCTGCGCGGCGAGCGTCGACGGCACGCACTCCAGCACGATCGAGAAGCATCCTGCGATGTCGAGGGCTTTGGCCTGCTCGACTAGTCGCGCTGCGGCTTCCATCGTCTTACCCTGTGCGCGGAAGCCTCCCAGCGCGTGCACGGACTGGGGCGTGAGCCCCAGATGGCCCATGACCGGAATGCCGATGCTGACCAGCCGGGCGACGAGTCCCGGGTCGCTGCCCTCGAGCTTGACGGCGTGTGCGCCCGCCTCTTTGAGGAAGCGCCCGGCGTTGTGCACCGCCTCGTCGTGCCCGCACTGGTACGAGAGAAACGGCATATCCGCGATGACGAACGCGCCGCGTGCGCCGCGTACGACCGAACGGGTGTGGTAGAGCATCTCATCCATGGTGACCGGCAGCGTTGTGTCGTGGCCGGCGAACACCATGCCGGCTGAATCGCCGACCAAGATGGCGTCCACGCCAGCACCGTGCACCATCGCAGCGGTGAGCGCATCGTACGCCGTGATGACGACGATCTTCTCGTGGCGGCGCTTCTTCTCGGCAAAAGTCAGGACTGACGTCGGCATGGTACCTCGCTACGACGGGCTCTTCGGGTCGATTGGGATCTCGCCGGCGCGCATGACGCGCAACATCGTCCGGCCGACGACGAATGGTTCGGCGATTCTCAAGGGCGTCGCCGATGCGATTGGGGCGCCGGAGAGGATCGTGCCGTTGCTGCTGTCGAGATCGGCGACCATGAGCCGCCCAGCTTCGACATCGATGCGCGCATGCACGCGCGAAACCGCATGGTCCACCGGCAGCGCTGCCTGCGCGGTCGCGCCATCGCGCCCGATGACGATGGTCTGTTCGAAAGGCCAGCGCTTGCCGTCGAGCGGTCCGTTCATGGCTTCGAGCACGTACATCACGCTGTCTGTTTTCGCCATCGGATGGCGTTTCCCCACGCTACCATGCGGGTTTGCGACGCGTTTCGCGCTTGGTTGGAGGTGTCCCAAGTGTGACGCGCTGTGACGGCTTTTAGCCTAATTTCAGCCTAAATTGCGGCCGAAGACTAGAACATGAGGGGGGCGACCGTGACGCGCCCGCAGTCCGCGATTTGGTGATTCGTGACGTCGCCGGAGTACGAATTGAGTGGACCAGTCTAAGGTGAGTGAGTTGCAGACATCCGACCTGCTGGACATCGATCCCGACGCGCTGCGTGAGGCCGAACGGGTTTTCGCGCAAGGCATCCTCGACACCATGGCGGGCAAGCAGGTGCTCAGAGCCATCTATGAAGACACGCGCGTCGTCGTGGTGATGAGCGACGGCAGCGAATACTATTTCTACGGTTTCATGGGAGAGTCCAAGCCGCGCTGACAGGCGCGCAGCGACGACAGCATCGCTAGGAAATGAAGAACGAGGCCGCCGGCCTCGTTTTTGTTTTGTTCTTAGGGTGTGACTTGGGCGGCCACGAAGCGCGCGATCGCCGCACGGTCTTCTTTATCGAGAGACGTGAAGGCGACGCCGTGGTGGTACTTCTGCTCCGGCGCCGAGTAGTAGCTCAGCACGACGCGTCCGCGGGCGCGAATCTCGCGGCCGTTCTCGAGGGTGAAACTGAGACGGACGTCCGATCGTGCAGGAGCATGCTTGTCGGATACCAAGCGCATGCCGCCCTCACCCAGGTCCACGACCGCTCCCTCGTGACGCCCACCGTCGTTCTCCAACGTGAACTTGGCGGGCAGCGACACCACGGTTCGGACGAACTGGCGCCGCTGCAAGTTTTCAGCCATGTGTTCGTAGTATTCTCGTACGGGACGGCGGTGCCTTCCTATCCACGGCGTCGCACAGCCTGGGCTGCCCGCATGGTCGCGATCACACCGTGGGTCGTGTCCATCCCGCCTTGCAGGTACACCTCGTATGGCGGCCGCATCGGCGCGTCGCACGAGAGCTCCATCGTCGATCCGCCGATGAACGACCCTGCCGCCATGATCACAGGATCGTCATAGCCGGGGACGGCACCGGGCTCGGGCGTGGCCCGCGCATTGACCGGCATGAGCGTCTGCAGACCTTGGGTGAAGGCCACGAGTTTGCCGGGGTCACCGAGACCGATGGCCTGGATAATGTCGTAGCGCGGCTCACCTGCTTTTGGGTCGACCGGATAGCCGAGCGCTTCGAAGAGCGCTGCGGCGAAGTCCATGATCTTGAGCGACTCGGCCACGATCTTGGGTGCGCGATGCAGTCCGGCGAAGAGCAGACGCGCGGTGTCGAGCGTCGGGCCGACCTTGCGCCCGAGTCCAGGCGCGACGATGGCGTCCGCGATGGCGTTGACGTAGTCTTCGCTGGCCACGATGTACGCGCCGGCGGGAGCGAGACCGCCGCCCGGATTCTTGATGAGGGATCCGATGACGACATCGGCGCCGACGGCGCTGGGCTCGCGTGCCTCCACGAACTCGCCGTAGCAGTTGTCGACGACGATGATCGACGAGGGCGATTGCGCGCGCACGACGCGCACGAGCTCTTCGATCTGGGCGATCGACAACGCGGCCCGCGACGCGTATCCGCGCGAGCGCTGCACAAACACGACGTCGGGCAGTTTCTGCAGGGCGTGCGCGATCGCGTAGAAGTCGAGTCCACCGGCGGGTGGCATCGCGACTTCCGCGTAGCGCTCCGCGCCGTCAGCGGCGCGAACCTCGAGCAGCGGCTTCACGAGCGCAAGGCGCAGCGTGTCATAGGGAGGACCGGTCAGCGACAGCAACCTGCCGCGCGGCCCTAGCAGCGCATTCGTTGCGGCGACGATCGCATGCGTGCCGCTCACGAGTTGCAGGCGCGCGAAGGCAGCCGGCCCATCCATGCACCTGGCCAACAGTGCTTCGTACGCCTCGCGCGCGCTGTCGTGGTACCCATAGCCGGTCGTGCCGGCGAGATGCGATTCGTTGATCTGGACCTCGTCGAAGCAGCGCAGCACCTTGGCGCCGACGATCATCGCCTCGGCGTCGCGCTGCGCCCAGGCGGGCGCGACCCGGGCGAGCGCTGCCTGCGCCATGTCGACGAGATCCGGCGCAAAGCCGAACGGGGCGACCGCCTGTGCAAAGCCCGAGCTCATGGGTTCGTCCGGCGCGGCGCGACCGCGGTGTGCTCGGCGCGCTCGTGCTCCCGGATCGCTTCTGCCGCCTTGACGAGCTCCTCCTCGGTCTCGGGATGCAAGCTTGTGGCCCGCTCGAAGACCTTGAAGAACGGCGTCCACAAGACGAAGGCGACCGCGACGTTCGCAGCGATGAGCACGAGCGACCGCCAGTCGCCTTTGGTGGTCATCCACGCGGCGATGATAGAGGGAAATGCGCTGGGCAGCCAGACCGACGTACGGTCGACGAAGCCGTAGGCCTGCGCGATGTAGGTCATGGTGGCGAGGACGAGCGGTATGCCTACGAACGGCAGCACGAGGCCGGGATTCATGACGATCGGGATGCCGAAGATGAGCGGTTCGTTGATGTTGCAGATGCTCGGCGCCAGCGAGGCGAACCCCAAACGCCGCAGACGCTGCACGCGCGCGCGTAAGAGGAGGAATGCGAGCGGCAGGGTCGCACCCGAACCACCCGGATAGACGAAGCTGAAGATCATCAGCGTGACGGTATACGGTGGATGCTCGTGGTGGACGATCGCCTGTGCGTTGAGGTCGAGCGCATGCAGATAAATCGGCGTCGTGATTGGAGCGAGAAATGCTGGGCCGTGGATGCCCGCAGACCAGAGCACGGTCTGCAAGAAGACGACGATGAGCAACGCGGGCAGCGTGTCACCAACCGCGACGAGGGGCTGGACGACGCCGATGAGTCGCGTCGCGATGTCGACGTGCAGTGCGGCGAGCCCACCGAAAATGATGCCCGACGCGACTGCGCCAGCCGCGATGGCGAGCGCATCGTTCGCGAGCAGCCGGTTGGCCGCACGCATGAGCTCGCCTGTCACGAGGCCCGTGATGAGCGCGAGAAACAGGCTTGTCGCCGAAATCGTTCCCAGGAAGTCCTCGAAAGGCTGGTGCAGGGCGTTTGCCGGCAGCGACACCAAGAACGCGCCCAAACCGACAGCTACGGCAGCCACGCGGTTGTAGCCGAACTTCATCGCAAGCCGCTCGGGCAGAACGACCGCCAGCGCCACGCCCATGAATCCGAAGCCGATGTGATATGCCTGGAAGAAGCGGTCGAGCAGTGGGCCCGGCGGCAACAGGAAGAACGCGACGACCGTCCACGCGCCGAACGCGTAGAAGGCGATCTGCACCGCGTCACGGATGGCGATGAGGTGGGGCTCGTCCGCCCAGCGGCGCAGCACGGGAAAGACACGCAGCTCCAGCGCCGCAACCGCACCGGCCAGCCCGCGGCTCGCGGGCTCGTTCACCGTCTGGCGCTCAAGGAGTGGCCGGCCGTCGTTCACGGCGGCGCGCCCGGTCGGCTGCGCGCCGGACGAACTCGGCGAAGAGCGTTCGGCTCGGCTCATCCACCTCGATCATCTCTTCGGGGTGCCACTGAACCCCGACATAAAACGGATGGTTGCTGCGCGACTCGACCGCCTCGATGATGCCATCTCTCGTCTGAGCCGTGGGCACGAGGTCGTGGGCCACGCGCCGCAAGGCTTGATGGTGCATCGAGTTGGTCGGAGCCATTCGGCTGCCGATGACGCGCGCGAGCGTGCTGCCTTCTTTGAGGTCCACTGGATGCGTGGCCTCGTGGCGCGCATGTGGCGGTGTCTGACGGTGCTCGAGCTTCAAGCCGTCGCGTGGCTCGAACTCGTCCGGCACGTCCACCCACAGCGTGCCGCCGAGCGCGACGTTCATCACCTGGATGCCCCGGCAGATGGCGAACGTTGGCACGTCTCGTCGCAGTGCGACGCGAGCAGCCTCAAGCTCGAGCCGGTCGTAGGCTTCCGGAGCCTTGCTCACGGTCGGATGATCGCGCGCGCCGTACTCAGCCGGATCGACGTCGGCTCCGCCGGGCAAGAGCAGACCGTCGAACTGCTCAAGCGCATCCGCGACAGCCTCGGGCTCCACGACCTCGTGCAGCAGCACGGGCTCGCCGCCCGCTTTCTCCACTGCGCGCCGATAGGCGAGCAGATACTCGGGATCGTCAATGCGCTCGGCGTCTGCTGTGATCGCGATTTTGGGCTTCATCGTGCGCTGCCGTCGTTCGCCGTGGGCGACCAGCAACCCTGAAAATGAAGAGGGCGGACTCACCGTCCGCCCTGCAGCCCTGTTGCGTCGACGCGCAGCGCGGCTCCGCCGCCTTAGATCTTGCGGATGACCGCAACTACCTTACCGGCGATGGTGGCGTTGTCGACGATGATCGGATCCATGAACTTGTTGGCCGGCTGGAGCCGGATGCGGCCGTTTTCCTTATAGAAATGCTTGACGGTCGCCTCAGTGTCATCTTCCGTCTGCGCGACCACGATCTCGCCGTTGTTGGCGACGTTTTGCGGGGAGACGACGATCAGGTCACCATCGACGATATGGGCATCGACCATCGAGTCACCACGCACGCGCAATATGAACGAGTCGGAACGCTTGACGAAGCTCGATGGCAGGGTGAGCTCGTCTTCGATGTTCTGTTCCGCCGTGATGGGGATGCCGGCCGCGACACGGCCGATGATGGGAAGCGACACGACGTCGCGAGATGCCTCCGAACCAGAGACCAGGGCGCGAGGCTTTGTTGGGTCGCGCTTGATGAGACCCTTTTTCTCAAGCGTGCGGAGGTGGCATTGGACGGTCGAGCTCGAGGAGAGGCCGACGCGTTCGCCTATCTCTCGCACGGACGGCGGATAGCCGTGCTCGCGCGTGAAGTCTTTAATAACCTCAAGAATAGCTTGTTGCCGAGGAGTCGTCTTGCGGTCCACTAGAGCTCACCGCCTTCCCGTTAGAGTCGGTGCTGCGACGCGAAGAGACGCTACCGCCCACCGGTTGTGCTAACCCGTGCGCCCAATTATTTTAGCACAGCCTTGTCCCAAATGCAAACGCTTGTTCGAAAGGCTCTTGACAGTCCACCTGCGGCTGGCTAGAATCAAACCAATCAAACGTATGTTCGATTGAGCGCCCACCGGAGGTGGAAAGCCATGTATAGCCGTCACCGTAGACCGGGCGGTAGCCTGGTTCCCCTGATTCAAGTACTGTCCCTCGTCCTCGTATTCGCCCTGCCGGTGGTGTGGGGCAGCAAGGTTTTCACCTCGACCCCCGTCCGCTACGACCGGGTCACGGTCCACCCTGGAGACACCGTCTGGAGCCTGGTTTCGCGGCGGGTTTCAAGCGGCGATGACCTTGGCGAGGCCGTCTATCAGGTTTCCCAGATCAACCATCTCAAAGCGGACTCACGCCTCGCTCCCGGCAGCGTTCTTCTCCTCCCCAAGCGCTAACATTCGACGAGCAGTGTTGCGGGCGGCTGCGAAGTCGCCCGTCTTTTTTTGCCGAATATGATGTGTGTGAAGCGACAGCTCCTGGCGGTGATCCTCTCCATCGCGGTGGTCTCGGTGTCGGCGGTCGCCGCCGCTGACCAATCGACCTCGGGTACAAGTGGTTCACCCAGCCCGCAGTTGCTCAAGATCCTGCAGGGCATCCAGGAGCTGGACTCGACCGGCCTGCTCGCCATCCACGTCTGGGCAAGCTACGCGAGGCCCTATCTGCCCAGCCCCAATCTCACTCCGCTCGATCAGATCGAGACGGACATCCTCGTCAAGCTGGCGCCAGCCGAACGCACCGCCATATTGAGCTGGCTCGACCGCGGTGGACGCTCGAAGCTTTACGCGCTCGGCGTGACCGATGCCGACATCGGCCCGTGCACCGACGACATCGATGCTGCGAGCTGCAATTCTGCCGCCTCAAGCGCCGGCAGCGGCACAGGCGCCGCACCGCCATCTTTTCGCGATCTGCCCTTCACGCTCGTTCCGGGGGCGAATGACAGCGGGGGAGTCTCCATTGAACGCGGATTTGCGATGGTGAAGATCGACGCCACCTCGGAGACGCATTGCCTGACCTTCAAGAACGTCGGATCGAAGAAGATCGATGCGGTGACCTTCGTGTACAAGATCCACGCGCAAAACGGCGAGGTCGTGGACGCCGGGTCGAATCTGCGCGCCGGTAATTTCGACCCAGGCGCCGAAGTGCCAGGGGTCGCTTCTGCCACGGACTTCGCCGCCATGCGCAGCGACAGCCCAGAGAAGGACCAGCTAGCCAATTGCTGGACGAGGACGACGCAGATGGCGACGCCGGCATTGCTGCGCGCTGCTTACATCACGGTCGGTGTCGTCTCCATCACCTACGACGACGGGACCCACTGGGCGCTCGGCCAGTAGCCCCTAACTCCCTGGTCTTGCGGCGAGCATGTCCCGCGCAAGGCCGGTGGTATACAGCCTTTCGGCATCACGCGGTTTGACTGTCGTGCTTGCCACATGGTATTCTTGAGCACGCTGTACGGCGGCACTGGCTCGGAATTTCGGGCTCGGCCGGTCCGCGAACAACGGAGGAGAAAACGAACCGTGGCGCTATCCAAGGAACACAAATCCTCGGTCATCGGAAACTTCAAGCGCGGTGACAACGACACCGGATCCGCCGAAGTACAGATCGCGCTTCTGACCGAGTCAATCAACGATCTCACCGGCCATCTGCAGACCCACACTAAAGATCACGCCAGCCGCCGCGGACTGCTCATCAAAGTGGGCAAACGCCGGCGCCTGCTCAAATATCTGGAGCACGCGGATCTGGAGCGCTATCGCGCGATCATCGAGAAGCTCGGTCTGCGTCACTAGCATTCATCCCAACGCTTTGCAGCAGCGGATTCTTAGATCCGCTGCTCTGATTTCCATAGAACGGACCTCAAGGTCCGTTGCTTCAAGTATCTGTTGCTACAAGGGCGTTTGCGGGTTGTTCGTGGCTACATTAGTCGGTGCGGTCCAGGGATGGGCAGCGCCGCGTCAGAAGCTTATCATGTCAATACAAAGGCAATGAAACAACGGACCTTGAGGTCCGTCAGAAAGTAGAGGATCCCCCTTGCCAGAGTCCGTCAGCATGGAGCTGGGCGGGCGGCAGCTCACGCTTGAAACCGGTGAGCTCGCACGCCAGGCCAACGGCTCCGTCTTCGTACGCTACGGCGACACCTGTGTGCTCGCCGCCGTCACAGCAAGTTCCAACCCCCGCGAGGGCATCGAGTTCTTCCCCCTCACCGTCGACTATGAAGAGCGCATGTACGCCGCCGGAAAGATTCCGGGCGGTTTCATCAAGCGTGAAGGCCGGCCGTCTGAAAAGGCGACGCTGACCGCGCGCATCATCGATCGGCCGATCCGGCCGCTCTTCCCCGATGGTTTCCGTCACGACATCCACGTCGTCATCACGGTGCTGTCGGTCGATCCCGAAGTCGACCCGGATGTCGTCGCACTCACCGGTGCCGGCGCTGCCCTGGCAGTGTCCGACATCCCCTTCGATCACAACATCGCGGGCGTGCGCGTCGGCTTCATCGACGGCGTGCCCGTCGTCAACCCGACCAAGACGCAGCTCGAATCGAGCACGCTCGACATGATCATGGCCGGTACGACCGACGCCGTGATGATGGTCGAGGGCGGCGCCAAGGAGATCTCTGAGGAGCAGTTCCTCCAGGCCGTCGAGTTCGGCCACGAGCAGATCAAGAAGGTCATCGGCGAGATCGAATCCCTGGCCGCGCGCGCCGGTAAGCCCAAGCGTCAGTTCCCGCTCTTCCTACCTTCGCCCGCCATGCACTCCTTCGTGGACGAAGTGTTCGGCGCCGACATCGCCCGCGCCATGCGCGTCACACGTAAGCTCGAGCGCAACGCGGCGTTCGATCTCATCACGACGGCCGAGGCGCTCAAACGCGTGGCCGGTCACCCGCGCGAAGCAGAGCTGCGGCCGCTGCTCGAGGATTCACGCAACCACGACTTCGAGAAATGCGTCAAATCTCGTCAGGAAGAGGAGCTGCGCACCATGGTGGTGATCGAGGGGCTACGCCCCGACGGCCGCCAGCTGGATGAGATCCGTCCGATCACCTGCCGCACGACCGTCGTGCCGCGCACGCATGGATCGGGGCTCTTCACCCGGGGCGAAACGCAGATCTTCACCGCCGCCACGCTCGGTTCGCTCTCCGACGAGCAGCGTATCGACGGCTTGGGCCCGCAGACGTTCAAGCGCTACATGCATCATTACAACTTCCCACCGTTCTCCGTGGGCGAGACGCGCCCCATGCGCGGTCCCGGACGGCGCGAGATCGGCCACGGATATCTGGCGGAGCGCGCGCTCGTGCCGATGCTGCCGCCGGCCGATGAGTTCCCGTACACGCTGCGCCTGGTCTCTGAGACCTTCGAGAGCAACGGTTCGTCCTCGATGGGCTCGGTCTGCGCATCGACCATGGCGCTCATGGATGCGGGCGTGCCGCTTCGCAAGCATGTCGGCGGCGTGGCCATGGGTCTCATCCTCAAAGATGGGCAGGCGGGCATCCTCACAGTCATCCAAGGCTTAGAAGACGCGCTCGGCGAGATGGACTTCAAGGTCGCCGGCACGGTTGACGGCATTACGGCGGTGCAGATGGACATCAAAGTCCGCGGCATCACGATCGACACCATGCGCCGTGCGATGGAGCAGGCGCGTGCCGGCCGGCTCTTCATCATCGACAAGCTCAAGGAAACGATCCCGAACCCGCGGCGCGGCCTCTCGAAGTTCGCACCCCGCATGTTCGTGCTCGAGATCCATCCCGACAAGATCAAAGACATCATCGGCCCAGGCGGCAAGGTCATCAACAAGATCGTCGCCGAGACGGGCGCGAAAGTCGACATCGAAAACGACGGCCGCGTCTTCATCTCCTCGCCGGATGCGGAGTCTGGCGAGAAGGCCAAACGCATGGTGGAGGACATCGCGCGCGACGTCGAAGTCGGCGAGGTCTACACAGGCATCGTTAAGCGCATCATGAACTTCGGCGCCTTCGTCCAGATCCTGCCCGGCAAAGAAGGCCTCGTGCACATCTCACAACTCGCGCCGCATCGCGTGGCGCGCGTCGAGGACGAGGTCAAGATCGGAGACGAGGTCATCGTACGCGTCTCGGAGATCGACAGCATGGGCCGCATCAATCTCACCCGCAAGGGGATGATGGAAGAGGCCAAGACCTGACCTGACACTCGCAAAACACACAAAGGGCGGCTCGTCAAGAGCCGCCCTTTTGTATTTCCCCGCGCTGCGGATCAGCTCTGCGCCGGGAGCAATCCCGCGGCGCGCTGCAGGCTGACGAGCGAGATGCGCAAGTCCGCCAGTGCGCTGATGTAGCCGTCTTCCGCCTGCGTCGTGGAGAGCAACGCGTCGGAGAGCTCGAGCGACGTGCCGACGCCCGCCTTAAAGCGGATCTGGTTCACCCGGAAATTCTCGCGCGCGGATGTGGTCGCGTCGCGAGCGGCGACGACTTGCGCCTGCGCCGCTGTATAGTTGAAATACGCCTCGCGCACCTCGAGGTCGACGTTGTTGTCGATGAGTTTGAGGTTGATCTTGGCCTTGTCGACCTCGGAGAGGGCTTGTTGCACCTTGCCGCGGGTCAACCCGCCACTGAACAGCTGCCAGGTGACGGCGAGCGCCTCAGAGAGCTGTGGCTGCGGCACGTTGACGAAATTCGGCAGCGTCGATGCGTCCTGGACCTGGACACTGACGTCGGGAAGATATCCAGCGCGGGCTCCTTTCACGGCCTCGTCCGCAATCGTCACCGCGTCGTGGGCCGCGGCGAGTTCGGGCCTGGTCTGTGCCGAGGTGAGCAACGAATCGAGCTCGTAGCTGGGCGCCTGCGTCTCGAGCACGTCGGTCGGGGTGATGATGCTGCTGAGGTTGATGTCGAGGATGTTGGCCAGCTGCGCGTTTGCCAGCAACGCCGCGTTGTGGGCTTTGATGTCGTTGACCTGAGCATCGGCGAGCGTGACTTCGGAACGCAGCACGTCAACCTTCGCCGCCGTTCCCGCGTTGTACAACTCATTCGCGGTCTTGAGGTCCTCGGTGGCGACGTTCACCGCTGTGTCGGCCACCTGAGCCGACCGGGTGGTCTGGATCAAGTTGAAGTAGGCGCTCGTCGTGTCTTGGATGACGCTGTTGTGCAGGCCGGCGAGCTGGTTTTGTGTCTGGGCGAGACCGGCCGCGGCCTGGCCGATCGCAGCCTGCGCGGCGCCACCCGTGTAGAGCGCATACTGCAGCGTCGCGTTGACGCTGTTCACGTTTTCGGCCGAGACGACGACCTTCTCGATCCCGCCTGTGGGCGAAGGAAAGACGAACGCTCCCTCGCTTTGGGTGTGGGAGTACGCATAGCCGGCATCGACGGTCGGCTGGAACGCGGCTCGTGCCTGGACCACCTTCGCCTCGGCGCTCAACTCGTCGGTCAGCGCCGACTGGTAGGCCAGGTTGTTGACGAGGGCGAGCTGCACCGCGTCATGGAGCGAGAGCGACACGTGCGGGGCCGGTGCGCTCGTCTGCGCACCTGCCGGTGGGGCGACGGTCGCTGTGGCGATGAGCGAGCAGGTCAGGATGAGAGCGGTCTTCATGCGCACGGCGGATACCTCTTGTCCGGAAAATAGTTTAGTGCCATATTATTAAGAGCTTTACTAGTTGTCCTGCCATGGGCATTGTGCCCGGCTTCCGCGACTGTCAGTGAACGACGATTCGGCCGATCGCGTCGATGTTATATTCCGTGAACCAGATGGCTCCGTCCGGCCCTTCGACGACACCATACAGCTCGCCGTTGGGAGATCGCGGCCAATATCCACGAATGGTGCCATTGCTACTCACGCGGCCCAGCTCCGTCACACCGCCATACCAGACGCTCTGGAGTGGCCCTCTTGCGATGGGGATCGGTTCGTCATAATCTCCAGACGTCATGAATTCCCTGATCGTTCGCTTGGAATCTATGCGGCCGATCTTGCCTGAGTGCTTCTCAGTGAACCAGATGTTGCCGTCCCATCCTTCCGTTACACCCTCGGGATCAGCGTCTGCTTCAGCAAGCCGAAACGTCTGGAGATGGTCCTCCCATAGCCGACAGATCGCGGCCGGGTAATCTTCTGTGAACCAAATTGCTCCGTCGGAGGCACGAGTGATCGCCCAGGGGATCGATGGAATCTGCGCAACCAACCTCACATCGCCCGTCGTAGTCATTCGACCTATCGCGCTCGCTCCTGTGTCTCCGACATAACCCCCGAACCAGATCGCTCGATCCGCTCCTACGGTCAAAGCGTTGACGATGAAGTTCTTAAGCGGGATCGCATGTACGCTGATGGTGCCCGATGTGGTGATCCGCCCGATGTTACTGCCGGCGCCGAACCAAAGAGCGCCATCGGGTGCGGACACGATCCCACCTGAGGGCCGCCCGATGCCGGTCCCGGCGAGCGGAAACTCTTTGATCTTCCCCTGAAGATCGATCCTGCCGATCGCGCTACACACGCGGGTCTCAGTAAACCACAATGCCTTGTCGGGGCCCGCTGTGATTGAAAACGGCCCACAAGGTCTGTGTGGGAGAAGATACTCGAAATGCACATATCCTGCCCGGCCCGCATCCCATGAGGATGATGCAGTGAGTGATTGCGGAGGAGCATGAGGTGTGACATGGCGCTGTGTTACGCACGAAGGAAGCGCGGCTACGCCGATGAGGATCCATATTGCTGATCTCCGTCGTCGCATGGACCTCTGTTCATTCTCGCTCCAAATACTCCGCTCCAATTGTCCGCGCATCGGCTAGGACGACCGCAACCCCGTCAACCAGGCTTTCCCCCGAAACTTTGAGAACGAACGGCATCCCGACACCCCAGCCAAGGGAGACGCATCGATGCCTGAGATGCTGTGGCCCCCGTTACCTCTTGAATCGTGGCAAGACACCCGCGACACCTTGCAGCTGTACACGCAGATCGTGGGCAAGGTCCGGCTCGAGCTCTCGCCGCCCGAACCCGAGTTCGCGCACGTGACGCTCTATCTGACCGCGCGCGGCATGACCACGGGTCCGATGCCGTGCAGCGGCGATCGCACGCTGCAGATCGATTTCGATTTCATCGCGCACCGGGTCGTTTTGACGACAAGCGATGGTGGCATCCGCAGCATCGCGCTCGCTCCACGCTCGGTCGCCGATTTCCACAAGGAGTTCATGACGCTGCTCGGCGAGCTAAAGATCACGTGCGCTATCACACCCATGCCACAAGAGGTAGCCGATCTCACGCCCTTCCACGAGGACACAAAGCACGCATCATACGATGCCGAGAGCGTGCATCGCTTCTGGCAAATCCTTAAGCAGGTCGACACGTCATTGAAGCGGCATCGAGCCCCGTTCCGCGGACGACACACCCCCGTGCACTTTTTTTGGGGAGGGTTCGACCTGGCCTATACCCGCTACTCCGGGCTGCCCGCGACGCCACCGCCCGGCGCCAATATGCTCTACCGCTTGTCGATGGACGCGCAAGAGATCTACGCCGGTTTCTGGCCGGGTGACCCGCGTTTTCCAGAACCCGCACTCGCTTCGTACGTCTATCCCAAACCCGCGGGTATCGAGCGTGCCACCATCCGGCCAAGCGCAGCGTTCTGGAACGAGCAGCTGGGGCTGTTCATCTTGCGTTATGACGACGTGCGCAGCGCACCCTCGCCGGCCGACACACTCAAGGAGTTCTTTGCAAGCACGTATGAGGCGAGCGCGGCGCTCGCCGGATGGGATCGCGCTCGTCTGGAATGAACGCGGCCGGCTAGGCAACCTTCTGTCAGTGAATTACTGGCTGTGGGCTCACTGCCGCCGAGCCGTGCGACGCGCATCGCATCCAGCATCGGCCGAGCGAGGCTTTTGCGGCGGGCTTTGAGAACGAGCGAACTCCGATGTACGCGAATCTCCAAGAATTCGTCGCCGATCTCCGCGCTCGGGGCGAGTTGCGTCAGATCGACGCGCTGGTCGACCCGAAGCTCGAGATCACCGAGATCGCGGATCGCTGCGTCAAGCACTCGTCCGGCGGTCCCGCGCTCTTCTTCACCCAGGTCAAAGGCTCGAAGTTCCCTCTGCTCATCAACGCGCTGGCGACGGAGGCGCGCATGGCCAGGGCGCTCGGGGTGGTGAACCTCGACGAGCTCGGCGACCGCGTGCGCAAGCTGCTCAAGCTTGCGCAACCCGCCCCAGGGCTTGCCGATAAGCTTGGTGCCGTGCTGCAATTGGGCGAGCTTGCCAGCCTTTTGCCGCGCGCGGTGCGCTCCGCTCCGTGCCAAGAGGTCGTCACAGAAGGCGACCAGGTCGACCTGCGCGCGCTACCTATTCTGACCACCTGGCCCGAGGACGGCGGACCGTATATCACGCTCCCGCTCGTCTTCACAAAAGACCCCATCACGGGCTCGCAAAACGTCGGCATGTATCGCATGCAAGTGTATGACGAGCGCACCACGGGCATGCACTGGCAGCGCCACAAGCACGGCCGCGAACATCAAGACTCCACCGGCGCGAACGCTCGCATGCCGGTCGCGGTGGCCATCGGGGCTGACCCAGCGACCGTCTACGCGGCCAGCGCGCCACTGCCCAGCGGCATCGACGAGATGATGCTGGCGGGTTTTCTGCGCGGTAAGAGCGTGCCGATGGTCGCCTGCAGGTCGGTCGATCTCAAAGTCCCGGCGGAAGCTGAGATCGTGCTCGAGGGATATGTGGATAACGCCGAGCTGCGACGCGAGGGACCGTTCGGCGACCACACCGGGGTCTACTCGCTTGCCGATGAGTATCCGGTCTTCCACGTCACCTGCCTGACGCGCCGACGCGACCCGATCTATTGGACCACGGTCGTCGGACGGCCGCCCATGGAGGACTACTGGCTGGGCAAGGCAACGGAGCGGCTTTTCCTTCCGTTACTCCAGCAGATGATGCCCGAGGTCGTCGACTATAATTTCCCGGCCGAGGGCGTCTTCCAGAACCTCGTCATCGTCTCGATCCGCAAACGCTATCCCGGACACGCCAAGAAGATCATGTACGGTTTGTGGGGTCTCGGGCACATGATGATGCTCACCCGCAATATTCTCGTGGTGGATGCCGACATCGACGTGCATGATCTGAGCGTCACGGCCTGGACCGCGCTCAATAACGTCGACGCGGGCCGCGATCTCGTGCTCGCCCCCGGACCTGTGGATGCGCTCGACCATGCGGCGCCGCTACCAGCCTTGGGGACGAAGCTCGGCATCGACGCCACCCGCAAATCAGCCGAAGAAGGCTACCAGCGCGAGTGGCCGGGTCAGGTCGTCATGAACGACGAGATCCGGCAGGCGGTGAGCCGGCGCTGGGAAGAATTCGGCCTCGACCCGCACATCCTGCAGCCATGACCGCCATCAGACGTCTCCTCGAAGAGATCAAGATCGAACACACGCTGTTCGCGCTGCCATTCGCCTACGTCGGCGCGCTCTTGGCGGCTCGCGGCATCCCCTCGCTCCACGTCATCGTTTGGGTGACGCTCGCCGTGCTGGGTGCGCGCACGGCTGCCATGGCGGCGAACCGGTTGCTCGACGCACGCATGGATGCTCGCAATCCGCGGACGGCCGGGCGGCTTGTCGCGTCGGGGCGGTTGCCCAGCTCCACCATGGTGTGGGCGATCGTCGCCGGCATCGCCCTCTTGACCGTTGCTGCCTGGCAGCTCAATCCGCTCTGTCTTGCGTTGCTGCCGATCGGCGCGGGCGCCGTGCTCGTGTATCCGCTCGTCAAGCGCTGGACGTGGGCTGTGCACTTCGTTCTCGGCGCGGTGGATGGCTTAGCGCCGCTGGGCGCGTGGATAGCTGTGACCGGCCGGTTCGAACCGGCGGCGTTCCTGCTCTTCGCGGCTGTCACCCTGTGGGTCGCCGGTTTTGACATCCTCTATGCGCTCATGGACCGGGACTTCGATCTGCGCGAGGGCGTGTTCTCGATCCCGGCTCGTTTCGGCAGTGGCCCGGGGCTCGTCGTCCCGGCGCTCTTGCACGTGCTCGTCATCGCTGCGCTGGCACTGTGCGGCATTATGGCCCGCGTCCATCCCTTGTACTGGCTCGGCGTCGTCTTCGCGGCGCTGCTGCTCGTCTACGAGCGCCGGCTCATCGCCCGTCAACCCGATGTCTTCGCGCTCAATGCCGCCATCTTCAACGCCAACATGCTGTTCTCGGTGGCCTTTTTTCTCTCCACCACCGCGTCGGTCGTCGTGACCTAAAGGAACGCCCATGTCAAGATCTCAGACCGTCATCCGCATCCTCTCCCTCGCTGGCTTGTTTGCGCTCGCGCTCGTCGTGCCGCGCGCCGCTGGGGCCGATGAGGACTTCCCGCCGTATGCCAAGCAGGTCCAGATCGCGGTCGTCGCACCGCTGTCAGGACCCGACAAACAGCTTGGCTGGGATCTGTCGGCAGGCGTGCAGCAGGCGATCAACGACGCCAACGCAGCCCGCGGACTCACGGACTTCGCCTGGTCTATGACGAGCTTTGACGACCAGAACGACCCTGGCATCGCAGAGCAGCAAGCGCAATTCGTGCTCGTCGATCCGAAGAACGCGATCGTGATCGGCCATCTCGGCGGTCAGGAGACCTTCCTCGCGCTGCACGTCTACCACGAGGCGGGCATCCCGCTCATCGTCCCCACCTCGCCCCTGTCGGCGCTCACCCAGCAGGGCTACAACGACGTCTTCCGGCTCTGCGCACCGGACACGGTCGAAGGAGCGCTCGCCGCTCGCTATGCCGCGCGTAACCTCAAGCCGAGCAAAGTCACGGTCATCTGGGAGCAGGACGACTACGGCAACAGCACGGCCACCTCGTTCGTGAACTACGCCGCGGGCGCGGGCGGCTTCAAGACGACCGATCTCTCCGTCGACGTCGACCTCAAAAATCTCAAAGCGACCATCGCCAAAGTGGTCGCAGATCCGCCCGACCTCTTGTACGTCACGGGGCGCGGCGATCTCATGGCTCAGGTGATCGAGGCTTTGCGCAAGGCCGGCGTGACCGCACCTCTCATGGCCCCGGGCACGCTCTTTAGCGACGCACTGCTCCAGGACAAGGCGTTCAAAGCGGCAGCCGACGGGATGATCGTCGGCACCTGCGTGCCGCCCGTGCAGTTCATCCCCGCCGCGCAGCAGTTCCAGCAGCACTATCAAGCGCAGCATGGCCGGCTGTCGGCGTATGCGCTGTTCGGCTACGTCGCCGCCCAGGTCGCGATCGATGCCGCCGTGCAAGGACGCAGCGCCGACAAGACGAGCATTATCCGCCAGCTCTCCAACGGGATCTTCCCGACCGCCATCGGCGAGGTGTCGTTCCGCCCCAATGGCGATCCGTCGGATCCCAACCTCTACTTCTATAAAGTCGACACGGGTAGTTTCAAATACCTGGGATCGGCGCTGCCCAATCCAGCCGTGCTGCGCTAAAGAAACGAAGCGACGGACCGTACGTCCGTCGCTTCGCTGTGCTACCTGAGTGTGCGGCTTATGCCTTCTTGGCGGTGACCTTCTTGAGACCGGGCGCGCTGCCTGGGCTGAAGCTCACGGTCTGTAGCGACGCGGCGGAGATCAGACCTTTGACCTCGTCTTCCTTATAATACTGGCGGCAACGGGCGAACTGACGCATCTTGCCGTCGCTGGGAACGATGTACGAGCGTATGACTTCCGCCTTGGCGTCGCTGTCGTAGAGCCGCTCGTCGAGCTGGAGGTGTCCGCCGTCGACGAAGAGCGACGCGTCGGCGGCGACAAAACGCCACGTGCGAACGTCGCTGGGCTTGACCGACGCTTCGTCCATGAACTCGGCGACCAGCATCCCGCCGGGGACGAGCGAGCGTCCGACCCGGGTGAACAGATCCTTCGCGGATGCTGGGCTGAAGTCGGAGAGTCCGGCACAGGTGAGGTAGACCGCGTCGTAGGCATCTTCGAAGGAGATGCTGAGCACGTCAACTTGGCGGTAGTCCACCGAGAGCCCAAGGTTGCGCGAGGTCTCGCGCGCGAGGTTGACGGGTCCCGGGCCGATGTCGATGCCGGTCATCTTGCAGCCGCGCAGCGCGAGCGCGATGGCATGGCGCCCGTTGCCGGAGCAGACGTCGAGCACGCGCATCTTCGGCCGGATGTTGAGCAGGCCGATGAGCTCGTCGACCTCTTCGCCGGTCTCCTTCATGCCGTAGAGCTCTTGGTAGTTGGCGCGCCGCACGAATCGGGCGGAAAACGCTTCGTCGCTCCACGGGTACGAGGTGACGTCGACCCACGGCTTGGGCCGCTCTTTGCGGCCGGTGGCCGCTTGGACGAGTTCTTCGAGCGCGTTCTGCGCGGTTGCGGCGATCGGGGGCGGCGCGTTCTGCGCCGCGGCCGACGATTGACCGTTGGGCGTGCCCGATGCGGCGGTCGCTGTGCCGTTCGTCGTGCCAACCTGCGCGCTCTCGGCGCCGTTGTGAGTTGTGGTGGCGTTGCCCTCGGCGGCCATGGTGTGTTGTTCCCTTCGTCTAAAAACGGCTGACAAGCCGCCCCGCGACTCGACCTTACCGGGTGGCTTCATATTTCTCATCGGC
>Ga0116216_10000480_pt1 | contig 32277 bp, 27 predicted proteins | sample Sb_taG_11_FD_89696 | JGI IMG/M metagenome (GOLD analysis project Ga0116216, IMG submission 89696) | Peat soil microbial communities from Weissenstadt, Germany - Sb_50d_3_AS metaG | ecosystem: Environmental > Terrestrial > Soil > Wetlands > Peat | place: Germany: Weissenstadt | collected 2010-09-21
AGACGGGCGTCTTCGCCAGGTCATTCGCCATGACCGCCGCCGAGCCACGTAAGAACGCGAACGGGGACAGCGACATGCGACCCATGCGGATAGGCACCAGCTCCGGCAAACGGGTGCGGTTCTGCTCCTCTAACACACTGATCGGATCTGGTCGATCAGACGCAGGAGCCCACTCTCCATGGCTGATACGGGGAGCTTTGGAGCGTAAGGCTTTGCCCGCAGCATAGCGCTGGGCGCGCGTCGAATTCGTAGTGATCCCTTCAGAAGAAGCGGTTGATACAGTCATGTTCCATGTCCTTTCTCTTGTGTGCTTGATGTGGTCGCGCTCTGATGGAAAGCCCCTTTCGCGTCCGCTCATCATTGCTTGAACTGTTCCGTGTTGATCATGGTCATCAGCCCGCCGCGATCAACCTGCACCCGACCTCCGGCAGGTTGGCTGCGTAAAACGTGATCTGCTTGGATGCTGTCGTTTCCCTGGCTTGCTGGGTACGGCCGCTAGCTCCTCGTAGTGGATCAGGCTCAAGGAGTGCTTGATGCAGTTCATACACCCATAATCACGCACCTCCTGGTATTCCATTCGGATAAGCCGAGCGCTGTTTCGGAATACTTGAACGGTATGGTGCTTAAGAATAACTGTAGTCTCAAACGTGCGAGAAAGCTATACCCCATTGGGGATAGATGTGGGGATAGATTTGGAGGGTATCTTGGAAGCGAGCGATATTGAAGCTCCTGACGTACGTACACTTCTTGAAACTGCTGTTGCTACACAGCAATCGTGATCTGGGTGGATGAGGCAGCGCTCACTAAACACAGTATCTTTGTGCATGTCAACGGGTATCAACACCACAATGTGGGCTTACCACGTAGTGTATTTACACTAAAAAGGTCACTCTCAATATGATCATTCTCGTGCGAGGTGAGCAAAAATAGTACGTTTAAGCCATGCGTTTTTGTTTTATGGACACTATACTGGTAGTAGGGGATTCCAGTTCATCAGGAAGTTGACCTGACTACAGCTACACTGCGCGATGTCGACCTACACGGAACCAACCTGAGTGGTGCCATAGTGAGAAATGCTGGCCTGCGTGACGCATAGCAGCACAGAGAGGATCTTGACATGTTCGAAATACTCTTTACGATTGATGCCCTGGTCGAAATCAATAAGCAAGGAGGTCGTGTTTATAAAATAACCGAGAATCAGGTACTGGAAAGCGACGCTGCGTTCTCGTCCTTTCTCAAAACGGTGTACCAGCAGGACGTGCGCTCGGCGCTTAAAGCCGCCGATAGCCTGAAGGTGGCGCTTCAACTGCGTTCTGCTCCCTGGCTCATGGTTGAAAAAACCATGCGCCTGCGCGATGATGGCCAATTTGAGGGAGAAGATATCCAGCCAACAGCTGAGCTACTACCACTCATCACACCAACGATTGAGAAATTTATAGCACAGGTTCAACCGGGTGACGTCTTCTCAATAAAATGTAGTATCCAGCGCTACTAAAATTCTGTCGTTCGACAGGAATATCCGGCTGGCAGTTTGAACAGATCCTCTTCCTACACACTATTGGAGACGTCAAGGGCGAGGCCACCTGTAGCGTTGACCCGAATGATCACCTCCTTCGGGTCATGCTTCGACAAGTCGCTCATCATCTTCTGCGTGTAGGCTCCCTCCACCATGGCTAGAATGACTGACGTATCGGCCTGCGTCTGCGAGAAGAACGTAATCATTTTCCTCAGACGATTGGTGAGAGTCGTCACCTGCTGCATCTACGCTTGCAGGCGCGTGCGTTCTGCAATCTCTTACATGGAACCTCGTTTGTCCGGTAAGATTGCACCGATGAGCCAGAGGAAGGGAATGAAGATGCCGATGATCCCCAGCACGATGTATCCCTTCCGAAATGTGAGAAAGCACACGGTGAAGAGTAAGAAAATGTACAGGATTATAAAGAAAGAGGTGAAAATCCAATCGAGTGCTGACATGTGAGAAACTCCTATCTTCTGTTGACTGTTTGAACTGTATGACTCAATCGTCCCCAAGCCCTGTAGGACTTTGCTGGCGAATGACTCAAATGGTTGCATTGTGCGTGGTGCCCACCCGATGCGCGAGCACTGGCAAGGGAAGGCTCTTACCATATCCGTTGCCCTGGCAGTCGCATTCGCGTATAGTAGTGACATCCCCTTGCCCTCGCTGGAACGTTACTCACGCATGAGCATCGTTTGTGCTTCAACTTCTTGATCAATGTTCAGATCACCACTGACATCCACCACCACCCGCTTGATCGTACCCGTGAATGACCAGGGTCGATCGCCTGGATAGTCACCCGTGACAGGCTCGCCACCATCACGTCCCACATTCAGCCCCTCGCCGGCGATCGAGAACTTGCCCGGCTGGGTCATCATCTTCATCTCGCCCACTTTCTCGTCGTTGATATAGATGACCAGCGTGCCATTGGCGACGTGTGGCGGGTTCTCTCCTTCTTTGGAGAAGATGGCTGAGAGCGTTGAGGCTTCGGTCGGCACGGCTTTGTTTGAAACGACCTGCTGCTTGATTTTGCCAAGCCAGTTATAGATGTAATGCATCTTGCCATCCTTCATATAGATGGCATGCCCGCCAAAACGGCTCCCATGAGCGAAGATCACTCCTTGTGCGCCACTGGCCGGAATCTCGACCTCGGCTCTGATCGCATAGGAGCGATTGCGGATATTGACCGCCTGTGACTCGGGTATCTCCGCTGTGTCAGGGTAGTAGATATAGCGCTCGCGCGGCTTGCTCATTTGCGGACGCGGTGTGACGAAAATTTCGAGTGGCGAGCGGTCATCCAGTGGAAAGCCCTGATATTTGCCTGCCTCGTGGAACCACAAATTGATCAGTTCCTGGAGCTTTTCCGGGTACTGCGCAGCGAGATTGTGGCTCTCAGACCGATCCTCGACCGTATTGTAGAGCTCCCAGGTATCCTTCTCGTAGTTGCTCCAGCCTGCGACCGTCGGGTGCGTCGTGACCGCCTTCCAACCCTGGTGCCAGATTCCACGCGAGCCTAACATTGAGTAATACTGGGTGTGCCTGGCAGAGGGAGCCTTAGCGTCCTCAAAGCTCGAGCGCATACTGGTACCCTCGATGGGGCTCTGTGTATAGCCCTTGACCACGTCCGGAGCTTCGACACCCACCACATCAAGGATGGTCGGCACGATGTCGATGGCATGGTGATACTGGTGACGCACCTCGCCACGGTTCTTGATCCCCTTGGGCCAGTGAATCAGAAACGGGTCGCAGATGCCGCCATTGTAGCTATAGCGCTTCCACATCTTGAACGGGGTATTGAAGGCCATCGCCCAGCCTGTGGGATAATGGTTGTAGGTCAACGGACTGCCCAGCACGTCCAGGAACTTGAGGTTCTGCTCCAGGCTATCAGGAACACCGTTAGCTACATTGTTCTCGTTGACCGAGCCTGTGGGGCCACCCTCACCGCTGGCGCCATTATCGGAGATCACGATGACCAGCGTATTGTCGAGTTGACCTGTCTCTTCCAGAAAATCGATGATGCGGCCGATCTGGTGGTCGGTGTAGCTCATGAATCCTGCATAGACCTCGGCCATGCGCGAGAACAACTGCTTCTCGTTTTCCGGCAACGCGTCCCACGGTTTCACATAATCCAATGGGGGAAATGGCAGACCTGTGGGGCTTTTTGTCTCGGCAGGGGTACCAATCGGGTTGATCGGCGGCAGCGTCGTGCTCTCTGGGACAAGACCCATTTGCTTCTGGCGTTCGAGCACCAGCTCGCGATAGCGCTCGTAGCCCATGTCGAACTTACCCTTGTACTTGTCAGCCCAGTCCTTCGGCGCGTGATGCGGCGCGTGACAGGCGCCTGGGCAGAAGTACATGAAGAAGGGTCTATCAGGAGCCACGGCTTTGGCGTCCTTGATGAACTCCAGGGCTTTATCTGTCAGGTCTCGCGACAGGTGATAGTCCTCTTTGCCCTGGCGCCACTCCTCCACCGTAGGAGGATCGGAGGGCTGGTCGATCGGATGATTATCATGCACCAGGTCGGGATACCAGTTGTTGGTCTCGGCGCCCAGGAAGCCATAGAAGCGCTCGAAGCCGCGTCCCACCGGCCAGTTGCTCTTCGTCGAGGCCATGTTCATCTCATCTTCGGCACAGAGATGCCATTTACCAAGCATATAGGTGTTGAAGCCATTCTCGCCTAGCATCTCGGCGATGGTCGCATTCTCGAACGGGATATGGCCATTGGCATTAGGAAAGCCGCTTGCTCCCTCGGTGATACAGGCCATACCATTGGAGGTGTGATTGCGTCCGGTTAGCAAGCAGGAACGCGTCGGCGAGCACAATGCTGTGGTGTGCATGTTGGTGTAGGTGAGACCTTCTTTGGCAAGGCGGTTCATGGTAGGGGTCTCGATGAGTCCACCCCACGGCTCCATGGCAGCAAAGCCCACGTCATCCCAAACAATAAAAAGAACATTAGGCGCGCCTTCTGGGGCTGTGGGCTGCATGTACGGCCCCCAGTCGGGCTTGGAGTCGCGAATATCCAGGTTGACGACCCCCTTAAATGGTTTGGTCATGTAGTTCTCCTTTTGCATGAAGTACACTATTGAACGACGAGAGTCAAATCCACCGAAAGGACCTGCCTCATATATGATCGCTACCTTTAATGATGTTGATCAGCAATAACGCGGATCAGCAGAACCTCCTGAGAATCAGTGTAGTCGAAGACGATTGCAAAAGCTATATCCCATAGGGGATAGCTTTGGGGATAGATTTTGGTAGTGACTCAATAAAAGGGTGATAGAATAGCAGAAGAATATGAGAACCTCTCAAGATACCACACAACGTGGAGCCAGCACGAGCCCTCATCACGATTTACTGTTTGGAGCAAGGGCTTCGCACTCAATTGCTGGTGCAATCCTTATGATACTTTCCTTTGTCTTTAGCAAAGTGTACCTGTATTAGTCAAAATCTATCCCCACATCTATCCCCTATGGGGTATAGCTTTCGCGTGCATTTTCGGCTATAGTGATTCTCAGGAGAAGATACTGATCAGCACTCCACTCACGAGTATATCTACTGAATGTTGTCATGTAGAACCAAGCAACAGTCACTATTTGAGCTAGAAAGCAGCTCAAGCAAAAGGAGTCAGTTATGGCAAATAAAGAGAACCAGAATGTGTTTGTATTCATCGCTAGCTATGGCAGTGAGGACGATGCACTGATGGACTACGAGGCGGTGAAGCAACTGTACCATGATGGGGTGATCGACACCTACGACGCCGCAGTTGTGGAAAAGGACGCTGAGGGCAATGTGCACGTGCACAAACACGAAAAGCCTACGCAGAAGGGTGCCTGGACAGGGGTTGCCATCGGCGCCGTCGTGGGGGTGCTCTTTCCTCCCTCCATTATCGCCGGTGCGGCCGTTGGAGGCGTTGCGGGCGGAGTCATCGGCCACGTCTGGCACGGCATGTCGCGCTCGGACATGAAGGACCTCGGCGAGACCCTCGATGCAGGGACGGCGTCACTCGTCGTCGTCGGCAAATCCAGCCTGGAAGAAAAAATCGCCAAGGCCACAGCTAAGGCGCAAAAGAAGACCGAGAAGCAGTTGAACGTCGATGCGAAGGACTTCGACAAGGAGCTTGAGGCCGAGTCCAAAGCGCTCCAATCACCAGCATGAACGCTCGACAAAGTGAAGTATGCGCTGGTAATACTTTTTGAAAAGAGGCTCCTCGCGGTCTCCATGGACTTGCTCCAGGAGACCGCGACCCTCTTTCCAGAAGCAAAGCACGACAGACTGAGCGCATGCGCGGCGTTGTCACCAGACGACAGACAGAGGAAGGGCAACATCCTGCTATTTACTGTGGTAGGAGGTGTGATCTGGGCGACGTTTATCGGGTTGGGAGCCTATTACCTGGGAGACTCGTTGCATCGACCGACGGGACCACTGGGCATCGCGTTAACGGTGCTGGTCCTCTGTCTCTTTGCAATCTGCATCAGAATCTTGCTCCGCAATATACACCGATTAGAAGACATTGCGGAACGGATGCTTCCCGGCCCTCTTGATATAGGTGTGGGGAAAAAGAAGCAGGAAGCAGAACAAGATCACTAAAACTAGGAGAATGTAGCAGAAGTCAGACCAATCTCAAGGCGCCCCGGTCTCTCACGCAGACCCATCCGTCAAAGATGGTGAGGATGAGCAGGCGAAAGTGCCAATCACGGCGAGTGGCCAACCAGAGACAGCATTGAAGACCAGCTATTACCTCTTGATGCTCTACGCGGCAGTGATTGGTGCTGGCTCCTCACTGCTCACGGTGGGGTACCTCACGCTCTACAACTGGGGCGTCACGTTCTTCAAGCAGCCGAGCACAAGCAGTATGTTCAAAATCGATGGTATTTCATTCTGGCCGCTGATCCTGCTGACGATAGCCGGTGTATTCATTGGCGTTGCTATCAAATTCTTTGGACAGCACGCGGGACTTGGAGTGGCGCAGAGCCAATACGCGAAGACAGGCCGTATCATCCCCCGCTACCTGCCCAGCATTCTGCTCGAGGCATTTATCGCACTGTGGAGTGGCGCTTCTGTTGGCCCCGAGGGTCCACTTGTGTTTCTGAGCGGCGGGTTTGGAACCTTCGTCGCTGATCGACTGAAGATCGAGAAAGATGACGTCCCCTTGCTCGCCTATAGTGCCATCGCTGGTGCCTTCGGCGGGTTCTTCGGATCACCGGTCGTTGGGGCGCTCGGCGCCTATGAGTACATGTACATCAAAGAGCTCAATTTCTATCGCCACGTGCTCCCCGGGCTCATCGCAGCTGCCGTTGGGTACAGCATCTACGTCGCACTCTTGCACACATCGTTTTTAGGCATCTTCAGCTTCCCGAACTATGCCTCTCCCCACCTCTATGACCTGGGCTCGGCTGTGTTGGTCGGTGTCATCGCCGGTGTCATCGGGATCCTGTTCAAAGTGGTCTTCGGCGTGATGCACCTCGTCTTCGCAAGGCTCAACAAGCGCCCGGTCATCCGTGCCATCGTGGGCGGCGTGGTGATCGGCCTGATCGGTTCGTTCCTGCCGCTCACCCTCTACTCAGGCCAGAATCAGGTGACACACATCATCCATACGGCGCAGGCCAACCCGGCTGCCTACACCACGCTGTTTCTGCTGCTATTGGTAGCCGTCAAGGTCTTACTCACCACTTCGTCGTCTTGCCTCGGGTTTCGACGGTGGTCCCGTCTTCCCGTTACTCTTTATGGGCGGCACGATGGGTCTGGCGATTTCCCAGGTCTTGACGTTCATTCCACAGGGTGTGGGGGTGACTGCGGGTATGGCTGGTGTCATATGTGCTATCATGCCCATTCCGTTGACAGCGGCCCTGCTGCTCGGGCTAATGGGAGGGCAACTAGACCTATTGCCGGTGATTACCATTGGGGCTGTGACCGGCCTTCTGGTATCAAAGGCGCTCACGCACCTGCTGCCGAAGCCGAAGCGCGCACAGTCGGCAGACACTGGTAAAGCCTAGACAACCTGAGGAGATGGTGTCCACTTCATTCGCTATTCCAGGGCGGGGGCAAGCCCCGCCCCTACTATACACGGGCCTGGTAAGCGGGTTCTTCGTGTATAGTAGGGGCGTACCCTTGCGGTCGCCCTTGGAGTGGTGTCCCGCCATGTGGGTTAAGTTGACGCCAAAGGGGATGTCCTCGCTAATGGGGATGTCAACAGGTACTGCCAGTTCAAAACTGAGTAGAGCCACAACGAGCCAGGTGCGTTACGTCACCAGGGTGTCGATGCACTCAAGACGAGCATCATTATGCAGAATGCTGCGCGTCGTAGATAGGGTGGATTGCAACGATTCTCCCTTCTTGCAGATCTTCCAATGGCTTTTCCTTCTCCTGCTCTTCTGCTCTCTTCTCGTCCCACAGCAAGCTATACGTGACCTCTTCTGGCATATCATAGCCATATCCTCCCTCTGCCAGCTCGTGCTGGAGTTCCTGCAAGTAGAGGCGCAGAAAGACGATGCGGCGCTCAGCCATGTTCCGCCCCGTTGCCGTCGTCATTGCCTCCTGGAGCTTCGAGAGTTTTGTGAAGAAGCGATCGAGCAGGTAGCGCTGCCCATCCGGTACGCGCCACAGCGCGAACGGGTCGTCGGGATGGTAGGTCCTGGTCTGGGGCCACCGCCCATGCTTCGCGGACATGGCCCAACGCATCACCCCACTCGCCCCCAGGCTATCCAGGCGGTCCGCGTCATAGAGCACTCGCGCTTCAAGGGTCGCAGGTTCGACGCCATGGCGATAGCCGTGGGCCAGGATCGCATGCCGAATCGCGTGCTGCGTCTCAGGGGGCAGATCATAAGAGGCCAGCAGTTTAGTAGCAAGTTTCGCGGAGCGTTCCGCATGTGAGCGTGCAGGACCACGGGTGGTGCGTCCCAGATCATGCATCAGAGCTGCCACCCCGACAATCAAGCCATCGGCGTGTTCTTGCTCCGCCAGGTGTAGGGCGAGATGATAGACCCTGTTGGTGTGCTCGAAGCCATGGGCCAGGTCGCTGAAATCGGTGAAACGAGCCTGCACCTCGGTTGCTATCTTTGCCAGCAGGTGGATTGCTTGTTCGGTGATTTCCATGAGAAAGGCTCCTTCTTACTCGGCATCTGAGTGCGTCTGTATGGTACTTTGGCTACGACTGGCTGGTCGTTTTGTGGCTGTCGATGGACTCGTTGGTCGTTTAGTGGCAGTCGATTTTCGCATAGCCGCTGTCTTGTGTGCAGGTGCCTTCCTTTGAGCCGTCGGTGTTGGCGCAGGCTCTGGTGCAGTGGCAATCTCGTCGTCCTGCACTACTGCCGCTTCTGGCCCTTCGGTCACCTCATTGGTCACGACTATGACCTCCGACACTGTGGCCTCTTCTACGATAGAAGGGGTTGGCTCTGTATCAGTGGAAGTTGAGGTTCCGGCTTCGGATGGCTCTTGTTGATACTCAAGCTCTGCACTTTGTGGAGGTGCAACAATTTCAGGCTTCGGGCCTGGGACGCGCAGTTCTGCCACTTGCGCTTCAAGTGTTTGTACATGGGCGCTTTGCGCCTCCACCAGGGCCTGTGCTTTCGCCTGCTTTTTCTGTGCCTTCTTGAGATCCTTGTTCGCTTCCTCGATCGCCAACATCAGTTTCGCTTCTTGCCTGGCTTGCTTCTTTTGTCGCTTCAATGCCTCCTCGGCAGGTGCTAATGGTTTGTCGCTTACTTTTTTCGCCATATTACCCTCCTTCTGGGGTCGTTATGAAATAGGCCTCATAATTAGCGGTGTGCATGATAATGGACATGAACAAAATAATCGAATTATCCGTAGGTGCCGATTATGACGTTTCACAAAATAAGTCGGACTTTGAAATCGACCCCTCAACTGTCACCCTGAGCCGCAGCGAAGGGTCTCGTCCACCGGCCAAAGAGATGCTTCGCTGCGGCTCAGGGTGACAGGTTGGACATTTCTATTCGTGATGAATTGTCAAGCTCATTTGAACCTTGCCTTAACAAAATATTCCGGTATAGGAACACCCAGCGAGGGCCGATAATGGGTTTTAACAAAATAAACGGAATTTCGTAGGGGCCGATTTATCGCGCCCACCGCCGATTTATCGGCCTCCCGTGACCGTTCACGATATCCCTCTTAATTTGTTAAAATTCATAATCGGCACCTACAGCCTTTCCCGTTTGCTTGCCTACACACCGACCTCAGCCTTAATGCGACCTTCTTTGATGGCAGCGAGTAACGCGGCATGATCGCGTTTGGTCTGATCCGCATAGGCCTCGGCAAAGAGGGCAATCGCCTGTGCAAACAGATCATTACTGCCCAGGTAGCCGCTGATTTGCGCCGCGTCTCCGCCGCGCGCATGTGCTCGCGCAAGAGCCCTGGCACACAGCCGGGTGTACTGATCGAACTCTTTCCTGGTCAGGGTTGCAATATCCACCGACAACTTCATATCGCGCAACTGTCGCACATAGAGATCGGCTTCATCGCCATGCGTCCAGCCCAGGAAGATGTCACTCGCTTCCTGCATCAGAAGCTGTCCCTGCACCACCCGCTCCCCATGGTTAGCGTAGGTACTTTTGCCAAAGTAGGGCTCAAGCGTCGAAGCATCTGCTTCCTTGACCTGCAGGAAGAGTGGGTCATCTCCGCCCCCCCCTGCCATGAGCAATAAGATCCAGCAGCGCGTCCCAACACTGCCCACACCGACTACCTTGCGCGCGAAGTCGACGAAATGGTACCTGCTGAGCAGCACTTTGCGATCATCAGGCAGTGTCTCCACGTACGCGGCAAAGTAGTTCTTGATCCATGCAGCTTCATACTCCTCCGTCTTTTTGACATCGCCTTTGTCCGCGACATGTACGATGAGCGGTGGCTCATCCTTGATGCGGTACTGCCCATCAACTACATCGGCCAGCTTGGGAAAGACTCCCTCGCTCGTACGGCGACTCGCTTTCTGCTCTTCCTTTTGGAGAATTTTCTGTCCTTTGGGTTTCGCCATTCCCATCAGTTGCTCAAAGTCGATGTGCTGATACCAGGCGTCGAGCGCACACATGCTCGCTATACGCTGCATCATGGTATGGTATTCCTGGATACTCCCGACAACTGCCTGGTGGTTCTCTTGAGCCGTGTAGCCATTCTGCCGGCCAGCGACCACGATGCTGGCTGCCAGGCGCTTGACATCCCACTCCCAGGGTCCCGGCAGCGTCTCGTCGAAGTCGTTCACATCGAAGACCAGGTCGCGCTCGGGCGTGGCAAAGCCGCCGAAGTTGCTCACGTGTGCATCCCCGCAGAGCTGCACCTTGATGCCCGAGATTGGCGTCTTCGCCAGGTCAGACGCCATGACGATCGCCGAGCCGCGCAAGAAGGTGAACGGTGAGATAGACATGCGTCCGTAGCGGATAGGCACCAGTTCTTGCACGCGAGTGTGGTTCGACTCTTCGAGCAGGCTGATCGGATCAGGGCGATCGGACGCAGAGGCCCACTCTCCATGACTGGTACGGGGAGTTTTAGCACGCAATGCTTTCCCGGCAGCATAGCGCTCGTCTCGTGTCTGGTACGTTGATATCCCTTCGGTAGAAGAGGTTGATACAGTCATTTTCCATGTCCTTTCTCTTGTGTGTTTGATGTGATCGCGTTCTGTAAGCCCAGAATCACACACCTTCCGGTGTTCCAATCGGATAAGCCGAGTGCTATGTCGGAAAACTTGAACGGTATGGTGATTAGAATAAGTGTAATCTCAAACGTGCGAAAATGCTATACCCCATAGGGGATAGAAATGGGGATAGATTTGGAGGATTCTGCTCTTTTCAAGGGGAACCGGCTGCATAATTGTAAAGTAATTGTAATTGATGTGATACAATTATGATGTGCCAGATATTTTAATGATGCATTAATAATGAGGAGGATTGAAAATCCAGACCCTCTTTGCATAAGACAGAAGGAAGTCTGTTCGAGCATGCTTTTTGCTCAATACATCTGTGAACACGATTATGCTTGTCTCGCAGAGACATAATGCTTAGGCAAGGTTCAATTGTGAAGCATAGTCCTTGATAGTTTGAACAGTCACACAGTGTCATTCTTCGCTGACGCTCAGAATGACAGGGCTGGATCTATTCGTTGATGAGGAACTGTCAAGTTCATTTGAACCATGCCTTAACAAATTAATACGGACATCGTAACCTCCACCGAAGGCCGATAATGCAGTTTCAAAAAATAAGCGAGATAACCGTAAGGGTCATAGCCTTGTCATGCTGAGCCGCAACGAAGCATCTCGGCGCCGAACGCGATAGACCCTTCGCTTCGCTCAGGGTGACAAGAGAGGACCACTTTCAAAATCCAGCTTATTTTTTGAAACTGCATAATCGGCACCTACGGAGGGACGGAATATGTTGTTCATATGCATTATTTTGTTCTCTGCATTTTTTCTTCCTCAGAGACGTATGTAACATGAGGAACTCAGGTGCTGATTAAGGTTTACCAACTTGTCCTGTAGAATACTGTATTGCATTGTGCGTGAGAAGAACCGGTGCCTTTACAGTGGTCATTCTGGAGCGCTCTCGTTTGAGTGTGCGATATAATGGGGAATACGTATGCGCAAAAAATTTCCGAGAGTAGAAGGCGGGTTGTTATTTCCATCTGAGAACGAGGGTGATTCGATTCTCGTTGGGACACCTGCCTGGTACGACTGGCTGGAGCGGCAGAGCTCTTTTACGTTCGTCGATCAAACGCTCGCCTATTCGGCTCGCAAGAGCGTGCTGAGAACCGGAGATTCCTACTGGAAAGTGTACCGCAGGCGTCAAGGCAAGCTCTACCGCATCCACCTGGGACACGCGCACACGCTGACCCTGGAGCGGATGCAGGCGGCTTCACAGGCGTTTAGCGAAGAACATGTTCCAGCTGAGCAAGCCAGCATGCACTCGAGGCAGTCTGTTGCTTCCAGGTTCCCCAGACCCCCATCACCGCGTATGGCGCTCGATGTCGACCATTCCACGTCCTTGATACAAACCAAACTCTATCGACCACGTATAAGCAGCGATCTGATCCCTCGACCCCGCCTCCTCGAGCGCTTGAACGCCGGGCTTGGCGGCAAGGTCACGCTGGTGTGTGCTCCTGCCGGCTTTGGCAAGACGACACTGCTGGCCGCGTGGGTAGAGGAGATCGATCGACCCACGGCCTGGCTCTCGCTCGATGAGCACGACAACGATCTTGCAAGCTTTGTGCGCTCGCTCACGGCTGCCCTGCAAAGCGTCTTCCCCGATGCGTTCGGGGCCACGGCAAGCCTGCTCCAGGCGACACGATTTCCGGCCCTCGATTCGGTGGTCGCTCTGTTCAGCAACGATCTGGCCGACCTAACTGAAGACCTGCTGCTGGTGCTGGATGATTATCATCGTATTCGCACGAGCGAGGTATACCGCTTGCTCGGAGGGCTGATCGAGCATCTGCCTGCCCAGGTGCACCTGGTGCTCTCCAGCCGCAGCGATCCGCAGCTTCCGCTTGCCAGGTGGCAGGCTCAGGGGCTTCTGCACGAACTGCGTGGCAGTGACATGTGCTTTACGCTGGAGGAGACGGAAGCCTTTCTCGCGCATGAGCTAGGAAGCGTTGCGGCACACATGGTCGCGGGTGCGCTCGAAGAACGGACGGAGGGCTGGATCGCAATCGTGCGCCTGGCGGCTCTCTCGCTGCGCAACGCGCCTGACAAGACGGCGTTCCTGGAACGGCTTGGAAATGCTCATGAGCTCACGATCAGCAGATACCTGGTGGAGGAAGTCCTCAGCCAGCTCGCGCCTGACGTGCAGGGGTTGCTCGACCGCATGTCAATGTTAGAGCAATTCTGCACCGGGTTGTGTAGAGCAATCATGGGGAGTGATGCCTCGGACAATCAAGTGCAGGTCACCATGGAGTGGTTGGAGCGCTCGAACCTCTTTCTGGTGCCCCTTGACGAGCGCCAGGGGTGGTATCGCTTTCACCACCTGTTCCAGGGGTTGTTGCAGCAGCGCCTGCAGGAGCGCCTCAGCCAGGAGGAGATTGCCCTGCTGCACAGGCGCGCGAGTGCGTGGTATGCTGAGCAGGGACTGCTTGAGAAGGCGCTCGAACATGCGCTGGCGGAGGGAGATGCGCCGGGTGCGACGCGGCTGGTGGAAGAGTACTTTTTTAGGGCATATGAGCAGGAGCAGTGGGCTCAGTTGGACCGCTGGATAGGCCTGTTGCCGGAGGAGCAGATCCAGGGCAGCCCTGTCCTGCTGGTCGCGTGGGTGTGGATTGCAGAGGTCCGTGGGCGGCTCACAGACATGCCACCCCTATTGACGGCAGCTGAACAGCTCTTAGAGACCAACGACAGCAGTACGAGTGAATCGGGCACCTCTCGGACCAGGATCCTGCGTGCGTTGATTCCGATGTACTGGAGTTTCTTCCAGCACTTTGCAGGGCAGCCACAGGCGAGCTGGCAGAGCGCGCGCTCCGCGCTGGAAAGGATACCGCCAGGTGAGGAGTATATCATAAACCACGTCCTTCATATCCAGGCATTCTCAAGCCTGGCTAACAGGCAGGAAGATGTTGTGCTCGCCCAACTACAACAGGCGCTGAGAGACCAATCGACGAAACTGAAAGGGACCGCTCGCCTGCTCTTTGCTCAGGGAATTCTGTATTTGGAGGAGGGAAAACTGCACCAGGCGGAACACACTGCGCGGCACTTGCTCCAGATCGCCCAGGAGGGTGATCTAGCATTGAGCCAAAATTATGCTCACTGGTTGCTGGGGGTGGTGCATTACGAATGGGACAAGCTGGATGCGGCGGCGTACCACTTCTCAGCCCTACTTGCTAACCAGCACCTCGCGCACTTTTTTGCGGTGCGGGACGCCATGTGCGGCTTAGCACTGGCGTATCAAGCCAAAGGGTTGGGCAAAGAGGCGCGGGGAACCGCTCGCGCTCTGCTTGCATGGATGCAAGAGCAGCACAACATGAGTGGGCTGATGTGGGCTTATGCTTTCCTTGGACGGCTTGCACTGTTGCAAGACGATGTGGAGGAGGCATCGCGGTTGCTCGAGTTGGCGGGGGAGCAAGAGGTGTGGGGGTCGATGCTGTTTTTGGTGGATCAACCTATCACCAAAGTGCGTTTGCTGTTTACAAAAGGTGACATTGGCAGTGTGGCAGAAGGGCAAGCGCTCCTCACCCACCTCTTGCACTATGTTGAAGCCATGCACTCTACCCGCAAGATGATCAAGGGGCTGGTCCTGCAAGCGTGGGCCTACGATCTGCAAGGTCGTGAGACGGAAGCGCTCGAGGCGCTAGAACAAGCGCTTGCTCTGGGGTGTCCCGGTGGGTTCGTGCGTCCCTTTACCGATCTGCCTCAGCTTTTGAAAGTGCTTGCGGAGTTGCGCAGGCGCAGAAAAGAGCAAAAGGGGTCCGACGACAAGCTGGACGCCTATCTGCAAGATATCCTGGTGGCGATGAGCCCTGCGCCAGCTCAGGTCGAGTCGACGAAAGAGCTGATGCGGCAAGAGGGCCTGGCTCCCTTAACCGAGCGCGAGTTGCAGATCCTGCACTTGCTCGAGAAGGGCCACACGAACAGAGAGATTGCGAGCGAACTGGTGGTCACACCCGGAACAGTCAAGCTGCATACCAAGCATGTCTATCGCAAGCTCAGCGTGAATAATCGGCAGACGGCCGTCACCCTGGCCAGAGCGCTGGGCCTGTTGACTGCAAGCTGAGCCTGGTCAGGGTCGTCCTCTTGCGAGAAAAGTACTGGAGACTCCACATAACGGCAGAATCCTCCAAATCTATCCCCACATCTATCCCCTAGGGGGTATAGCTTTCGCACGCGTTTTCGACTATAGTGTGTTTTAAGGATGTATTTTGCTTGCCTCATTGGCATACCTGGCTGTATATAATCTCATCGGAAACACAGCAAAACCGTGTCGAAATATTTTGATACTGTGAAAGGAATGAATGGATCATGGCAGAAGCACAAACTGGAGACACCAAATCTACTACCCAGGCAGGTCAGAACACTCAACGTGGACTCACACCTGCATCCTCATCTTCGGTCGTCGCCAACCAGTCAACTACCGCAAAAGGGAAAACGACCATTGCCAATGGCGTCGTTGCCAAGATCGTCGGTATTGCCGCCCGTGAGATAGAAGGCGTGAAAGAAGTGATAGGCTCTGGAGCAGGGGCCACCATTTCTGGTCTGGCCACCCGTGTCACTCACGGCGACACACGTGCCCAGGGTGTAAGCGTCGATGTTGGAGAGATCGAAGCGGCAGCGAGCATCAACATCGTTGTGAATTATGGTGTGAGTATTCCACATGTGGCTGAAGCGGTACGGCGAAACGTCATCGCCCGTGTGGAAGCCATGACCGGCCTTACCGTGATCACAGTTGATATCGCCGTGAACGATCTCTACTTTCCAGAGGATGAGACAGAAGACGAAAAACCTCGTGTGCAGTAGAGTCGCAGATAAACTATGAAGCGTCAGGTCTGGACCCACAGAAGTTTATGCTGGTCCGTATGGCGGCTCTTGCTGCATTGGACGCAGCTCCCGCTTCCTGGCCCATGAATATCGAGGTCGGTAGCGAGGCCGGTCTTACAGCGGAACAGATGCTCGGGACGCTGATTGCGATCGGACCGGTGATCGGGACCGCGCGCATTGTCTCGGCAGCCAGTCATATCACCAAGGCGTTTTATCTCGCGGGAGAACTCGCGGGCATAGCCGAGGTCGAGCAGTCTGAAGACGGCAAATGAGTTGCATGGTCTATGCATCTGGGGTCTGCTGATAGGGAGGTTTCCCTGTCATTTGCTATGAACACCTCCTGATGGTTGCTTTTTGACTCACCGAAAGGAATCGTGTCAGGTAGCAAAGGAACGTGCCATGGAAAAATACCGCCCGGGTGTCAGTTGGTTAGAGTCGGCGATCTACCGGATTCGTATCCAGGGCACCCTGGACAAGAATTGGTCTGATTATTGCGGTGGGATGACGATCGAGCACGAACGCGATGCGCATCAACATGCGGTGACGGCCATGACGGGTCAATTGGCGGACCAATCTGCATTGGTTGGAATACTCAATTCGCTGCATGACATCGGTTGTCCCATTCTTTCGGTGGAACGCATTGAAGCAGGGTATAAGTAGAGAGGATCGGGAGAACTATGGTAGTAGTGCAAATCATCGTATTTTTGCTCGGCTTCTTGATTGCCTTGAGCACGCTCTTTTCGGCCATCAAGCAGACGGTGTTGCCAGGCCGCAAAAAGGTTCGGCTCTCTCGTGCTGTGGGTCGCACGACCTTCCGCCTATATCGATTTGCGTTCGTTCGAATGCCGTCTGAGCAGGTGCGTGAGGCTCTCGCGGCTTTCTATGCGCCCATGTCTGTGATGCTCTTGCCGCTCGTCTGGGTCATCCTGCTGATGCTTGGCTTCGCCATGATGTTCTGGGGGGTAAGTGAGCCATCTCTGGGAACGGCGCTCTCGCTGAGCGGGGCAGCCCTCACCACCGAGGGGTTCCTGGCGCCGAAAGGGGGAGCCCAGACCACACTTTATATCTTTGGCGGGATTATTGGCCTGGGTATCGTGGGCCTGCTCATCACCTTTCTACCCACTGTGTATTCGATTTATTCACAGCGCGAGCAAGAGGTGACGCGGGTGGCTTTTCGTTTTGGCGCACCTCCATCAGGGGTCAAGATGCTTGCGCAAACGTACCTCCTGGGTCTCGCCCATGAACTGGACGAGTTCTGGCACACCTGGGAGGACTGGTTCACCGACATTGATGAGACGCAGCTCTCGTTTAGTGTTGTGATCTTCTATCGCTCGTCTCAACCCGGCACCTCGTGGATTACCACAGCAGGTGCGATCCTGGATGCGAGCGCGCTCTTTTCCTCCACGGTGGACCGGCAGGATGTGCCCTGGGTGCACCTTTGCTTCCAGGCTGGATGTCATACGCTGAGGGACATTGCGAACGATGTGGGTATTCCGTTAAGCTCAGCCCTTGCTTCGAGCGCTGCGATTCGGGTGTCGCGTGCCGAGTATGATGACGCCTGCGAGCAGTTGAGAAGCGCAGGCCTGCCGCTCAAAGCGGATCGCGAGGAAAGCTGGCATGCTTTCGTCAACATGCGCAGCCAGTACGATTTTCCTCTTATTGCTCTGGCGAACTTCTTGCATGTGCCAGCGGCTCCCTGGTCGTCCGATCGAAAGCTTGGGCTGACTGCACGAGACCTGGTCAGGTAGGCTCCTGTTGCTCTACAAAACAGGGTCAAACTCAGGGTTCTTCCCGGAAAGAAAATGGATGATTTCGCTTTCTCGCTTCAGATCCAAGTCTTGCTACATAAGGAGTACTGGATTTAGAATAGTCATTATAGCTTAGTGAGGTGTACATTTCATCTGAATGGAGTACTCCCTATCAGAGGAGCCATTCTGTCACAGAGAAATAGAGAAAGACAGCAGGAGCAAAAAGATGAGTGATCTGATCGTTGAGACACGGTATGGGAAAGTACAGGGCAGCGAGCAAGGTTCGATCAGCGTCTGGAAAGGCATTCCTTTCGCGCAGCCTCCCACCGGCCAGCGACGTTTTCGGGCGCCGCAACCGCCGGAGCCCTGGACGGGCGTGCACGAGGCGACCACGTTTAGCCCCATGGCGCCCCAGGTGCCGGAGATGGGGTCGAGCATGGTAGGAGCAATAGGAGCAGAGAGAGCCGTAGAGCAGCGCCCGATGAGCGAGGATTGTCTGTACCTCAATATCTGGTCGCCGGGCGCAGACGGGGAGAAGCGCCCGGTGATGGTCTACATTCACGGCGGAGCCTTCACGCTCGGCTCGGCGTCCGATCCCTGGTATGATGGGACGTCGTTTGCCGCCAATCACCACATCGTCGTGGTGTCGCTCAACTACCGGCTGGGGATCCTGGGGTTTGTCTCCCTCAAGGACCTGGCCGGAGCAGATGCGAGCTATACGGGCAACTGCGGCCTGCTCGATCAGATCGCGGCCTTGCAGTGGGTGCGCGAGAATATCGCCGCCTTCGGAGGTGATCCCGACCAGGTGACGGTGATGGGCGAGTCGGCGGGGGCGATGAGCATTGGAGCCCTGCTGGGGATGAAAGCCTCACAAGGTCTCTTCCAGCGCGCGATCCTGCAAAGCGGCGCTGCAGGACACCTGGTGACGCGTTCACAGGCCACACTCGTCGCGCAGGCGCTGCTGGCAAAGCTTGGTCTGGAGACCACTCAGCTTGCAGCCCTGGCGGATGTGCCGCTTGAGGCCCTGCTCAAGATTCAGCCAGAGCTGGGACGTGAGTTCGGAGGCATCCAGGCTTTTGGCCCCACGATAGACGGCGAGACGCTGCCGCAGCATCCATCAGCCATGATCTCACAGGGTTCTGCTGCCGATGTCGCGATCCTGGCGGGAACCAATCGCGATGAGTGGCGCCTGTTCGCTCTGATGAGCGGAGGGGCAAAGGTGGATGAGGTGCTACTCAAGCAGATCTTTGGCGATGAGGCGAAGCCTGTGCTCGCCATGTACACTGAAGCACGCGCGGACAAGTCGCCGGAGCTGGCCTGGATCGATATTATGAGCGATCTGGTCTTCCGCATACCGGAGATTCACCTGGCTGAAGGGCAGGTTCGGCAGGGAGCGCCGGTCTGGATGTATCGCTTTGACTGGGAATCGCCAGCCTTTGGAGGCGTCCTGGGAGCTGCACATGCCATGGATATTCCCTTCGTGTTCAATACGCTCGACGTGGAACTCTCTCGCATGTTTACCGGCGACTCGCCAGGCAGGCAGCCGCTGGCCGACCTGATGCACGCATCATGGGCCGCGTTTATCCGCAGCGGCAATCCTGCCATCGCCAACCTGCCAGACTGGCCGCCCTACGATCTGGACAGGCGCGCCACCATGATCTTCAGCGACGCTGTGCACGTGGTTGATAATCCGCAGGGGCAGGTACGAGCGTTGTGGACGCATGTGCTCCAGGAGAGAGAGAGCCGAGTATGAGCAGCATCATACATTACAGGTGCAACCGTTCTCTCTAAGCTGTACATGCGAACGTGAAACGGGAGGGAAGCGGTAGCATGCTCCTGGCCAACGTGGAGGCATCAGTTCAGAACGGAACATGGCAGGCGGTTTCTCCAGGTTCTACATCATCGATACGCCTCGGCCTGCAAATTGAATAATTCAGCGTAGCGGCCATCTAACGCTATCAACTCTTCATGCGAACCGCTCTCAATAATACTCCCGTTCTCGATCACGAAAATGCGATCCGCCAGGCGCACCGTACTGAAGCGGTGACTGATGAAAACGGCTGTTTTCCCTCGTGTAAGCTCGCGGAACTTGGTGAAGACTTCGTATTCGGCCTGAGCATCGAGAGCGCTGGTCGGCTCGTCCAGCACAAGAATACGGGCATCGCGCATGAAAGCTCTTGCCAGCGCAATCTTCTGCCACTCACCACCGCTCAGCTGGGTGCTATCCTTGAGGTCTTTAAACCAGCGACCAAGCATGGTATCGTAACCATTAGGAAGTTTTTCAATTACAGCACTGGCTCCACTTTTGCTTGCAGCGCTCATCACCAAATCTCTTTGCTCAATCTGCTCTACTCGCCCTACCCCGATATTCTCCTGCGCAGTCATATAGTAATTCACGTAATCCTGGAAGATGACGCCTACTTGTTCGCGAAGATCCTTCAAATCATACTCTTTGATATTGCGGCCCCCGATGTAGATCTCACCTTCATCAGGATCGTAGAGCCTTGTAAGCAACTTGACCAGTGTCGTCTTACCTGCGCCATTACGTCCCACAAGGGCAATTGCCTCGCCTGCGTGGATCATAAAGCTGGCATGTTTCAAGGCCGCGTGTGTCTCAGGATCCTTTCCAGGGTACGTGAAACTGACATCGCGGAACTCAATATCGAGTCCATCTACGTTCCTGGGGAGTTCTATCGGTTGCGGTTTTGGAGGAGAAACAATTTCGGGCTGGTATTCCAGGAAATCGAACAGTGTATTCACATATAAGGTATTCTCATACGTATTGGAAATACCGTTTAACAGGTTCTGGAAGTTCTGTCCTACCTGCACCGCCGTCTGCGTATACAAGGTCAAACCTCCCAAAGTAATACGACCAGCTACAGCTTGCAGAGCAACATAGAGATAAATTGCAGTATTTGCTACAACAGTGAGTCCAGTCCACAGAAAGTTAATATTGTAACGGCGCAAGAGCAGTTTCTTATCCTGTTTATACAAACTGGTTGCAAGATCCCAGAATTTGCCTATGAAATAGTCACCCAGATTGAAGAGTTTCACTTCTTTGTTGTACGTGTCGGTTGTCATTAACGTCACGAAGTAAGCCATCAAGCGGCGCTCGGGGGATTGACGGCGCATGAGCTGATACCCTCTCCAACCATAGCGCGTACTGGAGAAGAAGGCGGGAATGGGGACGATGAGAGCCACAATTGCAAGCCACCATGCCAGGTGTACAAGGAGGAAAATCAACGAGACGAGCGTTACGACAGTCTGGCCAAGACCAAAGGTTTGGGAGATCATCGAAACAGGTTGATAGGTGGACTGATTCGCGGCCTGGCGCATCTTATCATAAAATTCGGGATTCTCAAAAAATGCCAGGTCTAGCGTATTCGCTTTTTTCAAAATTTCCAACTGCACGCGGTTCGCTACCTGTTCCTGCAGGAGTTGTTGCACGATATTGCTCAAGTTACTTAGCAGGGTCGAAATGAGAGTTATTCCAAGTTGCAAGCCGATTGGCAACCAGATAGGTGATGTACTGTGTATTTGAATCGCCCTTATTACGCTGTCAATCACAAGAGCAGTTATCGAAACGCTTAAGGCGGGAATGAAACCTTGCGCGAGATTCAAAAGCCCTAATAATATTGTCAGTGGTGCGCTGGTCGACCACACCAGTCGCAACACCCGCGGTAGGCTTGCAAATGCGCCTGGAACTTTCCTAAAACTAAACTTCTCTTCCGTCCGTTGTCCTGGCCCTCGTACGAAATTTGCTCGTTGATTCATAAGCTTATGTGTTACTCCGCTTCTCTATTCCCACAGCATTGAAAAAAATCATGAAGATACTGCTTACAGTGTACTCGAGAAAGGCAGACCATGCATTGTCTCTTTCGCCAGTTTTCACATTAGATGAAGCATCAGGTACATACTGCTAATTTCTACAGGTGAAGAGTTCAGAGTTGAATATATGAGAGTATGGTTATAGGACAATCACATGCCAATTTTTAGTGCTTGCGTGCGTTGTTTACTCGCAGGATTGAGGTGAAGATGGAGAAGAGGATGAAGTCTGATCGTTATCAGTAAGATATTGCATGGCAAATTGATCGATCGCCTTTATAACATCAACCAGAGCCAGCCCTTTCTCGGTCAGGTTGTATTCGACACGAGGTGGGATTTCTGCAAAAGCAATGCGATCCACAAAACCGATCTCTTCAAGCATTTTGAGCCGTTGGGACAACGTTTTGGGACTGACATTACCCATCGTGTCCAGTAGTTCACCAAAGCGTTTGGGTCCACTTAAGAGGGTATATACAATCATGAGGGTCCACATATCGCCAAGCAGGCGAATAGCGCGGCCAATCGGATGAGTGCCGCAGATTTCTAGCTTTTCGGCTGTTTGCGCGTGGCTGGATGTCTTCATAACGTACAGTATACCATATTTTCCCTCATAATTACATCCTTGACAAAAGAAACTTCCTTATATATAATTGCTTCCATAAAGATAATAATGGTATACAGAGAACTTCCTTGAGAGAGTGATGCTCTGTGTACTAACAATTCCAAACTGTATTTTTTACAAGCAATCATGGCATTACGATTTATACTGAATAACGAAGGAGAGATCAACGATGAACATCGCACTTTGGGTTATACAAATTCTGCTAGCTCTTGCCTTTGGGATGGCTGGTATCATGAAGGTTACACAGCCGATTGACAAATTGGAGGCAAGAATGGGATGGGTAAAGAGCGTTGGATCCAGAGGAGTACGCTTGATCGGCTCTTTAGAAATTCTGGGAGCCATTGGGCTGATTCTCCCGGCGGTAACGGGCAAGTTACCCTGGCTCACGCCAGTTGCGGCGGCTTGTTTAGCATTAACAATGATAGGCGCTATGATCACTCATGGACGACGTGGTGAATATTCTCAAATCGGCATCAACGTGGTGCTACTGTTATTAGCATTGTTCGTAGCGTATGGACGTTTTGTTATCATTCCTATAAGCTGAGCGTTTTTTTCACTTGCATAGAGGGGTTTCACGAGCAAATCAAGCTCGTGAAACCCTCCTTTGATTTTAAATCGATCCCAGGGCAAGTCCCCTCATTGGGTCACCACTCATTGAGAGCAGTTCGCTTCAGATAGTACATATGTACAAACATTACCTCAATCGTGTAAAATAGCAGAAGTCGTTTCACATTATTTTAGCCACATGGAGGAAAAAACATGAGCGAAACAAGCGAAACTCTGGTATTCTTTACCCAGGGCTGGCAAAACTACCAGAATCAACTGAGCATAGCCCTCGCTCGACTCTCACCGGAGCAGCTTGCACTCCGTGCAGCGCCTGACTTGCGTTCCATCGATGAGCTGGCGCGTCACGTGATTGCGGTGCGGGCTGGGTGGTTCCACTATAATCTGGAAGAGGGCGATGAGGACTTCGGCGCTTTTCATGAGTGGGATGGGCCTGGTAGTCTACCACGCTCTGCGGATGAGCTGGTGAGCGGATTGGAAAAAACCTGGCAGGTCATGCAGGAGGTGCTGGGACGCTATACGCTCGCAGATCTGCAGTCTACTATCCAGGATGAGTGGGAAGGCAAGATATACACTTACACCCGCGGATGGGTCATCTGGCATGTCATCGAGCACGACATACATCATGGCGGCGAGATCGCCTACTCTCTCGGCATGCACGGCCTCACCGCCCCGGATATTTAGTGGTTGTGCATCTATTTCAACCACTTGACCAGTGTAAATATACTGGCCAAACCTCTCCAGATTTCTGTTTGCAAAGTGCAAAAAGATTGCAAAATAGTGTGTTTGAGTGTTGTATATTCTTTTCCCAGGGGATACAATGAGTGTGTTGTTCTGCTTTTTGAAGATGAGGCGATGGAAAGGATTCTGCATCGTATTTGTATGCTTGTGTTATCTGTGTGAAACTGGACAAAGCATATCACGAACAAAACAAACTCATAGTCAAAGACACTGAACTTTACTCTATTGAAGTATGCGTAACGAATGTATAAGCGAAAGGAACGATTTCATGAGCGAAAATACTAAACAAGATCTCGATAGCATCGAAGCCTTGTTTGTTCAGAGCGCCAACGGGCTAACGACCAGTAATGGCTCAGTGACATTACACGGACTGGCGCACCAGACCCTGTTTTTTGCTGATCGACCACAACGCGTTGTAGGACACCTGACTTCCAGAAAGTTTGTCGACGAATGGGGAGATGGCGAAGATAGCTTCGAGCAGGATCCGCCGAACGCGGTTGTTTCTTTCCTCGAGGATGGCGACGCAGTACCCGAAGAGGTGACGATGACGATCAGCGATCCACAACTTGACGGGGATACCCTCACCTATAAGGTCAATGTTCTTGACGGAACACTACCTGCTAATGCAGGACCATGCTCGTTGTTTATCGACCCGATCGGCAGGCCGTTGTCGCCCATGTCGGTTGCTGGCGTTCGACGTCGCCAGCGCCGCCGCTAGCGATAATCTTTGGCCCTGGATTCTGACGAATACTTTTCATACAGAGGCGAACCTTTGATCTCCTATTTACTCATATCCATTCACGAATAGGGATGCAGGGGTTTCGCCTCTGCTAGCTTTTTAGGCTTATGACAATAGATTCGATCATCCGCACCATTAGCCTCATCCTGGCTCCTGCGGTGATGATTAGCAGTTGCGCAATCTTTTTGAATGGAATCATCACTCGATACGAGTCCGTGAGCGCTCGGATGCGTGCGATGCATCATGAGCGTCTGGACCTCTTACATCAGTTGGGAGATGCAACTAGCCATGGTGTGCCTTCAGACGGTTTTAGCACCCATCGCATCCACGAGATTGAGGTGCAATTTCCTCATCTGCTGCAACGACATATACTACTACGCAATGCCGTGCTAGCTGAGAACGCGGCTATTGCTTTCTTTGTTACAAGCATGTTTATAATCGCACTGGCTATCCTCACCAACTCTTCGCCCATCGCAACTGCTGCTCTCCTTATTTTCCTCATCGGCACTGGTGGACTGTTACTAGGGATTATTATCACTACTCTTGAACAGGGTTTCACGGTAAACACAGAAACCTGCGCATCTGAAGAGCAACAGGGGAGAATACCCTAATTTTCCATGAGAACCCTGACCATCAGGATTGCTTCCCACCGTTTCCTGTGGGATAATCAAGAAGTTGAGCAACATCAACACACAAGGGGCACCACCATGTCGGGAGCGAGCGAACCCACCGGATGGCATGTGCCATGAACGGATGCCTTGCTGGAAACGGAGCGGAGCGAAGCGTTCCACATCCTCTGGTCTCACCAAGGGAGTTGCCTTCATGACGACACCATTCAATGCGTCAGTCGTTTGCCCGAGGTTGATCGGGCGCACAGCCGAACTCGCCGCTTTCCACCTGCTGATTGAGCAAGCGAAAAGCGGCAGCGGGCACGTGGCCCTGCTCAGCGGGGAAGCTGGCGTTGGCAAATCGCGCCTGGTCGCGGAGGTGAAAACCACCGCCGCCGGTCAGGGTTTTTTGCTGCTCCAGGGGAACTGCTTTCAGGCAGATCGTGCGTTCCCCTACGCCCCCTTTCTTGATCTGTTGCGTTCGTCCCTTTCCGGCTCTTCCAGGCTTCCGAGACACCACGATCTGCTCCCGTTTGCGCAAGAACTCTCACAGTTTCTGCCTGACGTGACCCCTCTCATCCCCGAGCGTCCGCCTCTTCTCCTCCCGTCCTCGCTCGATCCACAGCAGGAGCAACGCCGTCTGTTTGCCCTGTTGCTGCATTTTTTCACAGAGCAGGCCACGCGCCAACCACTGCTATTCATTCTCGAAGATCTCCATTGGTGCGACGAGACCAGTCTCGAACTGTTGCTCTACCTGGCCCGAAACTGTACGCACCTGCCTCTCCTGTTTGTGCTGACCTACCGCAGTGACGAAGTATCTCCAGAGCTGAGGCATTCCCTGGCCGCATTTGATCGGGAGCATCTGGCCCAGGACTTCTCCTTGCAACGGCTCACTCGGACCGAAGTCGATGCGATGCTCCGGGCCATCTTTGCCATGCACCAGGCGGCACCCACTGGTCTGGGAGAAAGCATGTACGCACTGACTGAGGGAAATCCTTTCTTCATTGAGGAGATGCTGAAATCGCTGATTGCTACCGGCGAGATCGCGATCAGAGAGGGCGTCTGGGAACGCACCTTGCTATTCGGCACGCACACGCGCCACCCATCTATTCCGCGTAGCGTACAAGATGCCGTCTACCAACGCACAAAGCAGTTGAGTGCATCTGCCAGGCAAGTCTTAATCCTGGCGGCGGTAGCGGGAAGACGCTTTGATCTTTCCATCCTCCAGCAGGTCATGCAGATCGATGAGTCCCATCTGCTGGTCTGCATGAAAGAACTGGTGGCGGCCCAATTGGTGAGTGAGGAAGCCCCTGACCAGTTCTTGTTTCGTCACGCGCTCACACGACAGGCAGTGTATGCAGAACTGCTTGCAGGTGAGCGCCGGGCGTTGCATCGCCGCATCGCCGAAACGATCGAGCGCTGCGTCTCACCTCCCTCGATCCTGGATGCCCAGCTAGTCGACCTCGCCTACCACTTCTACGAAGCAGGCGTCTGGTCAAAAGCTGCGGAGTATGGACAACGCGCCGGAGAGCGAGCGCTGATCCTGTATGCACCTCGCGCAGCTGTGGAACACTTGACGCGCACACTCGACGCGCTCTCGCACCTGGGCGGCACGCCGTCCGCTGCCTTGCTGCGAGCACGAGGACAGGCCTATGAAACCATCGGCGCGTTTGAACGGGCGAGAGCCGATTACGAGCGGGCCCTCTCGATTGCCCAACAGACACAGGATGGCCTCATGGAGTGGCAGAGCCTGCTCGACATCGGCTTCTGGTGGGTAGGCCGCGACTACGCTCAGGCGGGACAGTGGTTCCACCGCTCACTTGAGCGCGCACAGGTGCTGGCCGATCCCAAACTCCGTGCTCGTAGCCTCAACCGCGTCGGGAACTGGCTGGTGAATACTGGACGAGCTGAAGACAGTCTCCAAGCACATCAGGAAGCACTTGCCATGTTTGAAACGCTTAATGACACCCAGGGAATGGCCGAAACATTGGACCTATTGGGTATGGCGTATGGCATTTACGGTGATACGATAAATGCCGTAGAGCAGTACGAGCGAGCGATCAAACTGTTTCGATCACTGAGTGATCAGCAGAGTCTCATCTCCAGTCTTATCTCACGTGTGTCGTACGCCAGTCCTTTTTCAGTCGAAACAACATATAGCGTCTGCGCAGGCCTTGAGCCTTGTTCCCGCGACATCACGGAAGCGCTGAGTCTGGCTCGTCAGGCTGACTCACTGATTGCCCAGGCTTACGTCGAATTGGCTGCGAGTGGAGCTTTCGCCTCGTTTGGAGAATTTGACCGTGGGCTTGCACATGTCCAGGAGTCCGTGCGCATCGCCACGGAGATCAAGCACACGCAGTGGATGGCAGGATCCTATTTCAGTCTGGGTTATGTGTACATCCTGCTTCTCGAAGCCAATCTGGCCATACAAGCATTAGAGACAGGACTCGCGCTAGCAATCGAAATCGGTTCAGCCTGGTGGACTGGCAATATCACGTCGTATCTTGCGAGAGCCTGTCTATTGCAAGGAGCATTGCCACGAGCAGAAGCGGTGCTCAAAGAGGTTATGGCACGCTCCCAGCAGCCTGCGAACTCACCAGAGCGGCGGATGAGTTGGGTCTGGGGTGAACTCGCCCTGGCAAGTGATGAACCGGAGCAAGCACTACATATTGCTGAGAGCCTGCTTGCCTCAGTACCAGGCGCGACGAGTTCACAGCCCATTCCCTGGCTTTTGAAGCTCAAAGGAGAGGCACTGGGAGCGCTCTCGCGTCGGGAGGAAGCCATCCAGGCGTTAGAGGAAGCCAGGCAAGGTGCCCTGGCTCGCCAGGAGCAGCCACTTCTCTGGCAGATCCATCGTGCGTTGGGACGGCAGCACCAGCGCCTCAAGCAGGAAGACCTGGCCCAACGCAACTTTACCTCGGCGCGACAAGGGATCGCATCCCTGGCAAGTACGATTGATGATGCCTACCTGCATGAACACTTCTTGCATGCCGCGCTCGCTACGCTTCCCAGAGAAAAACCGGTCACTGCGAGCCGCCTTGCTAAAGAAGCCTTTGGCGGGCTTACGGAGCGCGAGCGCGAGGTCGTGCGGCTCGTTGCCCAGGGCAAATCCAACCGTGAGATTGCCGATGCCCTGGTGGTGACCAAACGAACCATCGAGACCCATATCAACAATATCCTGTACAAGCTCAACCTTGTATCGCGCGCACAGATCGTCGTGTGGGCTGTCGAAAAAGGCCTGGCGACACACGAACCTGGCTCATCGGTCTGAGCACAGAAGCCCGGTGCTTCGCTGCCTCTCCTGTTCTCTGCACATCCTTCTCCATTTTCTCCATGCAACATGCTCACTTTCTCCGTGTGTTCTCCTTCAAAGTCTCCGTGTGTGCCACGATGGAAAGACGACCCTTTTTCGCTACACTACTGGCAACGATCGGAATCAAGAGGATTCCGGTCGCTCAACAATCGATACTGTTTTGCAGGAGTTGATACAAGGAGGAACACTATGGCAACAGCACAAAGGACGTACGATTTTGACGCCAGCGCGTTGAAAGCGAGCTTACGCGGCGAACTTATTCAAGCAGGCGATGAGGGCTACGAGACGGCTCGCAAGGTGTACAACGGCATGATCGACAAATATCCGGCCCTGATCGCGCGCTGTGCCGATGCGGCCGACGTGATCGCGGCAGTCACCTTCGCCCGTGAGAACGGCCTTCTCGTCTCGATCCGCGGTGGTGGACACAACGTCGGGGGGCTGGGCGCTTGCGATGACGGCCTGATTGTCGATCTTTCACTCATCCGCTACACACGAGTCGATCCCGCTACGCGAACAGTCAGGGTAGGTGGAGGCAGCACCTGGGGCGATGTTGACCACGCCACCCACGCATTTAGCCTGGCGATTCCCAGCGGGGTCATTTCCACAACTGGTGTAGGCGGTCTCACGCTTGGTGGCGGGATAGGATATCTGACCAGGAAATGCGGGCTCGCGATTGACAACCTGATCGCCGCCGACGTTGTACTGTCCGATGGACGCTTGATAACGGTTGACGAGCAGCACCACGAAGATCTGTTCTGGGCGTTACGCGGCGGTGGCGGCAACTTTGGGGTCGTCACCGAGTTTGTCTTCAAGGCTCATCCGATGCATACCGTTTATGCCGGTCCTATGCTGTGGGAGATGGAACGGGCACCCGAACTGATGAAATGGTATCGGGAGTTTATCACCCAGGCACCCGATGACCTGTATGGCTTTTTCGCCTTCCTGATCGTTCCGCCTGGACCGCCGTTCCCCGAACATCTACACAATAAGAACATGTGTGGCATCGTGTGGTGCTATACCGGGCCGATGGAACTAGCGGAGACAACATTCAAACCGATCCGAGAGCAGTTCCCGCCTGCCCTGGACTTTGTTGGTCCTATCCCGTACCCGGCACTTCAGAGTATGTTCGATCCGCTGTACGGGCCAGGACTCCAGCATTATTGGAAGGCTGACTTCGTGAGGGAGCTGAGCGACGAGGCGATTGAGGTCTATATAAAGCACGGCTCGCAGTTGCCGAGCATGCTGTCGACCATACATCTCTATCCGGTCAACGGTGCGGCGCATCGGGTGGGCAAGCATGACACAGCTTGGAGCTACCGCGATGCTACCTGGTCCGAGGTGATCGTAGGAGCTGATGCGGACCCTGCGAATAAGGATCGCATTATCAACTGGGTCAGAGCGTACTGGGATGCTGTCCACCCCTATTCAGCAGGCGGGGCGTATGTGAATTTTATGATGGAGGAAGAGGGCGATGAGCGCGTCAAAGCCTCTTATCGGGACAACTACACACGCCTGGCAGCCATCAAGAGCAAATACGATCCAGCCAACTTCTTTCGCGTGAATCAGAATATCAAGCCTCTTCCCTAAGAGTGCGGCTCGGATTTCACGCCCATCAAGAGTATGCGGGTCAAGCAGAGGTGAACCGGCGGCTCCGGTCGTGCTGGAGTTGGTTTACTCTGCCTGACTTGTGAGAAGGATTGAAGTGTTATAGCGGCGTCATGCACCTCGTCCGCAAATCAGTCAACAGTACAGATCAGGCCTATCAGTGTGATCCGTCGAGATCCGCACCGACGGGCCGTATGAAGGAGCTACCTGCCATGCCGACAGTGGACATCCCGCCCGTGCGGCTCCCAAGCATCGACGCGCTCAGCGACCCTGACGCCCTCGCGGCGGTCGTCGGACCAGTCGCGTCCATCGAGCGCTCCCCCCTGGTCGCTCTCGGGTACACCTATACGGGGAACACCCTGGAGCGGCTTGATCTCCGCCTCGTCTCGGGCGGGCGGCGGACGCTTGTGCTCAAGCGGACCGCGACCACGCTGAACTGGGTCGAACGGCGCAGTGGGGATGCCGTCGGTCGCGAGGCCGCCCTCCTCGCTGAGCCCGCTCTCACCGGCGTCTGGGAAGTTCTCGGGTGCCCCTACCGCGCCTACGCCGCTCACGGCGGCGACGCCGGCCTGTTAATGGACGACCTCAGCGACCATCTCCTGCCCGATATCGACGAGCCGATCGCCGTGGCCGACGAGGACGCGCTGCTCGCCGCGCTGGCGGCGCTCCATGCGCGCTATTGGGAATCAGACGTGCTGCGCCTTCCGTGGCTGGCCGCGCCAGCGGTCCGTTTTGCGCTCCTTGGCCCGATGGCCTCGACCGAGGAGGCTGGGTGGCCCGAACCCGATGCCTTCTTCGATGATGTGCGCCGGGGCTGGGAGATGGCATTCTCCCGTCTCCCGCCCCACGTCAAGGACCTCCTCAGCCGCCCTGCCAGCGTCCTCGCCGCAGACTGCGCCAGTCTTCCGTGGACGCTGCTGCACGGCGACGCCAAGGTCGCCAACTTCGCGCTGTTGCCGGGCAGACGGGTAGCGGCATTCGACTGGCAGTTGCTTGGCGTCGGACCGGCCACACTGGACCTCGGCTGGTATCTGGCCGTCAACTCCGGTCGGCTCGCCCGGCCCAAGGAGCACGTCATTGCGCGCTATCGCGACTTCCTCGAATCCCACCTGACGCGTCCACTTTCGAACCTGCTCTGGGAGCGTATGGTATCCGTCGGCGTGATGTCGGGCGCGCTGATGCTGCTGTGGGCAAAGGCGCTCAGCCTGGAGGAGTCCGGATCGCCGCAGGCTGCGGAGGAGTGGAACTGGTGGGTTACCCAGCTCAGGTACAGCGCGTAATCATCCGCGACGCATCGTCTCGCCCTGCAGAATGCAGAGATGAAGAAAGGAACATCCAATGAATGCAGTCGATATTCTGAAATATGGACAACAAACGATTCTCCAGGCCATCGATGGCTTCCCCGAAACTGCGTGGGAAACCACAGGAGCATGTGGGGTCTGGTCCGTCAAGGACATCATCTCCCACCTGGCCTCCTACGAACGCGTACTGGTCGACATCTTGACCACCTTTACAAGGAGCGGCGCTACCCCCGCTTTGAACACCTTTATCGAACTGGGTGGTCAGTTCAATGACAGTGAGGTGAACAGGCGCAAAGAGAGAATGATACAAGACGTTCTGGCGGAGTTTAATGACACGTATACCCAGGTGATGTCACTGATCGTTCCTCTTCCCCCCGAAACGCTTCGCCAGAGCGGAACTCTCCCCTGGTATGGCATGGACTATGCCCTGGATGATGTCCTGGTCTACATGTATTATGGGCACAAACGCGAGCACAGCGCCCAGATCGCTGCGTTTCGCGACCGCTTGAGAGAAGCCGGGGTAACAGGAGGAAACTGAAGAGGAGGAAATCTGAACATGGAAGTCGCTCTGACACCTAAGCCTCGCCAGGCTGCGAAACGAGAAATTGTGAGGCAATTCGAGCACGGAGTATCAGTTGAGGATGTCAGAGGACGCAGCCCTGTCCCGATGCATCGCACGACGATCTACAGGCTTCTCAAGCGGGCACAGCGCGAAGGAAAGGGTGCTCTCTTTCAGTGATGGGCGGCACGGGCACCCAGTGAAGCTACGCGGAGAAATACGCGCCTTTTTGCTGGAACACTGCCAGAACCATCCTTCCGTCTCCAGTTCGGCAGTGCAACACCTCCTGGCCGAGCGCTTCGGTCTCTCGGTCAGTGTCAGCCAACTCAACCGGGTCCGAGCTACCCACGGGCTGAGCCGCCAGTACTGTTCAGAAAAAAAAGCCAGAAGCTGGCTTCACGATTGCATCAGGCTATCATGAGCAAGCGGGTGGGTTGCTGCTCTTAGCGGCAGCTACCGAGACTGGCCTTCTTACCCACTTGGAACAGGCTTTGCCACCTCCCCCAGTTCCACCCGACCCAGTTCCCCTTCCCCTGGCAAGGAGTGCAGCGGTCCGCCGACGCCTGCTGCTCACCCTGCTGTTCCTGCCCACGGGATGCGCAACGAGTTAGAAGCAAGCGAGCGATAAAAAGAGCGAGTGGAGTGCACATAGATGTATATCGATAAAGAGGAGATTGCTCGGTA
>Ga0116216_10000482_pt1 | contig 32221 bp, 36 predicted proteins | sample Sb_taG_11_FD_89696 | JGI IMG/M metagenome (GOLD analysis project Ga0116216, IMG submission 89696) | Peat soil microbial communities from Weissenstadt, Germany - Sb_50d_3_AS metaG | ecosystem: Environmental > Terrestrial > Soil > Wetlands > Peat | place: Germany: Weissenstadt | collected 2010-09-21
GGCGCGGCTTAACGCCGCGACGAGTGCACACCGGATCGCGACGCTCGCTCACAAGCGGCATGCGTTCGTGAGTGAGCAGACCATGCGCGAGGTGCGCGCGGAGGCAGAACAGGCGTTGCGGCAGCGCGTCGGTCAGGTCTTGAAGGCGCACGAGCGGGCGCTCTCCGCTGCGGCGGAGACGAACGCCGCGATCCACGAGCTGGCGGCAACGGCATCGCGCCTGATCGGGTCTGACATGGGCCTGGTCGAGGCGGCCTGGCGGGAGCTTGGCCCGGACTCGGCGCACCAAAGCTCGAAGCTCTCAGTTTGGCGCGACTATGTGCGCCCGTTCATGGTCGAGGGGTGAGGGTTGCGGGGTGCGTCTGCCGGCCGAAATTCGGTGCGCTCGGGCTTCATCCTCGAGCGGCGCAGGCGCACCCCATCACACAGGGGAGAGTTATGACACCGGACGAAATGAGAGAGCGAGCGAAGTCCCTGGAGCACGAGTACATGCCGACTGCGGAAGCCTGGAGGCAAACGGCAGAGCTTTCAGAGCGCCTCGATCAGCTGATCCAGCAGAACACGAAGCCGGCAGCGGCGCCCAAGGTGGCCGAGCTGGCTCCGACCCAGCACTAGGAGGGAAGACAAAATGGATACGACAGTTCGATTCGTGGCGATGGTCCCGCCCTACAACGCAGGCGAGACTGCGACCTTCGACGATGCGCAGGCCGCGAAGCTCATCTCGAAGGGTCTCGCGGTGTCGGTCGGCGACGGGGGCACAGCCTACAAGGCTTCGGCGAACACGCTGCCCTCGGACCCGACGCTGAGAACCGACTACTGCGCGCCGACGACGTGAGCGGGGGTGAGCACGGCGCCTCGGGAAGGTTCCGGGGCGCCGTCGCGCTATGCCGCTCGAATCCCGAGGCGTCGCTTCGCCGCGATGACGGTCGGGACGGAGACTCCCAGCTCCTTCGCGATACCGCGCAGCGACCCGCCTTCGCGGACTCGCTGCTCAAGCGTGAAGGCATCGGAGCCCCGGATGGCCCACGGCCGCCCGACGCGCTTGCCGCGTCTTTTCGCTGCGGACATGCCTGCGCGTGTCCTCTCGCGGATCAGGTCGCGCTCGAACTCGGCGATGCTGCCCAAGACGTTGAAGAGCAACCGGCCGGCGGGCGTGCTCGTGTCGATCGCTTGATCGAGCACCACCAGGTCGACGCCGAGCGCTTCAAGCTCCGCGGCCAGTGTGGTGAGATGCCGCACCGACCTCGCCAGGCGGTCGAGCTTCGTGACCGCCAGGACATCGAAGCGGCGGCGCCGAGCATCCGCGAGGAGCTTGTCGAGCGCGGGCCTGCGGTCCTTCGCCCCGCTCACGCCGTGGTCGACGTACTCCGCGGCGACCTCGAGCCCGCGGGCCGAGGCGTAATGACGCAGGGCGAAGAGCTGGGGCTCGACCGTTTGCTCGCTGGTCGAGACGCGGGCGTAGAATGCAACGCGGGGCATGGGGTCCTCCTGGGTCAATCTTGAACGACTTGCAGAGCAGCATACAGCGGAGGTAGGATGGGGGCAAAGAAGAAGGGAAGCTGGGGCGGAGCCCGCCCCGGTTCGGGTCCGAAGGCGAAGCCCACGGGGCAGGTTCGGCGCAACCGCATCGTGGTGATGCTCACCGACGGCGAGCTTGCGAAGCTACATCGCTTGGCGGAAGAAAAATCGCTTCCGCTTGGCACCGTGGCGTACGAGTTCGTCGCACGAGGACTTACCCGGCGGCCGTGACTCCCGCTCCCGAGGAGGACCGATGACCACTCTCACCTTGACGACGCTGGACCCCGCCGACTTCCCCACGCGCCTCGCCGTCCGCGACTTCGTGCTCTCGCGCACCTTCGAGGCGCTCTCGGTCGCGGTGCGCAGCGTGCTCGGGCATCAAGGCGGCAAGCTCGTGAGCCGCCTCGCCGAGCGCGCTCGTGGTGCTGCCTTCTGGATCGAGAGCGACCTGTGCGCCCTGGCGCAAACGGCAGCCGGCGAGGGCAAGACGATCGCCGCGACCTGGGACGCCGACTTCGGCGGCGAGTCGATCGAGCGCCTCGGGGCGCTCCTCGACTGCGCCGAGGCAAATGAGACCACGGTCACGTACCTCGCCCCGATCTGCGAGCTGATCGAGCGCTACCAGCGGCGCAGCGAGAGGGCGGCGTGATGGGCTACCGCTTCGAGCCGCCGAGCGAGCCGCGAAAGCCGAGCAAGCTCGAACTCGCCGCCTACCGCGAGGCTGGCTACTTCGTCGCAGCTCTCCTCTCGGAGACGTGCCCGACGCCGCGCCGAGTGACCATCGGCTCGGACGCTCCCAAGAGGAGAAGCGTCGGCCACGTGTCTCCGACTCTCAGCCCCGATAGCGAGGTTGAGACTCAGCGCCGCCTGGACCGGATTGTGTGCTTACTCGCGGGCGGCATCGCTGTGAGGCGGTTCGCCGGCCGAGCAGACCACAACGCAGCGGAATATCGCGCTGCCAGCGCTCTCGCACTGAAAGCGAGCGGCGACAAGGACCGAGCGTCCGCGATGCTTCGGGTGGCCGATCTCATCGCCGCGCACCTCTTCCTCGGTCGGTGGCCGGCAGTCGAAGCCCTGGCGGCGGCGCTCCTTAAGCGCGAGACGCTGACACGCGAAGAGGCGCGACAGATTGTCGAGGCCGAGCCGGATCTTCACGACGGGGCGACATTGTGAAGAGCGCCCCGAGGGTGACGCGCCAGGATGCCCGAGGCGCGACGATCTCCAGGGGGGTCGCACCCTTGGGTAGGGGCTGCGCGCGCCGACACTCGCTCGCGTCGCGATGAAGCTCTACCACTTCACGGGGGTCGAGTACCTCGAGGAGATTGCCACCGCGGGCCTCACGCGCGGAGAGGTGCCGCTGGGTCCGATGAAGACCGAGAACGCCGTTTGGCTCACACGCGATCCCGACCCGGACAGCCAGGGCTGGGCAGGCGAGGGTCACGTGCTGACCGATCTCGAACGCGAGCTGGCGGCCAAGTTGAAAGGTAGGCCAGTGCCTCCCGGGGCCTTCCTAGCCGACAAGCGCGCGGTCAGGCTCATCATCGAGGTTCCCGCTGGTGACGCGAAGCTTGTGCCCTGGCTGACCTTCGCCCGGCAGCGGGGGGTCTCTGGGAAATGGCGGCGCACGCTCAACCGAACCGGCGGCGGCGGACAGGAGAATTGGTTCCTGTATCTCGGGACCGTCCCCACGAAATGGATCATGGTTGACATGAGCTACGGGCGAGCGCTCGAGGTCCTCGAGTCCCGGAACACTGAGGAGGACGAAGCATGAAGTCGAAGCCCAAAGCGCCGAGAACCCTCGACGACCTCGACGCGATGCCTCGCCCCGCGCCTCCCGCTGATCCGAAGGTGAAGGCGTTTCTCGACGCGCTCGCGGACGGCGTCGCCGCCCAGATCCTTGCCGAGCTGCGCTCGGGGCAATTGGTGCTGAGCGAGCCGGATTCCGAATCGAAGGAGACTTAAAGCAATGGCAGGCTCAATCGTAAAACGCGGCGAGCGCACGTGGCTGGTGCGCATCTCCAGCAGCACCGACGGAAAGCGCAGCTTTCACAATCACACCGTGCACGGAACCAAGAGGGACGCCGAGCGCTATCTGAACGCTGCGCTGCGCAGTCGCGACCTCGGGACATTCGTCGAGCCGGCCCGCATGACTGTCGACGCGTACCTCGACAAGTGGCTCGAGACGGCGGCGAGGCCTCGCGTGCGGCCGCGGACTTTCCAGGACTACGCGTGGCTGCTTCGCCAGTATGTCCGCCCTGCCCTCGGCGCGCGCCGCTTGGATCAAGTGACGCCGCTCGACATTCAGGCGCTCTACACCGCCATGGGCGAGCGGGTCACTGCGCGCACGGTGCGATCGACCCACAACGTCGTGCGAAACGCATTCAAGCAAGCCGTCTTGTGGCGGATGCTCCCGCAGAATCCAGCCGCGAACGTGACGCTCCCGAAGGGTGAGCGGAAGGAGATGCGCGCGCTCACCGCCGAGGAGGCCGAGCGGTTCCGGCGCGCAGCGGACGAGCTGGAGCGGGAGGACCGCGTGCCGGCCGGCAAGAAGCGCCCCGCCGGGCGTTCGGTTCACGGATTCGTCTTCACGTTCACCCTCGCGACCGGAATGCGGCCTGGCGAGGTCTTGGCGCTGCGCTGGCAGGACTGCGACCTCGAGGCCGGTCGCGTGACCGTACGGCGCAACCTCGTGCGCCTTAAGGGCGGCGTCGTCCGCTTCGACGAGCCGAAGACGCCGAAGAGCCGGCGGGTGCTCCCCCTCCCCTCCTCGGTCGCCGAGCGGCTCCGGGCGCACCGGCGCGAGCAAGCGGAGCTGCGGCTCCTCCTCGGCCCGGAATACGCGGATCAGGGGCTTGTCTTCGCGAACCTGACGGGTGGACCGCTCGACTCGCACAACCTCACGGGGCGCGATTTGAAGGCGATCCTGCGCCGGGCGGGGCTCCCGCAGGGGCTGCGCTGGTACGACCTCCGCCACACCTGCGCCACGCTGCTCCTGGCCGCCGGCGAGAACGCGAAGGTGGTCTCGGAGCGCCTCGGGCACGCAGCCGTGACGCTCACCCTCGACCTCTATGCGCACGTGCTGCCCGGGATGCAGGAGCGGGCCGCGGAGCGGCTCGAAGAGATGCTCTTCGGGCGAGGTTAACGCCCGATCAAGGCAAATCGATCCATGGACGTCTCGGGCGCGCCTCGCTGCGCCTGCGTCGATCCTCCTCGACTACGCGCTCGGTCTCTGCGATTCGTTCGGGCGTGCTCTGGTGATGCTTGCAGACCGGGCAGTGCCACTGTCTGTGCTGGGTCGCCATCCGCACTCGCAACCTGCGCCCATCGAGGCACGACGGGCAGAAGGGACCGTCGTCCCCGAGCCAATAGACGTTCTTTCGAAACTCCATCCCCGCCGGGGCCTCGAGCTGCTCGCGCAGACTTCGGACCTTCTCGCGAAGCTCGGCGCTCTCTTGGACGACCCCCTGAAACTCCACGTGGAGCTGGGTCACCTTCGCCAGGATCTCCGGGTCCGGTCGTTTCGAGAGCAGACCGAACACGTCCGCGAAGAGCTTCCCGACTCCGACCGCGGCGGACACGCTGCCAGCGTCCACCATCGCCTCTCTCCCTCCTCCCTTGTGCACCTAATGTGCACAAACCGCCCTCGACCGTCGCTCCGCTGTGTCGGCCCCTCGCTAAGAAACAGAACAAATACAATGGCTTGGAATGGTGGCGGTGCCCAGATTCGAACTGGGGACACGCGGCTTATGAAACCGCTGCTCTAACCGGCTGAGCTACACCGCCTGGACCCACCGCGCGGGCGTGAAGCGACCTTAGCGCTGCCCGATGGGCTCGCGCACGGTCTCCGACCCGGTGTGCGAGCCGGATGCGCCCGAAGTGGGGGGCGTCGCAGCACGCTGCGCCTTCTCAAGCGCGTCGATGCGGCGCCTCAGGTCGTCGACCTCACTCCGAGAGACGTCCGCCGCGCGCGGGGGTGGGGCTGAAACCGCCGGGGCGTTCGTGCCGCCGCTCTCGACGTAGGCCGCGACCCGACCCGCGACGTCGTCGAGCTTCGGGATGATCTCTCCGAGGGTTCCGGCCTGCACGAAGACCTGGCGCGAGGCGTTCTCGCCGCTGGCGACGCTTGCGCACTGGAGGTCGAGGCTCGCACCCTCTCCGAAGCGCGTGAAGGAGCCGAAGAGCACGTACTCGGCCCCGGCCGTGCGTGCAGCGGCCTGCGCGGCAGCGATATCCGTCGTCGCTTGCGCTGGATCATCGACCCGGATCACGGCAATCTCCTTCACCTGACTCAGTCTCGAAGCGAGCATGTCGGACAGGCCCGCCCGCAAGAAGTCGGGGCTGTCCGTGCTGTGCACGACGACGGGCAAGATGGCCACTCGGGTCTGTCCGGCACCCAGCGACGGAAGAGGTATCGCCGCGCATAGAGCGGCAACGCAGAGCGCAAGCTTCCAGCGATACAATGGAAAGTCTCCCGGGGGTGTCGCAGACGGTCGGAACGGTCTAAGTCCCGGGTTTCTCTACCATTCGAGGGTGGCGGGGTCAAGCTGCCGAAAGCCGCGGAGAAGCGCTTATCCGCCGGCTGGGAGCCTGACGCGAAAGCGCGAACCCTCTCCCACGCGGCTTGTGACCTCGATCGTTCCACCGTGATCCGTGACGATGCGGTGGCAGATCATGAGACCGAGGCCCGTCCCCTGGTCGGGGTCCTTCGTTGTAAAGAAGGGATCGAAGATTCGCTCGAGGTCTTCGGGCGGGATACCAGAGCCGGTATCACTGACCTCGAGCACCGCCTCGCCCCCTTCTCTTCCCTCACCCGCGGAAGTGCTCACCGCAACCCGCCCGTGCGGGGGAGTCGCGTGGATCGCATTCATCACGAGGTTGAGCAGAACCTGATGAAGCTGATCGCGTACCGCAAACAGTTTTGGCGTGTCGTGTGCGCACTCCACCGCGAGCTTCACTTCAGCACGGTCGGCTTCACGCTGAAGAAGGAGCGTACCCTCGCGCACAAGTGCGCCGAGGTCGCACGCCTCGCGCGGCGCGTCGTTTCCTTGGCCGCGCGCGAGGTGCACCATCGTCGACACCAGAGTGCCGATGCGGTCCACCTCACGGCACGCAAGGGCGTGGTAACCATTCCAAAATTCCGGGTCGTCTTCTGCGCGCTTAGAGGGTGCCAGGGACAGGAAGGTGCGGATGGCGACCAAGGGGTTGTTGATCTCGTGGGCGAGACCGGCCGCAAGCGTGCCGAGACGGCCGAGCCGATCGGCACGCAGCACTTCCGCACGCGATTGGCGCAGCTCTTCCACAAGCCGCGCGTTCTCAAGCGCGATCACCGCCTGGTTCGAGAAGCCTTCGAGCAGCGTGTGCTCGGGTACGCCGAGAGGCTCGCCGCCTCGGCGGTTGTCCACCGCTAGAGCGCCGACGACCTCCTGCTTGCCGATCAAAGGCAGCACGAGGATTTGGTCGGCGGCGACGTCGAGTGCCCAGCGCCGGATCGGAGCTTCAAGGTCGTCGGCAGACTCGATCCGGAGCATCTGCGATTCTCCCGCGCGAAGTCGCGAGAAGAATCGAGGCGCTTCGCTCCTGCGGATTGCAAGGGGAGGCACCTCGTTTGAGCCGCCGCGCCCGCCCGAGTCGCTCCTTTCCTGGACCAGCCGCTCGAACTTTGCCTCAAAGAACAAGAGAGTCGCGCTATCGAAGCCAAGCTCGCGTGTCACCGTTTTGAGCAGCAGATCGAGGAGCCGCGAGAGGTCGAGCTGTTGGGTGATCGACTGCGAAACGCGATTTAGGATCGTGAGCTCTCGCAGCAGGTCTTCGCGCTCGCGGTCCAGGGCATAGACCTCGATGCCCCGTTTCAGGGCGAGCCGCATCTCGTCTGGCCGCCAGGGCTTGGCGAGGTAGCGGTAGATCGAGCCGTCGTTAATGGCGCCGCCAAGCGTTTCGGCATCGCCGTACGCGGTCACCAGCATGCGGATCGTTTTCGCATCCACCTCGCGCACTTGCGACAGGAATTGGACGCCTGTCATGCCGGGCATGCGGTGGTCGGAAAGCACGATCGCGATCGGGCGCTCGTGAAGCAGGCGCAGACCCTGCTCTCCACTCTCGGCGGTCACGACCGCGAAGTCTCGCTTAAACGCGAGCTCGAAGACGCGCAGGTTCTCGCGCTCATCATCCACGTAAAGGATGGGGTACTCGCGGTAGTCGAGCAGCCGCTGGGGCCTAGGTCGCATCACGCTCCCCTGCGGGTAAACGGATCGCGAACACCGCGCCCTCCCCCGGCTCCGACCGCAGCTCGAGCGTTCCGGCGTGCTCTGTCACGATGCGGTGGCTAATCGACAAGCCAAGCCCGGTGCCGCGGCCCGCGTCCTTCGTCGAGACGAAGGGCTCGAAGAGCCGCGCTCGCACCTCCGCTGCGACGCCCGGCCCGTCGTCCCGGATCTCCACCAGGACAGTCGTGCCCTCGCGGCGCGCATCCACGCCGATTCTTCCCCCCCTCGTTTCGAGCGCTTCGCCCGCGTTCTTGAGAAGGTTCAAGAAGACTTGGTTCAGCGCGCCGGCGTCACCCTGCACTCGTGGCAAGTTGCCTTCGACTTGCACATCGATACGAATCCCCGCGCGTTGGAGCGAGTACCCGAGCAGCTGCACCGTCGAGCGCAAGCAACGCTCGAGGTCGACCGATCCGTGCGCGGAGCGCTGCGGCCCGGCGAAGTCCTTGAGATCGCCCACCAAACGCTGCGTCCGCTCGAGGCCCTCGGTTGCGATTTCGACAAGCTCCGCAAGGTCTTGCGCCACCTCCTGCACGCCGAGCTCGTCACGGAGGTACTCGAGCTCCCTCGCTCGTCTGGGGAGTTTCGCGGCGTCGTCGAACTCGAGGGCAGCGATCGCTGTCGCCATCTCCCGCAGGCTCGCGACGTGAGACTTCAGCATGCGGATCGCGTTCAGTGCGAAATTCACGGGGTTGTTCACTTCGTGCGCGATGCCCGCGGCAAGCTCACCCACCGCGGCGAGTCGCTCGGCCTGCACGAGTTGCACTTCAGCGGCCTTGAGCTCTTGGAGCGTGTGCCCGAGGCGCTCGTTCGCCTCCTGAAGGGCGCGGTTGCGCTCCTCGAGTTGTGCCTGCAGTCGGCGCAGGCGGACAAGAGATCGCACCCGTGCGAGGAGCTCTCGCGGGTGGAAGGGCTTCGTCACGTAATCGTCGGCGCCAAGCTCAAGTCCCTCCACCTTCATTTCGCGCTCAGCTTTGGAGGTCACGAGCACGACAGGGATACCCCGCGTCTCGGGCGAGGCCTTGAGAACGCGGCAGAGTTCAGTGCCCGACATCTCAGGCATCATGACGTCCGTAAGGACGAGGTCCGGGGCTCGCTCACGAACGGCATCGAGCGCTTCACGGCCGTTCCGCGTTCCGCGAACGCGGAATTCGTGCGATAGGAGATGGGCGAGCAGGTCGCGCATTTCCGCATTGTCTTCGGCAACGACGATCTCTGGTGCATCCGCAAGCGGATCCACGGAGTTGGCTTCGGCCCGCCCTCCCTCCCAGCGTGCCACCGTGCGCTCCAGATCGACATTTCGGTACGCCTCGGAGCTCTGCGCCCCGTTCCCGATTGTGGTGAGATTGAGCTCTGCCTTGAGGGCACCGAGCGAGCGGCCAAAGGGAACACGGCCGGTCTCCGTTTCGAGCACGGCTTCATCGGCAGCGGCGTCCTCTTCTCCGGGCGGGAGTACCACGTGAAAGCACGCGCCCTGGCCGAGACCTTCGCTCTCTGCCCAGACGCGCCCGCCGTGAAGCTCTACAAGCTCCTTCACCAGCGCGAGTCCGATTCCAGTGCCTTCGTACTTGCGCGTCGTCGAGGAGTCGACCTGTGCGAAGCGATCAAAGATGCGCTCGAGCTGCTCAGGAGGAATGCCCGCGCCCGTGTCTCTGATGGTCAGGTGCAGACCATCACCCTCTCGCTGCCCCGCCAGCGTAATCCGCCCTCCCGCATCCGTAAATTTCATCGCGTTGCCCACGAGGTTCATCGCGATCTTCTCGAAGGCGTCGGGGTCGGCTTTGATTGCTGGCAGGTTCTCGAGACCCTGGGTCTCCAGCACAATGCCCTTCTGCTCTGCCATGGGCCGCGCCCCGGCCACCATCTCTAGCAACAAGCGGCCCGGATCGATGCCTTGGCGATGCAACCGCAGCGCTTTGCTCTCAGCCCGCGCAAGGTCGAGGAGATTGTTGATCAACTTTAGGAGGCGCAGTGCATTCACTTGCATGGTGTGCAAGTAGCGCCGCGGCCGCTCGCCGATCTCACCAAACTCGCCCCCAAGCATCGCTTCGAGCGGCGCAAGGACCAGTGTCAGCGGGGTTCGAAGCTCATGGTGAATGTTGGCAGTGAAACGAGACTTTGCGCGGTCAAGTTCTTTGAGTTCGTCGCGAGTTCTTTCGAGCTCATGGCGCTGCTTGTAGTCGGTGAACCGAACCCGATCGAGCAAACTACAGCTCGTCACGCTTTCAAACGCGGCAGCACCAAGAAAGAACGAATGGAGATAATATGCATTCCAATCGATCGGCGGTGCGGCGAACAATGGGGAAGCAGCGAACACACCGAACAGTGATGCGACAATCCAGGCTGCCTGAACTCCCGATAGTGGCACGAGGACAGGCATGCCCGTAAAGAGCAGCACGAGACCCGTATAGTACTCGCTACTCGGGCCACCGGTCCCGTAGATCACGGTGAGGAGCATCGCTCCCCCACCGAACGCGGTCACCAGTGTCGACATCACAGGGTGGCGGTAGCTCGCTCGAAAGAAAACCACCCCGAGCACCACATTGAGACCGAGCCGCACAGGGAGGAAGCTGCGAGCTCGATCGGGAAAGATCAGGAAGTCCACCCCGATGAAGACGGTTTGAATCGCAAACAGGACGAACGCCGCGGTCCGTACGGACCGCCCCATCCTCTCGCCTTGGATCTCTGTGCGATATTCCCGCCAGAGGGCGCTCTCGGCTTGACCGGGGTCCACCGGGGAGAATTCGGTGTGCGGCGCGCCCTACTTGAGACGGAGGACGACCACGTCCTGTGATGGCTTCCTGGCCCCTCTAGGAGCGCCGCGCGGAAACCACGATCGCTTGCGGGGGAGTTCCGAACGCCGAGGTCGCCTCGACCTTCTCGAAGCCTGCTGCTTCGACGAGCGCCGCAAGCTCGGCTTCGTCCCAGAAATGAAAGAGGCCGGACTCTTCCAGGTCAAGCAAGCGCGACGCATCGTTGAGAAACTCGCGAGCGGATACGGCGAGGTGATCTGCCGCAAGGCGCATCGAAGGAGCTGTGCCACCAGTGGTTTGCAGCTCTGAGTAGCCCTCGAGGAAAATCTTTGAGATATCAGCATCCTTCCGGAGGCTTGAGACCACGACGCGTCCGCCCGGTCTCAGCACTCTGCGGATTTCTCGTAGCAACTGCTCCGGGTCTGGGACGTAGCTAAGGAGCAGTGAAGCCAGCACGGCATCATAGGTGTTGTCGCGCATAGGGATCGAGGCACGCACCCGCGGAGCCCCAAGATCGCACGCGATGCACTGCACGGTTGCGGGTTGCCGCGACGAGACGGCAGCCAAACCACTTCGTACCCTGTCCAGTGCGCCACGCACGAAATCGAGAGCGTCGACTGTGAGGTCGCTCGGAGTCTCCCCTTGGCGTGCCAGGAACTCCAGGAAGGATCCTGTGCCGGCACCAAGGTCAGCGACGCGGAGACCCCTTCCTAGCGCGAGCCGCTTGGTTTGGGCTTCCATGAGACCTTGATACGCCGTCGTTCGTGTCATCAGCTCGATGCCGAGGCGACCTTCCGAGCGGCCTAACAGATAGTCCTTCCAGAACGATTGCAGTTCGACTTTGTGTTTCGGCAGGCGCGCACGTTCAGCATTCCGAAGCTCTTCCAAGCGCCGCACGCTCGGCAGCGCGGGCCTGAGTGTTCGCCCGGTGACCATCCGTCCGATCTCTGAGGCGATAAGCTGGAAGCTTTCGAGCGCTTCTCGGCTGGTCCGTAGTTGGTGGCCGGTGGGAACCTCGATCAATCTGCGCTTCGAGCAATCGCCCGCTCCGAGTACGAGGCGAACTCGCTCAAGGTCCATCCAGGCGTCGTGTCGACCGTGAATCCACGTGACCGGAACCGAGATTCGTCGCATGTCCTCCAACGAATCCTCGAGATAAGCAAGCCGGTGATCTAAGGCGTCTTGCCCCGCATGGTCTATGTCGACCAGGACCCCGAGAATCTCCTGCAAACCGAATCGAACTCCCCGATCGATCCCGGCGACATAGTCGACTCCGCCTGAGATGACGCGCATCATCGATTGCATATCCGCGGTACCAACGACGCACACCCATCCGCCAATCCGCTTGCCATTGTCAGAGGCAACTGCCCTTCGTCCGTCTACCGATGCGGCACTGAAAGTAACGAGAACGCTCCGGCTCGGTTTGAAGCGCGGGTCCTGCTCAAGGAAGTCGAGGGTGGCGCGGATGTCGTCGACGCCTTGAGAGAACGAAAATCGAAGATGTTCACGTCCAGGCTCGCGACAACCGTCGTCATTGTAAGATTCGCCTCGCTTCCGGATGCCGTCGAAGCGAATCACGGACACAGGCGTGTCGTTGCGACGAAATGTCTCAACGATAGTCTCCGCTAGCGGAAGCAATGTCTCCTTCGTACGTCCCCAAGCCGGAGGGATGATGACTGTTGGGGCGCCCGCTGTTGGACCGAACGAGCTCACGATCGCTCGGATCCTCTCCCCGCGGAGGTTTGCATACTCGATCACCGGCACCTGACGCGTCTGGGCCAAGGTAGGCTTAACGGCCCTCACGGTCCGCTGCAGCCGAGCCGCTGCCACTTCTCCGAGCAGGCTCAGTCGCTCTCGAATCTGGGTGAGTCCGCTGTTTGGACTGATCCGACCCCGGCGTTCGACCTGGAGGGGCTCTCGCGGAGCATCGCTGGCGGTAGAAAAACCAATGCGGACCCAGCCGGGTCTCTCCGCCGCGGGAACCTGGTTTCTCACCTGACCGAAGACACCCTTGGCAAAACCAGCATGATCCCGGATGTGGACGCGTCGCGCTCGGCCCACTTCTGCAGCGGCCGCCTCCGGCAAGTACACACTCAAGCCACCCGGAGACACATCAACCACCTCGCCGTGCTCTTGGAAGCCCGCATCGGTCGAGAGGGAGATTACGCGAGGCCATTCAGGCAACTCCGCGGCGCTCGCGCGTAGCCGATCCCGTCTTTCCGCCTGGTAGATTGTGCTTGGAATCTCAAGCCGAAGAAGAGGTCCCGTGGCTTCGCCGATCGGAGGTGTCGAAAAGAAGTAGGGTATGCCCTCAAAAGAGAAGTTCAGGTGAACATGCTCATGCGCTACGCGCTCGAAATTGCGCGTTTCCAAAACGATTTCGCGATCCGCGACTTGCACCACTCGCGCACTCTCGGGCAGAACCTGGGAGTTCATCCCGCGTCGCAGGATCACCCCGGTGCGTCGTACTTCATCGAGAAGTCTGCGAATGAACGCCAGGTCGGAGATGACGCGGGCTTGAATCCGGCGCAACTGATCGGGCGTGATCGGATCAGCCTGCCGCAGCATCGGCTGCATCGTGTCGCCGCCTCCGTGGAGTCCTCGCTCAACAGCGCGCGCCCAGCAAGCGAGATCCACTTTGTTCTTTCGGAGACATTCTATTCGCGGAGCGCGGATGATATCAACCGGGCAAAACCCTCAAACACGCTTGTGCGCGGTCCCTCAGATGGGTGGTCTAGGGGGAGTTGCCCTCCGATGACGCAGCGGCATCCGTAAAACCACCATGGTGGCGGGGCCAAATCACGGCAGGTGTGAGTCCGGAGTGCGTCGGGTCCATTTGCCCATCTCGGGCATTTCCCAGAGCCCCTCCAGTGGATCGAGGGGCGTAGGTCGCGACACACGATTACGGGAGAACGACCTTCCTTGCCTTCACACCCGCCTCACGCAGCAGCGCGAGGGACGTCTCTGCGAGCGGATATTCGGCGTTGTAGACAACCTCCTCGAGCCCAGCATTGATGATCATCTTGGTACACATAAGGCATGGGCAGAAGGTCGTGTAGATCGTCCCCCCCCGTACCGAAACACCGTGGTAAGCGGCCTGCGTGATGGCGTTTTCTTCCCCGTGCGAGCACAGGCACTCGTCGAGACGGGTCCCGCCGTGGGCGAACGCGTTGCAGCGCGGGCAGCCACCCTCGTTGCAGTTGCGCACACCGCGGGGGGTGCCGTTGTAGCCCGTGGAGACGATGCGGCGGTCGCGCGCAATCACGGCCCCGACCTTCCGCTTCACACAGTTGCTCCGGCTCGCCACGACGCGCGCGATGCTCATGAAGTACTCGTCCCATCCGGGACGCTCGAAGTGCAGGCTGCGCTCGAGGACAAGCTGGGTCGCGTCGTGAAGCTCCGCGAGGCTCCCTTCGTTGTGCAGCACAAAGTCGGCGAGGTCGCGTACCGAAAGAAGCTGCTGCGCGGCCGGGTCGGGGCTTCCGAGTTCGCGCGCTTCGAACGCCTCGAGCTCGCCGGGCGTCGTGGGGTCTCCCGTGCGCCCGCGGCTCTGGATGCGGGCAAGCCGCGTCTTGGGACCCGCGTCTACCCAAAGCAGCCGGAAGGTTGCTGTGGCCTGGCGAAGCACCTCCACTTCGGCGGGATGACGGATCGAGTCGATGACGTAGTTGCGGTCAGGGAGGAGGGCCGCGGCGAGGCGTTCCGCCAGCACGCCCGGACCGCCCGCAGCCCGCAGGGCGCGGCCGGTCTCGATCATCCGCTCCCGCGTCTCTTCAAGGCCGCGGGTGCGCAGCTCGTCCCGGATCACATCGGAGAGCGAGAGCGGATAGAAGCTGCGCTCCACAAGGTAAGCCACCACCTCGCCCTTGCCCGCGCCGTTGGGACCGGAGATACCCAGGATCATGCTCCCTCCTACCCCTTCAGTTTGCCGCCCGTCAAGCACGACTGCCCCCCCTCCCGTAGCAGCGCCGAAAGGGCTCTGGCAGCCTGCGCATGGTGCGGGTGTTCGTCACAGGTGCCCGGGGGTTCGTGGGCCGATGGCTCGTGCCGCGCCTTGAGCGCGAGGGCGCCACGGTGCTGGCCGTGGATCGCGAGCTCGAGGTCTCGCAGGCGGCCGCCGTCGCCGAGGCCGTCGCCCAGGCGCACCCCGATGCAGTCGTTCACCTCGCCGCCCAGAGCTCGGTCACAGCCGCAGCGGCCGACCCCGCGGAGGCGTACCGGGTGAACTACCTCGGGACGCGTGCCGTGCTCGAGGCCGCGCGGATCCACGCGCCGGGAGCTCGGGTGCTCCTTGTGAGCTCGGCGCAGGTGTATGGCTCCGCGCCGCCAGGCACGCGGCCTTTTGACGAGAGCGCACCGCTGCGACCGCGCTCGGCGTACGACTGGACGAAGGCCGCAGGAGATCTTCTCGGCAGTGCCTATGCCGATCGCGGGCTCGACGTGATGCGCGTCCGCCCCTTTAATCACACCGGGGCTGGCCAAGGCCCCGGGTTTTTCGCATCGGCGATGGCGCGCCAGATTGCTGAGATGGAAGCGGGCAAGGCCCCGCCGGTACTCGCCGTGGGCAATCTTCAGAGTGTGCGCGATTTCATGGACGTGGAGGACGTAGTGGACGCCTATGTCCGACTCCTACAGGGGGCGGTACCACGCGGCGTATACAATGTGGCGAGTGGACGCGGCCGTACCATGCGTGAGGTGCTGGATCTTCTGCTCGCTCGGGCGACTCTCGCGCCCGAGATCCGCGTGGACGAGGCGCGTTTCCGCCCGACGGATGTGTCGGTCGGGAGTGCCGCAAAGATCGAGGCGGCCACGGGCTGGAGACCGGTCCGCGCTCTGGGCGACACGCTGGCGCGCCTTCTCGACAGCTGGCGCGCTGCGGTTAGCGCTGCATGACGAGGCCGAGCCAGCTTTCGCCCCTCGAGTCCGTCGACGTGCGCGCGCCATCGACCCGAAATTTGCTCGCGCCAAAGCACGCGCAGACCTCAGCCCGCTCCGACGCCAAGAGGCCGGAGGCAATCAGGGTCCCCCCGGCCCGCGTGAGGCGCGCAAGGTCGCCGGCGAGCGGAAGCAGCTCGGTGCGCAGAAGATTCACAAGCACGAGATCGAAGAGTGGTCCCATGATCGCCTCGACTGGCCCGACAAAGACCTGGAACTGCCCGTCGCGACCGTTGGCCCGCGCATTCGCCGCGGCCGCCTGTGCCGCCAGCGGGTCAAGATCAAAGCCCACCGCCGCTCTCGCGCCGAGCACGAGCGCCGCGAGCGCGAGAACGCCAGAGCCGCAGCCAACGTCGAGGGCGCGCGCGCCATCGACTCGGTCCTTCCCGAGTGCCTCCAAGAGCTCAAGCGCGAGTCGCGTGGAATTGTGGCCGCCGGTTCCGAATGCCTGGCCGGGCTCGATCACGATGCACGCCTGCCCGGGGCGGGCCGGAAAGCTTGCGAAGGGCGGCCGCACCACGAGTCGCGGGGAGATCTCGATGGCCTCGAGACCCGCGCGCCAGGCGATTGACCAGTCCACCTCGGGCTCGGGCAGGGGCTGCGTCACCTCGGCTGCGCCCGCCAGAGCCTTCACAAGTTCGTCCCGTACGGCGTCGCCCTTCACCGCTGGCGCATAGAGGATGAGAAGAACCGCGCCCCCCGCTGCTTCGCGCTCCTCAAGGCCGACGACACCGGCTTCCCATGCCTCTCCCATCGCGCGCTCGGCTGCGGCGACGCTGTGTGCCCGAACTTCGATGCGCACAAGGGGCGTCCCTCTCGCCGCCGCAGCCATGCTCGTCTCGCTGACCTCCGGCTGCTATCTCGCCCACATCGGCGTAGGACAGGCGCGCTTGATGCGCGCCCGAACACCCATCGCGAGTGTTCTTGCGAATCCCGCGACCCCGGCTCCGGTTCGCGAGGGCCTCGGGCTCGTGTCCGACGTGCGCATCTTCGCATCGAGGCTCGGCCTCGAGGTCGGCGATCAGTATACGAGTTACGCCCCGTGGCCCGGAGATCGGATTGTGACTGCCTTGGTGGCCACTCGCCCGGGTGAAATCGAGCCCCACGAGTTCTGGTTTCCGCTCGTCGGTCATGTCCCGTATAAGGGCTATTTCGACCAAGAGCGCGCCGAGCAAGACGCCCGGGAGATGGAAGCGGAGGGCTTCACCACGTGCCTTTCCGCAGTGCCCGCCTACTCGACCCTCGGGTGGTTTGAAGATCCTGTAACCGGTCCCATGCTGCGCGGCGAAGAATCCGACCTTGTTGAGACCCTCATCCACGAGCTCGTCCACCGGACGGTGTATGCGCGCAATGCCGCCGATTTCAATGAGGGCATCGCTACCTTCGTGGGCCAGGAGGGGATGATTCGGTTTTTCGAGGCTCGTGACGGGCCCTCGAGCGCAGCTGCCGCAAGAGCGCGCGCGCTCGTGGCCGACGATCGGGCGGTTTCGGCTACGCTCGAAGATACGCGTGGGAGGGTCGAGCGACTCTACCGAACGGAGTCCCCCGGCCCGAAGCGCGAGGCCACCCGCGCCGCGATCGAGGCGGACGCAAGAGTCGCGCTGGCCGGGCTTGCCTTGACCACACAAGACCCCCTGGCGCTCGCGCGCGACGTGCAGCTGGGAGACGCGTGCCTCGCCCTGGAGGGCACCTACACGCGCGATCTTGCCCACTACGCACAGGCCCTCGTGCGTGCCGGTGATCTTCCGACCCTGATCGTTCGCGCAAAGCAGGCTGCGCTCGCCGCCGATCCGAGGCGGGCGCTGTGGGATGCGCCCTGATCCGAGACTTCGCGCGTTCCCTCGGAATTCCTGCGAACCAGCCCGCGGCTTGCGCAGCGCGTGCCGCCCTCCTGCCTGCGCGTTGCATGCGCATGGAGTGTCTTTCTCAGGCTCCTCCCGGTCTCAGGCTTGCGTGCTGCAAGGCCGAAGAGAGCGCAATGCGGGCGCAGCGACGCGGGGAGGTGGAGCGCGTGCAGGGAGAGCGGCAGCTCGGACTGCTGACGGCGGCACAGGCCGCCGATGCTGTCGACCGCCTGTGCACAAATGTAGCGCGTGCGCTGCGGGGAAAGCCCGAGGTCGTGCGCTGCGCCGTCGAGACGCTGATCGCGGGCGGCCACCTGCTGCTCGAGGACGTACCAGGTGTGGGCAAGACGACGCTCGCCTTTGCCCTGGCTCGTTCGGTCGAAGCGAGCTTCCGCAGAATCCAGTTCACGAGCGACCTGTTGCCGAGCGACATCACGGGTACAGCCGTCCCCGAGCATGAGGAGGGACGCTCGACCGGAGCCTTCGTCTTCCAGCGCGGTCCCCTTTTCGCCAACGTGGTGCTGGCCGACGAAATCAACCGTGCAAGCCCACGCACACAATCCGCACTGCTCGAAGCAATGAGCGAGGGTTCGGTCAGCGTAGACGGCGTTACGCACAAACTTCCCCAGCCCTTTCTCGTGATCGCAACCCAGAACCCGCTCGAGCACTATGGGACGCATCCCCTTCCGGAATCGCAGCTGGACCGATTCCTCATGCGGCTGCGCATTGGCTATCCCGGCCATGCCGACGAGATCGCGGTCCTTCGCGACGACCCCGCGTCCACGGAGCTGCCTCGCCTCGCACCGGTCCTCTCGACGACAGAGGTGCGCGCACTTCGCTCGGCCGCCGAAGCCGTGAAGTTTGAGGACGTGCTCGCCGGGTATCTGCTCGCGATCGTGGACGCGACACGCCAGCACGACGCGCTTTCTCTTGGCGTATCTCCACGCGGCGCCGTTGCGCTGCGCCGGGCGGCTCAAGCCCGCGCGCTTTGTGAACGTCGCGACTATTGCATCCCGGAAGATGTGCGGGACCTCGCCGTCGCGGTCTTTGCCCACCGGCTGGTGGTGGATCCGCAGAACGGTCCCCGTCACGGGGGCGAGGAGGTCGAGTGGATCGTACGCGACATCCTCGAGCGGGTACCCGTTCCGCTCTGAGCCGGCGCGTTGCGCGCCGGCTCCGCCCGCCCCGCGCCCTGCGACCCACCCGCGCAGGATGGGTGTTCTTTGCGCTCACCTTCGGCGTTGGCTTCGCTGCGCTCAACACCGGGAACAACCTGCTCTATCTGGTGCTCTCCCTCATGCTGGCATTCCTCGTACTTTCCGGGGTCCTGTCGGAGTCCGCCCTCCGCGGCATTTCGGTGCAGCGCAGACTCCCGGGCGAGATCTTCGCTGAGGCAAGCCACCTCGTCGCGCTCGATATCACAAATGCCCAGCGCCGCGTCCCGGCCTTCGCGCTCGTGGTCGAGGATCTCGCAGAAGCGCCCGATGGGTCGGATGCAATCACGCCTCTGGGTCGGGCCTTCGTGCTTCGGATCGCTCCTCGGGCGACGGAGCGACGTTTTTATAGTCTGCGATGGCCGCTCCGAGGCGTCCTGCGGCTGAGAGGGTTTCGCGTTTCCACGCGCTACCCATTCGGACTCTTCTCCAAGTCGCTCGAACTCGAGAACCCCGCCGAAGCGCTCGTCTACCCCGGGCTCGAGGCGTTCGCGCTGCGGACCCCTCGGCGCGGCGAGGAGGAGGGCCGCGCCACGGTGGCGACGCCTGCGCCGGGCAGCGAGATCAGCGGGCTGCGCGACTTCCGGGCCGGCGACCCCCTGCGACGCATTCATTGGCGCGCCTCGCTGCGCCGCGGCAGCCTCGTCGTCCGCGAGAGTGAAGGCGAGCACCGAACGGAACAGGAGGTTCGACTCCGCACTCATGGTGCGGCGCCCGGAGATGCGTTCGAGTCCGCCGTTCGCCGGGCAGCCTCGGAGGCGGTCGCGCTGCTTGACGCCGGCGCCTGCGTCGCGCTGTGCACGGATTCGCACCGATTCGCGGCGGCGGACGGCCCGGGGCAGCGCGCGCGTTTGCTGTCGTTCTTGGCACAGGTTGCGCCGGAGCCGATCCCGTGACGCGGCGCTCCTTCCGCTTCGCACTGGATGCGCCGCGCCCGATCGCTGCGCTCTTGCTCGTCAGCATCGCGAGTCTCACCCTCACGATGACAGGCCAGCTCTTCCTGTGGTGCGTGGTCCTGCAGGCCTTGATGCTTGTCGCGGCCGTCTTCCTCCGCGAGCGGCCCATGGCCTGGCAGCGGAGTCCGCTCGTTCTCAATCTTGCGATGGCCGCGATCTCCCTCGTCACGGCCTGGATCGCCTTTGATACTGCCGCCTCGCTCATCGCCCTCGCCCACTTTGCCACCCTTGCGCAGGGTCTCCAGCTCCTAGACGCGCGCCCACGCCGATCTGAGTTCTTGCTGGTCGCCCTCGCTCTCTTTCAAGTGGTCCTCGCCTCAAACCTCACCGACAGCGTTCTTTTTCCGCCGCTGCTGATCGCTTTCTTGCCGACCGCCGTCTGGACTCTGCTCGTACACACGCTGCGGACCGAGGCACACGAAGCGGGCGACCCTGCCGCTGCAAGCCGCGTGCTTACACCCGGACTGCTGCGGGTGACGCTCGCGGCGTCCGGACTGTCGGTGCTCGTCGGGCTCGCGCTCTTCCTGGTGCTGCCGCGCATGAGTTCTGGACTCGTCCGCGGCCGCCTGCTCGGAGGCCCGAGTGCCACCGCTGGCTTCTCGGATCGGATGGAGCTCGGCGATTTCGGAAAGATCCGGGGAGACCCGACGGTAGTGATGCGAATCGAAACGGAGCGTGGTGTGGATCCGCCGGCGGAGGCGCGCTATTGGCGCGGTCTGGCCTTCGACACCTTCGACGGCCGCAGCTGGTCGATCTCGCGCCCGCGCCGATCGATCCTTTCCGCGGACGCGGAACTCGGCGTCGACCTCGCGCTCGACCCCGCACGCTCGAACCTGAGCCAGCGCGTCTTGCGCGAGCCGGTCGCAGCCGGCGTGCTTTTCAGCATGGGCCAGGCGGTCCACATCGAAGGCAGCATGGGGCGGCTCGAGCGCGACGCGAATGGTGGTCTCTATGGCCCGACGCGCGCTGACGAGCGCGTTCGCTACGTCGTCGAGAGTCGCTGGCGCGGCAGGGACGAAGTCGCCCTGCGCGCAGACCACACCTTGGTGCCCGGGGACGATGCCCGCTGGCTTGCGCTCCCCCACCTCGCGCCCGAGGTCGCAACTCTCGCCCTCGAAGCTGCCGGAGCTGGCGACACCGATGCGGAACGGGTGCTCGCGATCGAGGGCTGGCTGCGCTCGCACGGCCACTACAGCGATTCGCCGCCGACGTCCGATCCCTCCGATCCGCGCTCGCCCATCGAGCGCTTTCTCTTGGGAGAGCTCAGCGGACATTGCGAATACTTCGCGAGCGCGATGGTCGTGCTGACACGCGCCATTGGCATCCCCGCACGCGTGGTCAATGGCTTTGCGGGCGGCCGGGAAAACCGGTTTGGGGCCTTCGTCGAGGTGACGCGTTCGGACGCCCACGCCTGGGTCGAGGTGCACTACGCCCGGGCGGGCTGGGTACCCTATGACCCGACGCCACCGGATCTACGCCTGCGGGCCGGGGCGCTTCCATCGATCGGCCAGCGCCTTTACGAGCTGCAAAGCGCGCTTGAACTCTGGTGGTTCCGCAACGTGGTCGAGTTCGACCGAGTCGACCAGCTTCGCGCACTGCAGGCGGCCTGGCGCGCCTGGCATTTCCTGCGCTCGAGCGGGCACATCGAGAGCCGACCCGAAAGGCCCCTTCCCCCGCAGCCCCTCGCGCTCGAGCGCTGGAAGGCGACCGCGCTCCTCTCGCTGGCTGTCTTCGCGTCCGGGGCGGGCGCCGTGTGGGGGTGGCGGCACCGGGCCCGGAGTCGCAAGACCCCACGTGTTTGCGCCGCCTATCTCGCCGCGCTCCGGCTCCTCGCCCGCCGTGGCCTCTTGCGCGGCCGGGCGGATACGGCAAGAGGCTTTGCAAGCGCAGCGGCCAAGGCGCTCTCCCCGGCCGCAGGCGCCGCCTTCGCGGCCCTCACGGAGCGTTACCTCGCGGAGCGCTTCGGCGGCCGGGCGCCAGAGGGACTCGGCGGCGGAGCGGACGCCTGCCTGCGGGCGCTGCGTGATAGCCTGAGGGCGTGAGCGCGCAGCCTCGACCGCTCGCGGAATCTCCCAGCCCCTCCCCGCGTGCGGTCTCACGGCGCATCGCTCTCGATGCGATGGGCAGCGACTTCGCGCCGCAGGTCGTGACCGAGGCGGCTGCCCGGCTCTCCCGCACCACGGAGATTCAGCTTCTGCTCGTGGGAGACGAAGGACAGATCCGTCCGCTCCTGCGTCAGCACGGCGCGGACTTGGCGCGCATCGATCTGCAGCACGCTCCGGATGCCGTGCCCATGCACGAGTCTCCTCGAGCGGCGCTCGCGCGCCGGGAGTCGTCCATCGCAGTCGCCGTGCGCGCCGTCGCCACTGGTGAAGCCGAGGCTCTCGTTTCAGCGGGCAACACCGGAGCCCTCCTGCTCCACACCGCCGCCACGATCCCACGCCTTGCGCGGGTGCGCCGACCCGCACTCGCCGCCGTCTACCCCACACTTCCGCGTCCCCACAACCCGGATCCTTTTGCCCTGCTGCTCGACGTCGGCGCGAACACCACCTGCACTCCCGCAGACTTGCTGCAGTTCGCGGCCATGGGGACGGCCTACGCCGCCCGCATTTCCAAAGTCAAGGAGCCAAGCGTGGGTCTGCTCAACATCGGGGAGGAAGCGAACAAGGGTGACGCCCTCCTGCGCGAGGCCCACGCGCTGTTGCGTGCGGCGCCTGGCATCCATTTTGTCGGTAACGTCGAGGGCAAAGACGTGCCACTCGGAGCTGTGGACGTGATTGTGTGTCCGGGGATCCTCGGGAACGTCGTCTTGAAGCTGCTCGAGAGCATGGGGGATGTGGTCCTCGCACTCGGCCACGAGACGTTTCGGCGGCGCTGGCGCTGGCGCATGGGTCGCCGGCTCCTTGGTGACGGGATCGAATCGCTGACTCGGTTTTTCGACTCGTCGGGCTATGGAGGTGCACCGATCCTTGGTTTCGAGCGCATTGTGATCAAGGCGCACGGCCGCTCCAACGCACGTGCCATCGAGAACGCAGTCAAGGTCGCGGCCAAGGCGGTACGGGATGATGTTTGCGGGGCGATCGCATCGGGTATGCGAGAGATCGTGACGGATTCGAGCGCTTCGTGACGCGGCGCTTCGTGTTCCTAGACCGCGATGGCACGCTCGTCCGCGACAAGGGCTACACGCACAAGCTCGCGGATTACGAGCTCCTGCCGGGTGTGCGGGAGGGTCTCCTGCGGATGAGCCGGGCGGGCTTCGCCCTCGCAGTGGTGACGAACCAGAGCGGGATTGGCCGCGGCTACTACGGTGAGGCAGACCTTCAGGCCTTCCAAGCGCACTTGTTTGCCGATCTCGAACGCAGTGGAGTTCGATTCGAGCGCACTTTGTTTTGTCCGCATGTGCCGGATGCGGGATGCACGTGCCGCAAGCCCGCCCCGGGACTCCTGTGGCGCGCACGTGAGGAGCTCGGGGCAGATCTTGCAGCGAGCTGGGTGGTGGGTGACCGAGTCTCCGATGTTGAACTTGCGCAGCGCGCGGGCTGTCGTGGCGCGGTGCTGGTGGGCGAGGATGTGACCCGGCTCGGCGAGCTTGGGGAGACACCGGCGGTGCGGGACCTAGAGGAGGCGGCGGAGCTCATCCTCTCGCACGGCGCCGAGAAAAAAGGTGGAGAGCTCGCCTAGGGCAGCTCACTCACGTCGAGCACCTCCCAGTTTCCGCCTACGACGGCGCGAGCTTCGGACCGCGCCGCCTTCGCATCTTGGCACTGGACGGTGACAACGCGCGAGCGCGTACTCCCGGCCGCCTGGAGCCGCACCTGGAAACGCCGCTGCGCGACGGGACGCTTTGGGCTCTCCGGCGCTGCCGCGACCGCAGGGGAAGAGCGTGTCCGCGGGGGAGCGGCCTCGTCCTCCCCCACGATGAGCTGCGCAAAAGCTGGGGGAGGGTCGATCACGCGCAGACCGAGTCCGCCTCCGGCCGAGGCGAGTAGGAGCTGTTGCGGAACGCGCAGGCCGCGCGCCACCCGTGCCCGGACAGTGAGCTTAGGCGACGTCCGGGTCGCTGCGAGGTGGACTTCCACCTCCTGGCTCACCGTGGCGCTGACGGCGGTCTGCACGAACATGCCACTGGCCGAGACGTCGAGCACGATGCCCGACTGCCGCTTGCCGTCGATCACAAGCTCACAGGTAATCCGCCGCTTGATGCGCTTGGCTCGTTTGCTCTTGTCCACACCCATCCCCGCTGCCCACGCCCCCGCGTCTTGGATCGACCTGCGGCCCCTCCCACTTGAGTTCGCGACGCAAGGGCTTACCACGCTCCGTAGAGCTTGTGGGTCTGGGGAATCACGCGGACATTTGGAAGGAAGCGAGCCACCCGCTCCTGCAAGCTGAGCATGCGCTCGGCTGTGGGTCGCTCGCGAACATGCAGGGCCGGGGTGACGGGCTGGAGCACGAGAGGGGTCGAGACCGACACCGAGGCGATGCGCCGACACGCTTCGTCGATCTCCTCGTCTTGGGACGAGGGAGTGATCACGATTTTTACGACAACCTCGGGCGCGGTCGCGGCAATTCGCAGGAACCGCTCGTGCATCTCGTGGAAGTCAGCACTGGGGCCGGTCCTTGGATCCGACTCCCGGCGCACATCGCTCGCCAGCTTCCAATCCATCGAGACGACATCGATCGTTTCGATGACCTTAGCCAGCGCATCCACAGCGACCCCGTGGGTCTCGAGCAGGATTCGGGGGCCGCGAGCCCGCAGGCCCCGAGCAAGGAAGCGGACGGCGTCTGGTTGCAAGAGGGGCTCCCCACCCGTGAGACTCACGAAACGGTGCGATCGCGCTTCCAGTGCGTCGGCCGCTTCGAGGACTTCCGCGAGGGGTACCGGGTTCGGCCGGCTGCGAAAGCGTGCACTCCCGCGCGTCAGCTCGATGCGAAACTCGCGTGCCGGGCGCCAGGTGTGGGCGGAGTCGCACCAGTTGCAGCGCAGGTCACACTCGCCGAGGCGCACAAAGAGTGTGCTCTCACCAACGTGCGGGCCCTCTCCCTGCACGGAAGAGAAGATCTCGACGAGATTCGCCGTGCTCAGGCGCGTCAGCCCTCGAGAGTGATTGGACGATTTTAAGACCGTAGCACCTCTTCCGACGAAGGAGCAGCGGAAACGTTGAAGTGTCGCGGAGTTGCGCGAGCCGTGAGAGCAACAAAAGCCTTGCGCGAGGCCTCTCCCAGCGCTGAAATTGAGGCCGAAAAGGGCAGTTCGTGCCGCGTGTCCCCTCAGAGTCCCCTCACCCCCAACGCACAAATGGATCACGCGGCCCCGTTTGCTAGGCGCGCGAGAGCGCGCTCTGGCGCTTGAAAGCGGAGGGGGTCGCCTGCGACCTCGGGTCGCTCGCGTTTGCGACCTGGAGGCACGCCAGGCGCGGGCGCAGCGCTCGCAGAAGCGGCGCTAGACCCGCTAGATTCTGTCGGGGCCTAGGTTAGCTACCGAACAGCCGCCGCTCCGCGGCCCGGCCCCGTCTCTCCCTCTCGGAGCACCGCGTTGGAGCGCGCGGGCCGTGGAAGCCATTGAAATCGCCATTGCCCGAAGACGGGCCGCAGCAAGGGCCTTGCGGCAACGCTGCAAAATGCCTCGCCTGGAAATCTCACCGGAGTCTCGCGAGGGAGCCCGTGTCTTTGAATCCCAAAATGCCCTCCGCGGCTACCACTACTCTAAGCCGAGAGTGCGCAAGCAGGTACGCGACCTCGTCGAGGAGGAACTCGCCGCGCTGGACCGATGCCAAAGCGCCGTAGAGACCGGCCGCGCGGCCGATGCAGCCCTTGAGATGAATGCCGCCTGGGAGTTCGAAGCCAAGGCAAGGTTTCTCGTCTTCGAGCTTCCACGCTCTGCCCTGCAGAAGCAAAGCCGCGAGAAGCTCATGGCCTATGGCAACAAGCCACCGGCTCCCGGAAAGCGCCCCCGCGGTCGCCCAAGAAGCGTGCCAAGAACGCCTTAGAGCTAAAACCCCCCCTTTTGCAGCATTCCATCCGTTGGCGTTCTGCATCGGGTAATCAATGTCCGCATGCAGGCGCAATCCGGCGCGAAAGACTTTGTCACGATCCCCGAGGCCGCTCGCGAGCTCGGGATCAGCGTCAAGCTCTTGAGACGAGCTGCCCGTAGCGGCGGATTCCGCACCTACCCCATCAACTCGTGGCCGCGCTGCAGGATCGTGGAGGTGAGGCAGTGGATCCTCGGCATGGGGGTGCTTAGGAACGACGCCAAGGCCCGAGTGGCCGAGGTCGAGGAGAGGCGCCAGCGCGCGGCGCCCTAGAAAAAATGAGGGCCGCTTCCGCAACCGGCGGGGCGTTGGAAGTGGCCCTCGAGGACGAATGGATGAGAGCATATTCTCCCGAATCAGCCCCGCCCGCAATCCCGACGTTCGATGAGTTCGACGACCTCGGGGCCAAGGCCCTCGCCCTTCGCGCTCAGGCCTGCAGGCGACTTGCCCGCCATCTCGACCACCTGGCCGACAAATGCGAGCGCGCACGTACACGCCGACGACGGAGCCGGATCCTGCGTGCGCTCGCCCTCGAGGGCTGCGAGTTCGAAGGAGAGGTCGCGCCGAAACACCGCAGGCTGTCGCTCGTGCTCGAGCAAGCGGACGGGGCGCTCGAATGAGGGCGGCCCGGGCTTATCGCTCTAGACCTATAAAGCGCTCCCGCCGAACCAGGGCGGAGATCGAGAACCTTCGCGAGTGGATCCGGCTCGTGGTCGGGCGTTCGCGGCCCATGACGGTCCGCCAGGCCTTCTACGCGCTCGTGAGCGAGGGCGTGATCGAGAAGACCGAGGCCGAGTACAAACAAACCGTCGTCCGGCTCCTCGTGGAGATGCGCCGCGAGGGAGAGATTCCTTTCAGCTGGATCGCAGACAACACCCGCTGGATGCGAAAGCCCGACACCTTCTCCTCGCTCGAGCAAGCGCTTGAGCACACAGCAGAGTTCTATCGGCGCGCTTTGTGGAACGACCAAGACGCCTACGTCGAAATCTGGTGCGAGAAGGATGCGCTCGCGGGCGTCATCATGGAGGAGACCGATCCCTACGACGTTCCGCTGATGGTCACTCGGGGCTATCCGAGCTTGAGCTTCCTGCACTCGGCGGCGGAGGCGATCGCCGAGCAAGAGAAGCCGGCTTTCATCTACTACTTCGGGGACCGCGACCCGAGCGGCGTCGACATTCCGCGCCATGTCGAACGCGGTTTGCGGGAGATGGCGCCGGACGCAGACATCACCTTCACCTGCGTCGCCGTCACGCTCGAGCAGGTTCAGGAGCTTGGACTTCCGACCCGACCCACGAAACAGACAGACACCCGAGCGAGAACCTTCGAGGGGGAGAGCGTGGAGCTCGATGCAATCCCGCCGCTCACGCTCCGCGGGATGGTCTCCGAGTGCATCGAAGCCCACATAGACCCGCATGTCCTTCGTCGCACACAGGCGATCGAAGCCGAAGAACGCAACACGCTGCGCGAGATGGCGAACCTCCCGCCGGAGGGCGCGGCATGAGTGCCACCACCACCACCACGATCATCATGATCCCGATCATCCCCGCGACCGGGTTCGGCCATGAAGGCTGTTCCGCCAGCGAGGGAAATCGTGGACTTAGCGCCGAGGTGGGGGGACTTTTGAGGGGGAACCAGGCGTGACCGTCGGCGCGACACAGACCGAACCGTCGATGCTCGAGGCTGCGCTGGCCGAGGCAGCTCGCGGGCGGCTCGTCTTCCCGCTGCACGGCGTCACCGCCAAGGATCACTGTACCTGCGGAAAATACCCCTGCGGCGACGGGAACAAGAATGCGGGAAAGCATCCGCGCGAGACCGGTGGATTCTACAATGCCACAGGGGTTGCAGCGACGATCCGAGCGTGGTGGACGCGCTGCCCCGACGCCAATATCGGTATCCGCACGGGTCGCGAGTCAGGTCTCGTCGTTCTCGACATCGACCCGCGGAACGGCGGGGACGAGAGCCTAGAAGACCTGCGCGCGGCCTATGGAGACCTGCCCGAAACAGTCTCGTGTCTTACGGGCGGCGGCGGCTCGCACCACTACTTCGCGCACCCGGGAGATCGCGAGGTCAAGTGCGCGACGAATCTCGGGGGATTCCGAGGCATCGACCTCAAGGCCGACGGCGGCTACGTGATCGCACCCCCTTCTCAGCACGCGAGCGGGCGCGAGTATGTCTGGAACGTCCTGCTCCACCCGGAAGAGACGGCGCTTGCTCCGTGTCCGAGTTTCATCCTGGGGCTTGCCGGGCAGCGCACCGAGCCCCCGCCAGGCGGTGCGCGACCTGGGGACGGTGAGCCTGTCCGCGAGGGTGCGCGCAACGCGACTTTGACCTCACTCGCCGGGACGATGAGAAGGCGCGGCATGAGCGAGAGCGCGATCCTCGCCGCGCTGGTCGAGGAGAATGCGCGATTTCAGCCGCCACTCGCGGCCGACGAGGTCGCGAGCATCGCGAAGAGTGTCAGCCGCTACGCACCAGGCCCCACGGAGCCAGAGCACCTCACCGACCTCGGCAACGCCCGCCGCCTATGCGCGCGCTTCAATGGCGAAGCTCGCTTCCGGATGCCGCCGGACGAGTGGGTGATGTGGAACGGTCGGCATTGGGCAGCGGACACTCAGGGACAGGTGATCCGTTTCGCAAAGGAAGTCGCCTTAGGCATCTACAGGGAAGCCGCCGCAGCGAAAGAATCCGAGATGCGAGCATCACTCGCGAAGCATGCCATCAAGAGCGAGAGCGCGCGGGCGATCTTGGCGATGGTGGAGATGGCGAAGACGGAGGCCGACATCCCGGCCGACCCGATGATCTTCGACGCAGATCCTTGGCTCTTCAATGTCCAGAATGGCACGCTGGATCTGCGCACCGGGAAGCTCCGGGAGCATCGCCGCTCCGACTTCATCACAAAGATCGCGCCCGTTCAGTACGCGCCCGGCGCGGTCTCCAAGCGCTTCGAGCACTATCTCGCCCTCGTCCTTCCCGACGCTGCGCTGCGGTCCTTCGTGCAACGGGCGATCGGCTACAGCATGACGGGCCTCACGACTGAAGAGCGTCTCTTCCTCGTGTACGGCCCGACGGCTTCAGGGAAGAGCACGCTCCTTGAGTCCGTGAAGGCGACGTTCGGCAGCTACGCCATGACGGCAGACTTCGACACGTTCCTCGCGCGTCGCGACGTTGGATGCCCTCGCCCCGATGTGGCGCGGCTCGAGGGCGCGCGCTTCGTCTCCTCGATTGAAGTCGAAGAGGGCAAGCGCCTGGCCGAAGGGCTCGTCAAGCAACTGACTGGAGGCGACACCGTCACGGCGCGAGAGCTCTTCCAGAAGTCCTTCGAGTTCGTGCCTCAGTGCACGCTCTGGCTCGCGGCGAACGATGAACCGCGCGTGCGGGATGACGACGGCGCTCTCTGGCGCCGGATCTTGCAAATACCCTTCTCGGTCTCGATCCCAGAGGACAAGCAAGACCCCAAAGTCAAGGCGGAACTCCGGGATCCCGCAATCTCTGGCCCCGCGATCTTGGCGTGGGCCGTGGTCGGCTGCCTCGAGTGGCAGAAGATCGGACTCGCCCCACCGGCCGCCGTCCTGGCGGCGACGAAGAGCTACCGCGAGCGCATGGACCCGATCGCGGACTTCTTGGACGAGCGCTGCGAGTTCGGGAGCAACGCATCCGTCTCGGTTGCCGAGCTTTTCGAAGGCTACTGCGAGTGGTGCAAGGACAGACGGGTCAAGGCTCTTGGGAAAAAGGCCTTCAGCACGCGACTTGCGAAGAGGCCGGAGGTCGATCGGGACCGAGACAGGGAGGAAGGGAGACTATGGATCGGGATCAGGCTTCGCGCGAAGCCGTGACAGATCGTGACGCGTGGGAGGCTGTTTCCGAAAAGTCTCCTCGCGTGCGCGTATATGGAAACCTTTCGGAATCAGCCTCTGACGCGTCACCACGCGTCACCGCGGGCGGAGAAGGCCGCAAGCCCCCGCGCGGCCTCTCGATCGAGAGCATGGCTGCCGCGTACCGGCACGGAAGGCGCAAGCGATGAAGCGCCCCGCGAAGCGAAAGGTCCGCCGGTCGAAGCCTGCGCTCCCGGCAATCCCCGCGCGCCCCGCAGAGACCGAAATGGTCGTGAAGGTTCCGGCCGACGCGCTCGGCCCCTCGTCTCTGCGCCCGAGCGTCCAAGCTGCCCACAGCGTGCGGCTCTATACGCAGGCTTTGGGTGAGAGTCCGCTGGGTACGCTGGTGGCCGATCTCGAGAGGCAGTCCGAGCGTGCCGCGAGTGGCGAGCTGGCGCCGATCGCCGCGGACATGCTGATCGCACAGGCGAGCACATTGGACGCCATCTTCAACCGCCTCGCGCGAATGGCGACAGCGAACATAGAGCGCCCCGAGCACTTCGCGATGCTGCTCAAGCTCGCGATCCGTGCGCAGAGCGCCTGCCGCTGCTCTCTTGAGGCGCTTTCAAACGTGATGCACCCGCGGGTCTCGTTCGTCGGGCAGAACGCCGTGCTCCTGTCGACCGGCTCCGCGCGGGCGAAGGAACTCGAGATCTCGCAGAGCAAACTTTTGACGGAGGAGGTGCGAGATGGCGGACACGCACGGCTGGACCTTGGCGCGAAAGCGGCGGCAGTCGAATGCGATTCACCGCTGGAAGCCTTGGCTGCACTCGACCGGGCCCCGCACGCCCGAGGGCAAGGCGAAGGTGGCGGGCAACGCGTTCAAGGGCGGCTATCGGCCTCTGCACCGCCGGATCGCGAAAGCGTTCCGCGAGGTCGCAAAGCGAATGGCAGCGGGGGTCCGCTAGATGCGTGAACGGCCGCGCAGGCTGATCCAAGGCCGCGAAACCACTATGGAATCCGCCAAATTGAGGGGAAAGCGGGGGGACTGTGACCGCTGACATGCTCGAGCTGACCGCCGACGCGGTCGACAGCGTGACGTTGCCTCCGCCGGCGGCCAAGCTCTATTTGCGCCGACCGGACGGCACGACCTGGGCCGCCTTCTGCGCCCGCAGGCATCGCCTCGCCCATCGCTGCGATCAAGCCGGCGGCCATTGGGGCGTCGCCATGCTGCGCAATCCCGTGGAGGGCGACCTGCGACTTCCGCCGGGCGACTACCTCTGCGTGACCGCCGATAGCTTGCCCTTCACCGAAGACGATTTCGCGCGGAGTTTGCGGCAGCAGACCTGGCTCTCGCAGGCGCGCAAGGAGGCGGAGTGGCTTTCACGCAAGCGCCGAAGGGCACGAAGATGACGATTAGAAGCGGCGGCGACCGGCCCGGCGGTCGGAGGAGCGCGTTCGCGCCGTGGCTTGCAGCCTGGGGACATGGCTGCCGGCCGCGGCACGGGCGCGTGCGGACGCGGGGAGCCCGCACTCCCGCGTTCCACCGGTGCTCGTGGGGGCGTCTCCTTCCCTCTCGAGCGCCGGGCCTCCTCCTCTTTGGTTCCGGCGGCCTGGGGCGCTCGTGGGGATGTACCCCTCGGGTCACGCCACTTCGCCAGGTCGCCGGGCCTCTCCCTGGTTCCGGCCTGGGGGCGCTCCTGGGCGAGTGTCCTGCGGGCGCAGCAGTTGGCTCTGTCTCCCCAGGCCGGGCCTCCCCCTTCAATCACGCAACCGCGCGGACTCCGCGCAGAGGTGAAACATGAGTGAGACGGCCAAGATGATTCACGTCGCCGAGTGCGCACAGTTTTATGTCGGAGAGGATCTCGCCGAAAAAGGCGCGGCCTACCTCGCCGGATTGAAGCCGGGGCAGCCGGCGCAGTTCGAGGTCCCCGCCCTGCTCCTCAAAACCGGGGAGTGGCGCTCGTGCAATGCCGGGCTGGTGAAGGTCGACAGGGCGATGCTCGATGGCATCGCCGCAAAGCACTCGGACGCGATGAGAGCCGCGGGCGGCAAGCTCGGGCGCGGGGTTCCGGTCCAGCTAGACCACCAGGACACGAGCGCAGCGACCGTGGGCCGCCTCCACAAGCCGCTGCGGATTGTCGAGAGACCGGACGGCGCCGAGCTGCACGGCACGCTCACCCTGTGTGGGGCGGACGCGATCGCGTGTGCCTTGGACGGGCGGTATCGCGGCCTCTCCGCCGGCTTCCGACCCTCGGACCTCTCGCTCGTGGAAGTCAGCTTGACGCCCTTCCCCGCAGTCGCGGGTGCAGAGGTGACGCTCTCGGGCGTACCCGATGACTCCGTGCTGCTCAAGAAGGTCGAGCACGATGCGCACGTCGCGCGGATGGCTGCGCTCGAGAGCGAACTCGCCGAGCTGCGCCAATGGAAGCGCGATCGAGAGACCGCGCAATCGTGGAAAGCCTGGGAGCCGCACGCCAAGAAGAAAGAGGAGGAAGAGCGCGTGCGACTCGCGGAGGAGAGCCGCGAGCGGAGAGAGCGATTCAAGGAGGAGGCGAGGGTTCGCCTCAAGAGTCCACATGCCAAGCCGCTGGGCTACCAGCGGTGGGAGTAAAGGAGTCAGACATGAACAAAGGATCAGGCGCAATCAAGGCATCGCCGGGCATACCGGGTACGGCGGCGCCGCCCGCGATCGTTCTCGAAATCACCGAGACCCACCAGGTGGAGAGCAGCGCGGGCTTTAGCTCTGTGGCCGGCACCATCACAAAGAAGCGGGAAATCGCCGCTCGCTTCATCGGTCAGGACGAGCTGTTGGAACTCGAGGTCAGCGCCCTCGCCCAAGCGGTTCAGGCCGCCAAGGTCGAACGCGCCCCCGAGCGTCGGGCTCGATACGCCTCGCA
>Ga0116216_10000483_pt1 | contig 32078 bp, 25 predicted proteins | sample Sb_taG_11_FD_89696 | JGI IMG/M metagenome (GOLD analysis project Ga0116216, IMG submission 89696) | Peat soil microbial communities from Weissenstadt, Germany - Sb_50d_3_AS metaG | ecosystem: Environmental > Terrestrial > Soil > Wetlands > Peat | place: Germany: Weissenstadt | collected 2010-09-21
CCCGCCGTTCTGTTCCTGCCGTTATGGCCCGCGGCAATGGTTACGCCTACAAGTTAAGGCGTAAACGCCCAGTGAAGCCAGCAAACGGGGCAAAAGCGCTCGGGCCCGTCATCAGTACGTAAGTTCTGGGAGCAGACGGTCGCGGCGGGACACGCAAGCGCATACTCGCCAGCTCAAGGCCACATTTCCCCCTTTCCGCCTCTCCCGAATGTGCCTGCGAGTACAGCGCGGATCATTCCCGGCGGTAGCGCGCCAGGTATCACGCCGCCACTCACTTTCAGTCACCAAGCGGGCCGCCGCATGCCCTCGCACGGCCGAGCCGGCCCTCGGCAACCGGTCTGAAGGGAGACCCGATCGCCATGACCGCTATCACATCCGATGACGCCACGACCGCCCGGCAGGAGCCGCGGCAAGCACGTGGCATCCGAGCCTGTCCGCCGTGCACGGCGTTCGCGGAGATCGCGATCAGCGTCACCTGCAGCCGCCTGGACGGAATCGGCGGGCCGGCTGGAGGCGATCACCGCTCGCGACGAGGCGCATCCGTGCGGGCAGCCGCGCTGCTCAGCAAGGACGGTGCCCGGTGACGCTCCCTTACGACCAGATCCCGGAGGACCGCCGCACGATCGGCGACTTCGCCGGCCGCCTCGACGAGCACAACGGCGTCTTGGGCGTCGCGCTCGCCCAGTGGATGGCCCGCGACGACACCAAGGCCGAGTCGGCCATCCGCCAGGCCGCGAACACGGCCATGGATGAGATCGACGCCATGCTCCGCGAGCTGCACGCGTTGCGGTCACGCCTGGTGTCCGAGATCCGCGCCAGCGATGACGCCAGCGACGCCAGGGCCGATGCGCTGCTCTTCCGGGATCGGGAATCGTGAGGCCCCGCGGCAGGCACGCAGCCGGGGCGGCCCGCCCCGATGACGAGCCGTGGGCGCGCACCTCCGACCGGGCCGTCTGGCGGGCGCACAGGCGGGGCCTCGTGCTGACCGTGACCCGCGTTGCTGGTGGCGGCTGGCAAGCTAGTGTCGAAGGCCCCGGCGTCACCGAACGGTCCCCGATGCCGTTCCGAACACGCAAGGGCGCCCAGGCATGGGCGGACAACCGGGCTGGCGGTGCGTCATGACCGGCCCCCACGAGACTGAGCAGCAGATGCGGGAGCTGCCCGCCGTCCGCGCCATCTATGACGCTATGCGCGCCAGCCACCGCCGCGGCGTCATGGGCGAGCTGGGGTACCGGCTGCTCGACGAGGCGTGCGAGGCCGCCGGCGTCAAGGTCGGCGCCCACGACCACCGCATCCTGATACAGCTGGCCGGTTTCGAGCCGGAGACGCATAGTGGGTCGCCGCCCAGCTCACCCGCGCACGAGGTGGGCGCGGCGGCGGGCAGCAGGACGGAGGCGGACGGCCGATGGGCACCGTCACCGGACGGACATACACCCGTGACCAGGCCGCGCGGTTTTGCCCTGTGGAGGCCGCGCCGGGACGCTCTCGGCCTCCTCGACACCATCCGCGGAGACTGCATTCCTGCATGGCCGTGACAGCCTCGACCGGCCGCCATCACGGCGCCACCTGGCGAGCCAGTTCGGCGAGCCAAGGTCCTACCTCGATGGATGTCGCAGGCCAGACCTATAGTCATATTGTGTACGTCCCATCTCACAGCCTCCGATGTGGGAAGCGGTGGACTTGACAGGCAGGGAGATTGCCACGGCTGCGGGCGGTCCTACCACGCCGTTCATTCCACCGAAGGGCGCTCTGTCGACACTTTTTCGATGGTTCGCTGACGAGGGGCGACTGTGCGTCATCGCACCTGATCCGGCGATGAAGGCATCGGTAACCGACGTCGGATTCGCCCATGCTCTTGGTCACCTCGGCGACCGCGACCTGATTGTGGTATTCCCCAAGGCCGGCGCGGAGGCGATCATGCACCGGCTGCCGTTCCTGGAGGTACCCGTCCGCTGCTTCGCGCTGACCGATGACGGCGTCGAGCCCGTCGAGCCAATGCGGCCGGCTGACGCGATCGCCTGGTACGAGGGAATCAGGGGCGGGACACACGATGTGACCGTCGGCCTCCAGCTCGTCGCCCCTCTCCTGGAATGGCTCGCCCAGCGCGAGGGGTTGGTCGAGGACGAGCGTAAGTCCTACCGGACATGGCAGTACAAGGGCCGACAAGTGTTGACACTGCGGATGGCGGGGCCTAACGAGGCGGAGTTGGTCGCGGGCGTGAACTATTCCGACCCAAAGCCGGGACTTGAACCTGTCGTCCTTCGGCTCACGGCGCCAATGACGGACGCCCAGCGTACCCACGTGCAAGCCAAGGTTGATGCCGCGTGCAAGGGCCGAGACTCAGGCGAGGACCGCGCCAACGCCGAGCATCTCCTGCAAGAGAGGCTGCGAACGGACTGGAAGCCTCTCGGTCTCCGGGCGGCGCCGTTGCGCGAGGTGCCGGTCCGCCGTCCGATCGGCTACGGCTATATCGATCTGGTCGGAGCTGGAGCAGACGGCCGCATCCATGTCATCGAAACGAAACTCGGCCCCTTCGACCGCCTCATTGTACAGGGCCTCGACTACTGGATCTGGGCCAAAGCCAACGCAGACGTGCTCGCCGGATGGCTCGACCTGCCGCCGGGCGCGGGCATCGACATCGATTATGTCCTGGCCGAGAAGACGCCGGGTCACGGAGTGATCGGCGCCTACACCAGCGGCCAGGCAGAGGCACTGCAAGGCGCAATCAGGTGGCGGTTCACGACGATCCGGAACTGGAGGAGTGGAGGAGCACCCACCGTGGAGCGGCTCCCGCTGCGCACGCTCCCCACTGGAGCGAAGGGCAGACCGGCGCCACGGAAGGCACCCCCTCGCTGGCCGATTCGCCTCGCCCATCACCTCGCGGACCGCGCCGAGGCCGACGGTGTCACGCTCGCAGGTGGCGTGTTCTGGCCGAATGCCACCGACGGACTGGAACCGGCCGCAGCCCTCGCCTATGAACGATTGGCCGCGGACGGCCTCGCCCACCACATGATCGGACATGTTCGTTCCTCGCAGGCATTCGCGTTGAACCTCTTCGCCCCGCTCGACGAAGAAGGAAGGCGCGCCATCGCAGCCTTCCTGGGAGTCGAGTCGACAGAGGTGAGCGAGCCGCAGTTCGAGTGGTCAGACCCCGAGGACCAACTCTGCGAACGAACTCACGCCTCGCCACACGCGACGCAGGTAGATGTTCGGCTCGACTGCGCCACCAAGAACGGCGCCTCCGTGACGTGCCTCATCGAGGTGAAGCTGAGTGAGCCCGACTTCAATTCCTGCTCCGCGTGGCTGTCGCCGAGGAATGACCGCCTCGACGTATGCGCAACGCCCGGCCCCTTCGGCAACGATCCCGCTTCATGCTTCCAGCTCCGCAACCACGACCGAGACCATCGGCGCCTCTACGACACCGCCCTCGGTCCCCTCGTCGCCGACGATCCGGTCCATGACGGCGGCTGCTGGTTCCGCTTCGGCGGCAACCAGGTGATGCGGAACGTGGCGCTTGCTCGCAGCCTCGTCAGTCGAGGGGCAACTGACCGAGCGGTGGTCGCGCTTTGTGCGCCGAACGGGCATTGTGCGATCTGGCGCAGATGGAACGAGACAAAGCAGCAGCTCAAGGTAAGTGGTGTCAAGCTCGCCGAGCTACCCGCCGAAGTAGTCGCGAACCATCACACCAACCCGCTCGCCATCTCCAAGCGGTATCTACTGGAACCCCCGAAGGACTGACGATGCCGCTCCTGAAGAAGGGTTCTCGAAGGACACGATGACAGAGATCACGCTAAGGCCAGGACAAGAGCCAGAACCGCGGCCAGGACTGTGGCCGCAGCGGCAGGACATTCTGTACTGCGAGAACACTGGGTGCCTGATCCGCAGGCGCCAGCGGCCAGCCTGCCGCCGTCACGCTTGCGAGCATCTGATCCGGCGCCCTGACCCTCAGCTGCGATGAGTGCGCGCGCAGGCAGTACAGCCACCGTCCCGGCTCTTACCGCGTGCTGCCGCTGAGCGAGTACCGGGACTGGTACGCGCAAGCCAGAAGCCAGATGCAGGACGCCGTGGCCGTCGTGACCGCCGAGGTCATCGATGATGGTTCCGCCCGTGCTGCCGCCCCCATCCCCCGCGCCCGTCGTGCTGCAGGCCGCGGCGATCTCCGCGGGGGCCGGCCCCGGCTTCGGCAGCCAGCGGCCCGCCGCCGGGCGGCAGCCCTGGTACGCTTGCCGGCGGTCCTGGCAAGGCGGTGAGCCGGACGGCCGCCGGGACGCTGCTGGGAGCAGGGATCGCGGTGGCGGCAGGCGTGGCCTTCGGCCTCTTCCTCATCACCTGGGGGAACCACCTCGCCTCCCGGGAGGGGACCTACAGCAGCGCCCCCTGGACTTTCTGGGGTGTCGTCTTCATCTTGATGCCGTTGTGGGCCGGGATCGGCTGGGTAGTCATCGAGGTGGTGAAGTTCTCGGCTCAGCAGCACCGCCGGTACCGGCAGTGGAAGGCGAGCCTGACGCCGCAGCAGCGGGCAGCAGCCGGCCTGGCGGAGGCCGCGGCGATGACCGCCGCAGCCTCGCTTTGCGGCAGCACCACAAGCGCACCAGTGCCCGGCTGGCCAGCAGCGTCATGGGATACACCCTGCCCGACGGGCACACGATGCGGCCAACGGACCGGCTCGCCTCCTACCGCCAGCGGGCGGCCATGCGCCACCCGGCCCCGCAGCCGCCTCAGGCGCCCCGCGATCCCACGGAGGCCAAGTCAGGAAGCGATCATGCGGTTCCACCCCGGGCACCGTGACCCGGAGACCGGGACGTACAAGATGCCGCCGTGATGAGCGGGGAGGACGCGAGGGCGGCCGCTCGTGCTCATCGACGTCGACGGCGTGCTCAGCCCCGAGTTCGCCAGCTCCGCGTAGGTTCGCGACGCCAGCGCCTGGCCCACCCGCATGTCAAGCTCGTCCTTGCTCAGCCGTCCGTGCACGAACGCGGCCTTGAGCGTGTCAATCACCTGCTCGCAGTCGGCATGGGACGCCCGGAGGCGACCGCGGCCCGCCGCGCCTGCTGCCGTCTTGTCTCCCGGCCCTGCCATCGCCTGCGCCTCCCCGCTACGAACGATGCAGGCAAAGCGTAGCGCGGCTGCCTTCCGGCGGCCGTCCTTGCAGGCGGCTAGATCGGGTATTCGCCGGTAGTAGTGACGGCACAGCACGACTGAGGCTGGCTTCGGCTACCACCGTCCACGCCCGGCCAGGCGCGGCATCATCAGCCAGCCTCTCAGATCAGCGCCAGGCCAAGCCGCCTTCCCGGCCTTCTCACGAAGTACGGCGCTAGTGACGGCGTTGCCGGCTCCTCATCCGATGATGTCCGGCCCGAAACACTTCGAGCGCAAACGGGCGAAATACGGGCTTGTTATCGGGTTCCCAGCGCGACGTCACGGAAGCGAGAACACGAGGGGACCAAGCAGCCGCGATTGCGTCTGTGTCGACGCCCAGATCACTTATGCGCTTGTGGATGTTAAGGTAAAAAGCGTTGAGTCGTTCTTGTGACCGCTCGTCAATGTCGGAACGGACGGTGTCGCTGACCTCGAGATGGACAAGGCCACGCATCTGGCGGCCGAGTTCCTGGTAGATAGGGCCGTATGTGTCGCCGCGTCGTGACGCTCCGATCACTGCGATCACGCCGCCCGGCGGAAGTGTTCGTTTGATGCCCTGGAGCGCTTCAGCGGCCTGGCTCAGGGTACTGTCGAGGGTTAGGAAATGGCTGATCATGCAGAGGTGATAACGATCCGGTTCATGCCATCTAGGGTTCTCTTCGCGAAGAATCCACTCGGCACCATCCGGCCCTACGTCCAACTCGTCCATGATCTGGGACGTAAGTGACCGGCGGATCTCGGCATTCATCTCGCGCGTGCGGACGAGACGCAGACGATAGAAATCGTCAAAGCTGGCTCCGTAGGGTCCCCCGAGCTTGCGTTCTTCGGACAGCCGGTGCACGAAATGCGACATAGCCCAGCTCGACTCCACCATTACTACATCCGGGCGAGGTGTGCGGAGCCCTTGAAAATCAGGATCATCGAGGTCGAGCACCGCCTGATTGAGATCCCGCGAGAAGTCCAGAAGCGCATAAGTCGCGGGACCGGGACCAGCTCCGACGTCCAGGACACGCAGCCCTGACTCTCTCATAGGCAGCCAGCCCGCAGTGAACAACTCGGCAAACGTGTCCCACCAGTTACAGTAACGACTTACCATATGTATATAGGCGTAAGCCTCGGCGACCATAGGGAGCTCGTAGATTTCCTGGTTACAGCGTTCATATACATCCGGTATCCTGTTGAAGAATTCCAGAGCGGATCGTTCGTCACGAAGACAGCTCAACAGGTAGTCCTCAAGTACTGAGATAAGCTGACCAAGGCTTTCCTGACGCAGCTGACCCAGGCGCGGCACGAGACGCGGAGCGGCACGGCGCTGCAACGACCGCCAGGTCCCGAGCCGGACACTCTGCCCTGGTTCCAAGTCAGCAGCAGACCGGTTAGACCGGTTGTCCTCATTGGTTTTCATCTGCACGGCTGCTCAGTCACCAAACCAGCCGAACCGACGGAAGCGATAGGGGCCGGTTAGGTCGTAGTCGACTTCCTGATCGTCGCTCAGTGCTTCGATGCGTGCCTGCTCGTCGTATCTTGCAACGATGAACTCGCCTGCCTCTTGCCACGAAAATCGGTTGAGCACGTTTGCGTGTCCGCGGTTGAGGGTGATGTGGTCGGAGAAATCAAGTGGCCGGAATACTCTGCGATGCAGCTTGTCGTCGTGCAGGAAGCCAAGTATCCCGACACCCGGACCTAGTGGGAAGAAGACGCCCCTACCCGGCCAGCCGCGATCACTGAACTCGCAGAGACCACGGTCGTTAATCATAAAGTGCTCATCTGCCGGTGCGTGAAGAACGCGCCAGCGCCACGTTTCAGCATAGGGAAGGGTTCTGAGGAAGCTCATCACTCGTTCGAGCGGGAGGTCTTGCTGCCCGAGAGGAGGCAAGCCGAGGTCGGCCTGATTGTCGTTCAGGTCATCTAGAAACGACGGTTTACGTGGCTTGAGCGCTGCCGCATGCATGAGCAGGTACTGTTCGCCGCCATTACTCGGTGTTCGGCCTCGTTCAAGGTCGGCGGCGACGCTCGGCAGATGGTTCTCGTAGACCTGCCATAGCTGTTCGAGTGAGGCAGGGTACAGGTTGCTCTGTGCCCCGATCGACTCAGCACTTGTCTCGGAGGAGGTAGCCGAGGTCTTCATCCGTACCCGCACGTGTCTCTTGCGTGCGGGATCGCTGCTCGGCCTGCCCCAGCGTCCCAGGAGCGCAGCCTGTATATAGTGATCCCTCGCCACGGGGCAACGCTACTCCCGAGCCGTAGCAGCTACCCGAGACCTGGAAACATCGAGACCTGACCAAAGCCACTGGACTCGTGGCGATAGGAGACCGGACACTCCCCTGATCCGTCGTGACAAGGTCCGGGTAGCGCTCGCCGGGCGTGACAGTACCCCGGCAATGACCGCAGTGCCGTAGCGCTGCCCCGCTGACGCCGTAGGCGTTGAGACGTCGTGTCCGGCAGTCGAGGGTCGCTGTACTCCTCGTATGTAGTCGCTGTACTCCTCGTATGTAGAGGATCTCCACGGGCGGGCACGATCTACTTCATCAGAGCTACGGACGTCAGTCTGTAGCGCGGCGTAGCGGTCGTTCCTGCTCAGTCCCTTAAGGTGCTCGGCCTGGTCGGGGAGGGAATCGCTCTGCATGCGGGAATGCCGGACTTCGCCGCCAGGTGGGCTGGTGATGCCGTTGAGAAGGCGGTCAGCCCGCTGTTCGAGCCAGAGGGTGGGGCGTTGAACGCGTTCCCTCACGTTGAGGGTGATGATAGCCCACCTCGCTTTGGCCCCAGGCTGACTCGCTATCGCCATGCGCCGTTGACGATCTCGGCCGGGCGGAAGCTTCCTTCGGCGACCCGGCGGGGCACTTCCTGCCACTCGCGGACGACCCTGCGCCGGCCGTCCGGGATCCGTGGCCAGCTGTCTCTCGTCACCGGTTGGCCCGCGTAGACCGGCTCCCACGAAATGGCGTAGAAGAACTCTGCTTCGGGCACGAGGGTGCGCAGGGCATGCACCGCTCGCCGATGATACCACTTGCCCACCACGGTCAGCGGCAGCCCCAGCGCCAGGGCCTCACGCAGGTAGGACAGCGACAGCTCCACGTTCTGCCAGGTGTTCGCCGACTGATCCTCGACGCGGACCGAGGTGCCCGGCACGCCGCTCTCGGTGAGGAACCGGAAGAACTCACGGCCCTCGACGGTCCCGTCGTGCCGGTTGACGCCTCCGGTAACGATCACCAGGGGCGCCAGGCCGCGGTGATACCGCCCGGCGACAATGCCCGCAGGCGCGGCCTGGTTGGTCCCGAAAATCACGTGCGCGGTCGGCTCGTCGGGAGGTGGCGCCTCAATATCCACATAGGCCGTGATCACCTTGATCTGGCCGGGGCTCAGTTCGTCATCGGTCATGCAGAAGATCCTCGCGTAAGACTGAGGCGCCCGGCGGGGCGGTCGACGCGGGCGATCGCGTCGGCGTATGCGGCGTGGTAGCCGACGGCGTGCGCGCTCGCCGGGTAACCGTCAGCCAGGAACTGGTCCAGCTTGCCGGCCAGAACCATCGTCATCCACGCGGGGCGGCCATGCTCCAGCGCCGCGCGCCCGGCCGCTGAGGCCGCATCGATACGGCCGAGTCCGGCCTCGGCCAGGCCCAGGATCAGCAGGGTCCGGGCGTACTTGGCGGGCTGGCCGCCCGGGTTCCCTCGGTAAACCGAGTCGATGACCCGCCGCGTTGCCTGCGCAGCCTCGCGGTACCTCCCGACGAGCAGCAGGGACGTCGCCGTATACGGCGGATCTTCGGCCAGCGGGATGGCGAACGCGCCGACTGTGCCCGCTCCGGGCGGAAGCACCTCTATCGCCGCGGCGGCCGTGCGCCTGGCGTCCGCCATCCCGTCCACATCGCCCATCATCGCCAGGCTGCGCATTTCCTGGGCCGCGAGCTTGGCATAGGCCACCGTCCCTGGCCGGGTGACTTGCTGGCCGTACCTGCCGAGCGCGGCCGACCGGGACGCCTGTCCCTGGTAGTACGCGATCAGCGCCCTGGTCAGCACCGCCCATCCCTCAAGTTCGGGATGACCGGCATCGCGGCCCCGGCGTTCGGTGTCCGAGCACCACACCAGTGCTGTGGCGTGGTCGCCCAGGTCGGTGGCCGATATCGCGAGCAGGCCTGACAGCCACCCGGCCGTGACGACCAGATCGGAACGCCGGGCGCCGCCCTCGCGGCCGAGCAGCGTGTTAGCGAATGACCTGACGCTCAGCAGCTCGTCGTAAACCCGTGCCGAGGTCGCCGCGGCAACGGCGTGGGAATAGTGGGCAACCAGGTCGGTGAGCCCGTCGATGGCGATGTCGGGGCCGGCCGTCCCCGCGGATAGCGCGGTCTGCAGCGCCTCGACCACCCTGGACGGCTTGCCAGGTGACGTCCTGCGGACTTCACTGGTCAGCCTTACGGCTTGCTCATCCGCGGCGTCCCTGATCTTCCCGCCGGCGCCGAGGGCATCATCGAGGCGGGCCGCGAGATACGGGGAGTAAGGCTTGCGCCCGCTGAGGACCTTCGACAGGTAGGACGGATCATAGCTGGCCGCCCGCGCGAGCCGGCGCAGGGACATGCCGCGCTCGGTCATAAACCGCCGTACCTCGGCGGCGAAGTCCGCCATCCGCGTGTGCCAATCGCGCGAGGTGTTGACCTGTGTGGACCTGTGGACCTGCCCCACACAAGCCACGGTCCACTACTGCCACACTACGCCCGGTGCGCGGTTGACTGCCGGTATCCCCATGAAGGCACGCGTGACAGGAGGGACTCCATGAAACGGGCGGCGGGAACCAGCGCTGCCGTGGGCCAGGCGGGCGGCGATGAGCTGACGGGCCCGAGTGTTCCGCGCGCTGTACCCGGAGTTCGACCTGCACACAGTGGACGGCACGCACGTCGTGGTCTTGGGGACTCCGTGGTTTGCCGGGCCCAGCCTGGGCGATGTCGCCCGCCAGGTCAGCGACCACGAGCAGCGGCAAGCCGGAGGGACGGACTGATGGCAGCAGGGCAGGCTACCGCGCGGCAGCAGCGCGGGGGGTCCGAGGTGGACGAAGAGCGCGCGCTGGCCGAACTGGAACTGGCGTGGGCCGATGGCGGCTACCACGGCTTCAGCGCCGGGGACGGCCTCTGGTCGGCGATCAGCAGCGCCGGGGATGTCCTAACGGGCCATACGCCGGACGCGCTAACCAGGACGATCAGGGCGCACTGGCAGGCGATGCAATGATGACCGGCAGCCGACCATCCTTGCGCGTCGTCGCAGGCACCAGCCGGGAGGATGCGGTGGTGCGCAGGCGGCGGTTCGAGGAAGCGCACCCGGAGGCGGTGATCCTGCCGCCATGCGCAGGCCGCTGGCGGGCGGTCGTCCCACCCGGCCTTATCCCCGGCGACGGCACCAGGACGACCCTGGGAGCGTGGGACCTGGGCGGCCTGATGGACCAGCTCGACGCGATCTACCGGCCCGATGGCGGGGAGCCAGGCGACAGTCTCAGCTAGCCAGCGCGCTGATGTTGAGCCGGGCACGTCTATCCAGGCGCGGGACCAAGGCGTAGTGTCGCTGGTGGAGAAGCATCCATCAGATCCTGCGCCAGGCCAGAGCAAGTGCGCAGGTGACCGTCGTCGCTCGGGACCTTGGCGGCACGGCCAGTCACGGCCGGTTAGGACCGAGGTACCCAGCGATGTCTATATCATCAAGCGTGCTGCTCTGCGACGGGGCGATGCCAGAACTAGACGAGGCGAGCGTCCGGCCGACGCGCGATCCCCCGCCCGGGAGGGCAGGCGACTGGGCCGACGCGGCTCTGCTCCTGGTGCAGGATCGCGACCGCATCGCCGCGGGCCTGAACGACCTCGTGGTGCGCCGGCTGTTCGCCGCGGGCCTCGCTCTCGAAACGGCACTGGGGCTGATGGGCGGCCATCCGGGAGCCGGGAACGTCCAGGAGGCCATCGGCGAGCTGGACCTGGCGATCCGGGACGTCAGGAACGTCGTGTTCGATCACCATCAGCCTGATCCGCTCTCCGCAGGGCAGCCGGGCTAGGGCATTTCGGCCGCTGCCCGGCGCGCGGCGTCCCTTGTTGTGCCGGTTCCCTGTACGGCGCTGGCCGGCTCCGGGGGGCGGGCGAGAGCGTCGGCCGCCGTCCGCCCAAGGTGAACTTCGGCGAGCGGCCGCCTTTGTATTTCGGGTACAGCGAGCCGAACCCGTACCCGTCGGCGTTGAAATTGCGGATTACTCGCGCACCCGGTCCTCGCTGGTGAAGGCGACCTTCGCGATCGCGGGCACGTCCATGCCCTGGGCCGACAGCAGCACCATCTGCGCCCGGCGCCAGGTCACCACCGATCCGGTACCCCGGTGCACGATCCGCACCAGCCGCTGTCCCTCGTCATCGTCGATCTCACGCACCCGCAGGCGTTCTGTCACCGGCCCAGTCTCGGGGATCAGCACCCGCAGGGAAAGTCCCCGGCCGGGCAAACGTGACCGTGCTACGGCACTAGCATCGGCCTCTAGCCAGGCCGACGGCCGACTTTCATAGCTGCGGCAAGGGGAGGCCGGGCCACGGTGGCTCAGGTGTTCACTGCGGCGCGCCGGTACGGCCAACACCGCACGGTCAGCGGCTCCATGCTGTACGCCCCGTCCTCGTCCACATCGAAAACGCCGAGTGCCTCGAGGGTGGCGACGGCTGCCTGGGGGTCCGGGTGATCGCTGTAGACCTCGACTATCTCGACAAGGTCCGCCAGCGTCGCCCCGGGCGCGTCGATGACCTGCGTGACCGCCTCGAACGCGGCAGCGATGCCCTCGTCGGCGGTGAGGCCGACCGCGTCGAGGTGATCGGCCGCGCCGTCGGCGGTGCTCAGGTACTGTTCCAGCTCGGCGAGCGCCGCGTCCTCTGACTCGTGCTCGGCCGCCAGCGCTGTGGCCCGCTCCACAAGAATCGGCCACCCGCCGGTGACGTCGAGCAGGCGAGCCTGCCGATCGTCGGCGGAGAACCGTCCGGTGTCCAGCGCCCATACCCGCAGTGACCGGCGGTCGTGGCGGCGCAGCGTCACCACGCCGAGCCCCGGTCGCTCTGCGTCGGCGAGCACCGACTGCCAGAATCGCAACTGGTCGGTACCGGCGACGATCACGACCGACCGGGTCACCCCGGGTGAGGTCGGCCGGTTGCTCAGGGCCATAGTGAGTGCCTGGGTGCAGGCGTCGTCCTTGGCCGCCATCGCCACAAGGTCCGACAGCACAAGCCGACGTCGGCCCAGGGCGCCGGCTAGGAGCGCGTCCTCAAACGGCTTGCGGCCGCGCGGCTCGACCAGGTCGTACCGCTCCCCCAGGTCAGCGCACACGGCTCGCAGCGTTGTCGCGACGTTCTCCACGCCGACGGCCGCCGACCCGAGCACGACCCGCACCTGATTGGCGTGGTCGCCGAGCAGGTCGTCGACCTGCGCTGCAGTCAGCGGCGAGCGGGTTCGCCCGTCGGGCAGAAGCCGACGGGTGGACAGTGCGATGAACTCGCTCGGAACCGCTTCGGACTCAGCGTGCACCAGCTCGGCCGTTACGTCGTCCCGCGAGCCGATCATGCGCAGCACGTTCGGCGAGCGCAGATGCCAGCCGCGCCCGTCGTTGTTGGGGGCGAGCACGCCCAAGCCAACCATCTCCTGCAGGTAGGCGCGGAAGCCCTCAACATCGAGCCCCGCGAACCCCACCGGCCAGTAGGCGAGGCACTCCTCGCGAAGCGCCACGTCGGATAGGCGAAGGTCCATGCCGTGCTCGTGCGCCTGATGGGCGAGCACGTTGGCAATGACGTTGTATCGCGGGTCCAAGTTGAGGGTGTCGCGGAATGTGGATGTGATGTCGGCCTTAAGGTCCGGGTCAGCCTCAACCGTCTCCACGTCCGCGCGGGTGATGACGAACGGCGGCTGCCTGGTATCGACGCCGGAACGGCGCTTGCGGTGCATGTGCTCGACGAGGCGGTGGCCGAACATCTGCAGCAGGAACGGCTGGTAGGAGCAGTAGCCGAGGATGCGGTTGACCAGGTCAGGGTCCTCGAAGCTGAACCCGAGGGCCTCGGTCGGCCGTGCGATCAGGTTGTAGGCGAACTGGGGGCGCAGCGGCCCGATCACGGTCGGGCGCTGCGCGAGGTGCTTGAAGGTGTTGTTGCTCATCTTGGCGAACCGCTGCACGGAGTGCAGGCCGGCGAACACTACCTTCACGCGGCCCTCCACGCCGGCCGCCTGGCCGAGGTCCTTGAGCCGGTTCGTCTCGAGGAACCTCGGCGCGTCGGACTCGAAGAACCCGTCGGACTCGTCGAGCAGGACGAGCAGCCGCCGGCGGGGGTCGACGGCAAGCCAGTCCAGCACGCCCGCGCGCACATCCTCGTACGCGCTCTTGCCGCGCCGCGCTGCCTTCTGCCTGTTGACCACTTCGGCGGCCTCCAGCTCGCGCAGCAGCACATCCCACACTGCGTCCGCGTCCTGCTTGCCCGGCCCGATGTCGACGGTGGTCAGCTCAATGTGGATAGCGACCCGGCCCGGCTCGCGCTCAAACGCAGCCTTCGCGTCGCGCAACAGCGCCGACTTGCCCAGCCCGCGACCGCCAAAGATGACCTGAGTTCCCTCCGGCGCGAGCACCGCTTTGCGCTCGGAGTCCCTGCCGTAGAACATCTCTGGCGCGACCAGCGAGCGCTTGTGCCGTACGTACGGCTGCACGGCGGAGAACGGCAACAGTACCGCCATGGTCGCGTCGAGCTGCCTTTCGCCATGCGCGGCCAAGTAGGCCAGTGCGGCGTCGTCGAGGACTGCAACCGAGGCGTCGGTGCCGACCGAGCGAGCAGCGAGGCGGCGACGAGCAGCGGCGGGCAGCGTGCCAAAGTAGGCGACGAGCACCGCATCACCGGAGGTGTCCTGGTCGACCCAGCTCATCACCAGATCCTCCGGTTGTTGGCCCCACACGAGGAGCACCCGCAGCCGACCACGCAACTTGCTGCCGAACGCGGGCACCATCGCCTTGCCGTTCCAGCTGACACCGGTGACTTCAACGAACCGCCGTTCGCGACCCTTATGCAAGTCCAGGCGGTGCACCTTCGCGCCGGGTTCGAACTCGTAGCCGGCCAGGCGCAGCGCCGGCAACAGCACGGCGCGCTCGTCGACCCGGGTCCGGCCGCCGTCGGCCGGCGTGGAACCGGCGAGCCGCCACGCGTCCAGCGCGTCGCCCACGACGGTGCGGGCATCGCCGGACAGCTCGGAGTAGTCGAGCACGCCGCAGCCGACCGCGACTAGGCCGCTGCGCGCGGCGGAGACCACGTCGGCGGTCAGGCCATGCGGCAGGGCGTCGGGCACCACCGGGAAAAACCGGCCGAAGTCAGCGCGCACGGGCGCCTCGGGCACAGGCTCGCCGATCTCGCAGAAATAGATCAGTTCCTCGGCGGTCGACAGCAGTCCGGCGTCGATGAGCCGACGGATGTGTGTCTCGTCGACCGGCATCCGGGAGGAGGTAACGAGCACAGCGAGTCGGTCACGCAGCCGCTGGGCGGCCTCCTCGCGGTAGCGCGGCAGGAGTTCGCCGGCGCGCGCGAGCAGGGCGCGGACAGCGGACAGGTCGCTTCGAGTTTGCGGGTCTGCGGCGTCGAGGACTCCCGTGAGTTCTCCGTCTTGCTCCTCGGAGATTTCGTTCTGCAGCCGGGCTCGGCGCAGCTCGGCGAGCTGTTGCTCGCGGATGCCCGCCAGCTCCACCCGGCTCCGGTGCTCAGAGGTGGCGAGCTGGTCCGCGGCGTCGGCGGGCAGCTGTATGCCGACGGGCATCACGCCGGTGCGTTCCAGCCTGAGCAGATAGCCGGCCGCAGGGTACTGCTCGGCAGCGATCTGCGCCGTGAACGCGGACTCCCAGTCAGACCGCGCGGCGGCGAGCAGAGCAGCCAGCGTGGTGTCCTCTGGCGTGGTCACCCGGGCAACGACCGGGTCAACCTCGGCACCGGGCACCTTGAGCAGCTCGGCGGTGAGCACGAGGTCGGCCGGCGGCTCACCCGAGCGCAGAGTGGTGGCGCCATCGAGCAGCGCGAATGTCGTCGCGAGCGAGTCGCGTGCTGCGATCGCGGCCGCGCCGGTGATCGTACTGGTACGACTCGCCTGTTCATCGAGGGCGGCGAGGACAGCCTCAACATGAGCGAGCACGACCGTGCGCATCTCGGTGAGTTCCGCGGTCGCCCACGTCGAGTTTGCCGCGCGCGACGCCTCGACTGACGCGACTGCTTCTAGCCAGCCGGACACGGCCGCGAGCGCGTCGGTGGCCAGCCCGACCAGGTCTTGGCGCCCGGAGCCCTCCACCGGCTTGCTGCCGTGGCCGCGTAGCTGCGCGTCGAGCCGGTCTATCTCGCGGCTCACCTCGCCGTGGCCAGACAGGCGCAGCACCTCGACGGTGACCGCAGCGACCCGGCTGCGGTCATCGTTCGCCGCAGCCGTCAGCAGCATGCCGAGCAGCCCGGTGGGAGCGAGCCAGCGGTGCGCGATGTCCGTGGCGCGCTTGAATCGAAGCGTCCGGGGCCGCAGCCGCTGGCCGGCCGCGTCCGCAGCCGCCCGTACGCGGGTCTCTAGTTCGGCGACGTCGGCGAGCACGCTGCGCAGCGGGTTCCCGACGAGCACCCCTTGCAGTGAACGCCGGCCGACCTGCTCGGCGACGAGTCCAAGGTTGCTTTCCAGCCGGGGGGCGAGCGCGGTAAGCAGCGCGCCGGTGGCCGGCTCTCCCGTGACGAGCGCGGCGCGCAAGAGGGCCGGGGCGAGCAGGAGAAGCACTGCGACCTCGCCAGCGAGGTAGTCGGCGTCGAGTGTCGGGAGTAGGTCGCGCAGCCGGGCCGCGCACGGCCCGGTCTCGCCGCTGACCGCGTCGGCGAGCGCGGCGACACGCAACGCAGCCGCGCGGGTGGACGGCCCGCCGGCCGCGTCCATGATGTCGGCGGCAAGGGCGAAGCGACGGGCGACGACGAGGTCGCCGAGCACGGCGTCGATGTCAGCATCGCCGACTGCGGGACGCTGCGGCGCCTCAGCCGTGGTCGCGCCGTCCAGAGTTGTAGTCGCGGCCACCGGGGCGTGGACCTGAACGGCGTGAGCCTCAGTCACCTGCTCGGCGTGACCGGACGGTGCTGGCTGCGCCACTTCCAGCGGCTCGGGGAGCGCTGTCGGCTCCTCGACATCGGGTGATGGGGCAGTTTCCGTCTGCGCCCTGGATGCTGCTCGCCCGAAGCCATCCACGACTGCGGTCGGCTTGTCCTGCCCGGGTGCGCTCGCCGCGGTGCCTACGGGTCCGGATGCGACTGCGCCGCTGAGTGGGGACACCGCCGCCGCATGCGAAGGGGTGGCGTCGGCAGTTTCGGCCCAGTGCAGCTGGCCGGCGATAGCCGCCATCGGCAGTGACGCGAGGTCACCGGGCAACCCGGCCATGACCCGATTCTGGAGCTCGAGCAACCGTTGCGGCTCGGCTTTGGCGACGCCGCCGTCCGCGAGCAGGTCGAGCAGGTCGGCCAGCGAGGTGAGCGCCTGAAGGACGGAGGTGTTGTCGTCGGGGGTGTCGTGCACCTGGTCCACTAGTGCGGCGACGGCGTCCGCATGCGGACCGGTGAGATGGCGCAGCCTTTGGACCCGCTCGACCCGCGCGGAAGCGGCCAGTGACGCCGAGGCCTGCTCGAGTGCAGCGTCGATGTCTTCCAGGCGCGCCCGGACCGGACCAGCGACCGTCGCCATCCGTTCCGCCGCCTGTTCGAGCAGCGCGCTGTAGGCCTGGACTGGTTCAAGGGTTTCGCCAGTGACCGGTGCCCCGCCGTCGACGGCCGCCTGCGCTGCTTGCAGCGCGGCGGTTGCCGCTTCCCGGGCCTTGTCGATCGCGGCCCTGTCCGTCTGCAGGTCGGTGAGGAGGTCGGCGGTCAGGGTCGGAATGGTGTTAGCGGTCAGTGGATGCTCCTCATCGAGGACCTGGACGATCGGTGCGGGCTGCGTGGGTGCAGCGGCCTTTGTGGGGAAGTGACTCGTCTCGGTATCCGGTGCCGGTTCGGTCCTCGCTTCGATTGTGTGGCCGCCTTCCTCCCAGTGCTCGCTGGCCCGTTCCGGCGCGGTGAAGGTGAAGTCCGGACTCGCGGCGACCACGGCCTGCGCTGCGGCGAGGACCGCCGCCCCTTGCTCTGCGGACAGCCCCTGGGGCAGCCACCACGGCTGGTTCCCGGCCCAGAGCAGCAGCCTCGCGTCGCCGACGCTGGCGTCGGCCGTTGACCACAGCGTCATGCACAGGACTGCGTCGGAGAACTCTGACACCGACACTCCGTTAGTCTCGGTGAGCGGAGCGGCCTCGTCGTGGGAGGCGATCGTGGCGGCGCGCATTAGGGTTCGAGCCGGGTAGGTGAGCACAAATGCGGCGTGCTTAGCGTCGTGCAGATGCACCTGTCGGAGCAGCCGCAACACGTCCTGACACAGCCTCTGGCCGACTACTCTTGGTGACAGACGGAGCCCTAGCGGGGTGAGTGCGTGCCGTCGCCGTTCAAGCGGGGCCCGTGACAGTAGGAGCGAGATGTCGCGCGGCGCTACTGCGGCGAGCGCTGCATGCAGCGGGCCAGGCAGTGTATTGAGGGTATCAGCGAGGTGGGTTAGTGCGGCGTTAAGAGCCGCCGGATCCGGCGGCTCGTAGTCGTCGCCCGTCACGACGCGATACGTCGTCTCGACGTCGTCGTGCGAGCACGTCGCCTTCTTGTTGCGTGTCATGCGCTCCTGCTCCCTTGTCTGTCGCAGACCCTTCGTCGTGCCGGTGCTGCTGCACGCTGCGGCATCGGCCTGTCTGACCTGCGGACTCGGCAGTTCGCCGATACGTGGATCGCGGTCACGTCCTGCTCCGGACGTGCTCACGGACTAGCGTGTATCCCTCAGGGAGGTCCCCAGCTCGGCTGAACCGGGCGAGCAGTCGATGGTACTCGGCCCGCTGCTCCTCGCTGGCGTGCTGGCCTTTCGGGAGCCGACGCAGGAACGGCATCACCGTGTACTCGCGGATAAAGTGACTCAGGTCCTCGACCGGTGATCTCGTCGGCCCCTCGTGCGGGGCGGGTGGCCGCGGGGCGAGTACAACCGGCCGGGGGCGCCACACGAGCACCTCGACCGCCTCACCGACACCGTCTGCCGGCGGCCACCGCAGCACTGCACCGACCCGGGTTGCCTGTTCGGCCCTGATGTCGCCAGCGACGATCAGGTCGGTAACGACCGGTGCGAGCGCGGCATCCGCCCCCGATCCCGCTTCTGGGCCGTAGACGATGTCGGCGAGCCGGTCTCGGGGGAGAACAGCCACGCCTTCCGCGTCGAGCTTGCCCAGCCGGCGGACCGCGCGCAGGACCCGCTCGCGAAGCGATATCGGCCCCCGGTCGCTAGCGCCGCGTCGCGGGCACCCCGGTGCGGTGTCGCGGGTCAGCACCGCCGGGTCGTAGCGGTGCTCGTAGTCGACTCCGTCAACGCTGACCGGGGTCTCCAGCAGTGTGCTGCGGGCACGCAGCACCACTGCGCCACGCTGCCAGGTGAAGGTGAGCACGATCCCCGGGAAGAACTCCAGCGGCCAAGCGACCCCGGTGAGGCGCGTCCGGCCGTCGACGGTCGCGACGGTAACCGCCTGTGTCGCGACGGCTGGCTCGAGCTCGTAGCCGTCGTGGGCAACGACCAGGCGCAGCGTCACGCCAGTCAGGCCGGCCGCTGACAGCTCGTCGACAACCCGATCAGGCAGGGCAGCAACGCCGCCGAGTATATGGACGAGGCGCAAGGTCACCGTCCACGACAAGTGGCTGTCGGTGACGGAAAGCAGGTCAGCCCCGCTGTCCACGTCGTCAGCCACGTCGGCGCTCTGGAGTTCCGGCGAAGGCGGCGGCATCGTGTCTAGCCACCCAAGGCCGTATGGCACGAGCGGGTCGATGGTAGCGTGCGGTCCTGGGGGAATCGACGCCCGCCACACCCCGCCGCCCTGCCACGGATCGTCCAGGCGCAGGTGCGCGCCCGAGGGAAGCACTCCGGCGTCGTCAGCGTCGCGGCGTGCGTAGTCTCCGATAACGGTGTTCGCGTGACACACCGCCAGGGGGTAGCCGAGCCCGACCAGCTGCTGCGCTGCACCGCTGACGGTGCGCAGCAGCGGGCCGACCGCGGTGTATCGCACATGCGCCATCGGAATCGCGTGGCGCCGCCGGATCTGCGGCGCGCCGGAACGGCTGACGGCAGCGGCGAGAGAGCCAAGATCGGCACCACCGAGCGGTCCGTGGTCGGTGAGCCGCTGGCCGAATCCGGCGCGGCTGAACGCATACTCTCGCCACATCCGCAAGGTCGGCACGTTGGCAAGCGCGGCCGCGATGGTGTCCAGAGCGCCACGGAGGGCCGCGGTGAGCTGCTCTTCGCCAGCGGCGTCGCTCAGCATCAGCGGCAGCGGGCCGGCGAGCAGCTGGTCGCGCCCGGTGGAGAGCAAGTAGCGCGCGTAGAATTCGCGGTCTGACGCTTCGGCATCCACCGCTGACGGGTATCGGGCGTCGAGGAACAGGTGACCGTCAGCGTCGAGCCACCGGCCGCGCTGGCGCACTCGGTCGAGCCGGGCGCGGGTCGTGACCGTCTCGGCGCCGAACGCGTCGACGTCAACGACGAGTCGTTCGGACAGCGCGGGCCGCTCATCGGGCTCGGGCGGCAGGCCTGGCCCACGGGCTCCCGCAGGCGCGCCCGACAGCCACGACGGCACGTCACCGTCGTCGCCGAGTGCCGGATGAGCACCCTCCTTATACACGACCTCGGCGTACAGCGGGGCAGCGCCCGTGGCGACGTTCACCATCGCGCCGACCGGCAGCGCGTCCGTGATGTCCCCAAAACGCACCTGCGGGAACGCGTCGAAGTCCACCGGGCCCCCGACGTACCCGCCAAACTCAAGGTCGTAGCCGAAGTAAACCGCGTTGAATGCAACCGCGACATGCACGGCACCGCGGCGGGCGACCAGCGCGGCCAGGAAGCGGGTGAGCCGGTCGGCGTCGTCCGGATGGAGCACGGACAGCCCGAGCGTGATCTCCGGGACGAACAGCGGTGCGTCCTCGTACGGCCGCCACGGCCCTGGCCGGACGGCGGTGGTCACGGCCCGGCTCCGGCTGCGGTAGCGCGACGGGCAAGCCGCCGGGCTTCCCGGGCGACATTCCCGGCGTCGCGCCATCGTCCGTACTCACCGGGGACGACGACACCGTCGGCGGCGAGCCGCGCGAGGGAGTCCTCGACCTGCGACGGCGTGACCGCCGGGTTCGCGCCAAAGAACCGGGAGGTGAGCACGGCGTTCGGAAGCCGCCGTCGGCGGCGCAGCCGAGGGTTGAACCAGCTGTCGGTTCCGCGCAGCGCCCGGTGCACGTCCCGCGCGTGCATACCGCGGTCGACCGCCCACAGCAGCTGTCGCACCTGCTCGTCGAGCCGGCGGGCTTTCGCGGCTGCGTCAACGCGCCATCCGGCCGGCCGCGGACGGTCGATGAGCAATGCTCGTCCCGTGAGCGGCTGTACGTCGCTGACGGGCCAGTCGGCACGGTAGTCCCAGCAGGCAGAGCAACGATTGGCTGCGGACATGCAGCATCCCGGCGGCAGGTCGTCGACGCCGAAGTAGTCCGCGAACTTCCGGTTCGCGCAGGTACTGCGGTCGGCGAAGAAGTCGGCGAGCAAGGCGACCTCGCGCGCCGCCCGGGCCGCTTTGCCAGAAACAGCCGCGGCGAACCCGGCCGGGACAGTGGCCGCGTGCACCTCGACTCCGGTCACCTGGCGCCGGGATGGGGCCGCGGAGACGTCGAGCTGGCCTTGGTCGTGCAGGTCGGCGAGTAGCTGCCAGGTCGCGGCCGGGTCGGCTGCCAGGTCCCGGTAGTCGGGCACCGTGGTGGCGAGGTAGGCGTCGGCCGCGACGACGTCGAGTCGTGACCGGGCCAGCTGTGGCCGTTCGGCGCGGGCCGGCAAGTCGAGCAGCGCGGCGACGGCCAACTGTTCCGCGAGCCTGGTCGCGCTGGAATCGGTTCCGTGTCGGAGCAGCTCGCCGGACTTAATCGCGACCGTCGGCGGGAAGTCGCCGAGGTCGGTGACGGCGTCGAGTCCCGCAAGCGCGGCGAAGGCCCGAATGACGCCAGCCGTGTACTCCTCGGTCGTGCGTTTCGACTGGGCGTCGCCCCGCTGAGTCGCCCAGCGGTGATGTCCTCGCCGACGAGACGGTCGGCGACAGCGACGGCGTCGAGGACTCCGCCGCAGCCGAGAACTGCGACGGCCATCCGCTCGAGCAGCGCTGGCTTGATATCCTGCCCGGTCATGAACGACACGGTGCGCAGGCCTCGACTAGTGAACAGCGCTAGGCCGGTGTTCGCGGCGGTGTCACCAGGGTCGCCGCACTCAGCGCCGTCCTCGGTCGGATCGGCCGCGCCGACCACGCTGCGCCCGGCGGCGTCCCGTCCGGCCCGGCCCAGCTGCTGGTAGAGCGCAGCAAGGTCAGTGGGCGGGGAGACGCAGAAGACGGTGCGGATATCGGGGCGGTTGATGCCCAGACCAAATGCCGACGTGGCCACGACTACGAGAGGCGCGAAACCCTCCTCGCCCTTCCGGGGGGCTTCACGGAACTCAGTCAAGACCGCGGACTTCTCGGCTTCGGTGAGCTGACCGTGGAACCGGCGCACTCGCACGCCAGCTTCGCCGAGGTACTCACGCAGGTGGGCATGCAACGCGACGACCTCTTTCACTGTCAGGCAATAGAAAATGGCGTGGTCGTCGACCGCGTCGAGAACCTCCTCGGCAAGGCCGGCGAGGATCGCAGGCCCGGCGGCGTTAATGGAGCGGCGGAACACGGCGAGCTCTGGGCGGATCGGGTTTTCCCGCACGGTAACCAGCGTGTCGCCGTCTCCCCCGGCGGGCGGGTCGGCCGGCAGCCCGAACACGCTCTCGCGAAGTCCGGCGTGCACGGCGCGGTTGGCCGTTGCGGTTAGCGCGGTCACCGGCAGGGCATACTCGCGGCGTAGCTCGGCAAGGAAGTGCTCGACCCGGCGGAAGCTGGGCCGGAAGTCGTCGCCCCACTGGACGAAGGTGTGGGCCTCGTCGAGCGCAATGCGCTGGATCCGTCCGGCTGCGACGGCGGCGCGAACTAGTTCCCGGAACCGAGCCTGGCACAGTCGTTCCGGCGAGACGTACACGAGACGGATGCCGTGGTCAGCGCGGCCGATCAGCTGGTCGGCGACCTCGGTCTTGCCGGCGCGGCTGGACGACTCGCGCAGCGGGGCGACAAGCGCGCGTACCGCTCCGCCGATGGATCGGTTCAGCTCGAGAGCCTGGTCGTGCATGAGGGCGACCAACGGCGACACGACGAGCGTGATGCCGGGCAGGACGAGTGCCGGCAGCTGGAAGCAAAAGCTCTTGCCGAACCCCGTGGGAAGCAGGCCGAGGACGTTGCGTCCGTCCGCGACCGCCTGGATGACCTCCACCTGACTGTGTTTGAGCTCTGCCGGGGTGTCCGACAAGCGCAGTAGCCCAGCGATCTCCGCGGAACGGCGGGTGACTTCAGCGGCGAGCTCGCCGCGCTCACGCAGCTGTTCGACGTTGGCCGGGGTCAGCGCGAGCTGGCGGATGCGCCGCGTCTGCGGCAGCAGCGTGTGTTTCGTGATCGCATCGTCCGTGGATAGCTCGGCCGCCCGGTCCGTCGGGAGCAGGCCGTGCCGGGCATAGAACGCCCAGATGCGCCGCCATCCGTCCGCCATCGTGGTGACGTTGCCACCGGCCGGCTCGCCAGTGTCCAGGTCAGCGCGCAGCAGTCCCGAGTCGAGCGACCCCAGGAAGGTCTGGCGGTAGGCGCGGCGGAGCGCCGTCGCGCCGGCGAGCTTGCGGTCGGAGATAACCACGACACCCCGGTGTCGCTCGGAGCGGATCAGCCGCCCGACCGCCTGCCGCAGCTGGAGCGCGGCGAGCGGAAGATAGTAGGTCTCGGTTGCGACGGCTTCTGGGTCCTCGGCACCAGCGTGTTCGGCGCGCAACGCGACGGCAGCACGGCGGGCTTCGATGATGGGCGCGGCGAACGGCGCGAACGGAAGCTTGTTGATCCAGACAAGCCGCAGCCGCGCGGGGTCGGCAACGTCGACGCCCTGCCACAGCCCTTTTGTCCCGACGAGCAGGCCACCGCCGGTCTCGGTGTCGGTGAACGAGCTGACGCCGCGCCGGTTCCCGGCCACGAGCGCGGAGCGCACGGGCGTGTTATCACCGCGTCGCCGCAGCTCGGCGGCGAGATAGTCGGCGATGCCACCGGCGGTGGACCGCGCGGTTGTCAGCACCAAGGTCCCCCCGTCGAACCCGCCGCGTCCTCCCGCCTGCGGGTCGTCTCGGCCGGATACCGGCCTTACCATTTCGGCCGCATATCCCGCGAGCTGGTGCGCCAGGGTGCGCATCGCGCCGTCAGACTGCTCGGCCCATGACGGGAAGTCGGAGAAGCAGACCAGCTCGGCCTGGTTCGGCAGATCGAACGGCGTGTCAAGGGCAAGCGTTGCGACCATGTCGGGAAGACCGAGACGGGTCCGCAGGAACGTCCATTCGCCTGCGACCCGGAGAGTGGCGGAGACGTAATAGGTGCGGGTGAACATGTCCAGGAACTGCTGCCACAGGGCGTGCGCCGGCAGCTCGATGGGCGCGGAAGCGAGCCGGAACCGGTAGCTGCGCAACCCGGCTCGCAGTGCCTCTATCTCCTCGGCGTACACGACCTGGTTCGTCAGGCCCTGCGGAGGGGCTGCCGACAGCGCGGCCGCGGCACTGGCGCCATCGGTCTCTCTGTCCTCGGCGTCGTCCGTCCCCGCCTCGCCGCCGTCGTCGGTCTCGTCTTCTCCGCGGTCCGGGGCCTCGTCCCCTGAGTCGCCGTCATCGGTCTCGTCGTACGCCGGTGTGGCGGCAAGATCCCTGTCAGACCGGGCAGCGACGGTCGCGGCGGCCGTGCTGGCTGGCGCGGCACCGTGCGCCGCCCAGGGCGGCGGGCCGAGGACGGCGTCAATGTCGCCGACAATGGCCGCCGAGGCGTCGCCGACTCCGGCAGTACGGGCTATGAGCCCGCGGAGCCGCTCCACCGCGAAGAAGTCGGGAGTGTCGGCGTTCGCGGCGAGGAACGCGCCGAGCGCTCCGACGATCGCACGGCACTGTCCACCGAGCCGGGTAAGCAACCCGGCGAGGTACCGGACCTGGGTCACTCCGGACGTTCCGGCGTACGGGCTGGCGAGCGTGACCGCCCGGGAGCCGATGACCACGCCTACCCCTGCCGAGCGCGCGTCGAACGCCAGCCCGGCGACCTTCGGCAACTGCTCGTGGTCCAGCAGGAACCCGAGGTTGCGCACGGCTCCAGCGACGTCTGCGACGGTGGCCGGACGATGGTCAGCCACCCAGCTCTCAAGTTCGCCATACAGGTCCTCGACCGCCCTGTAGTCCAGCGCGGTCGTCAGAGCAGCTGTGGCCGCGTCTTCGAGCTGGTGCGCCTCGTCGACAATGAGCAGCGTATCGTCACCGAGCCTCGCGAGCTCATCGACATGCGAGAGCAGCAACGCGTGGTTCGCCAGTATCAGTCGGTGCCCGGTCAGCGCCTCGCCGACCAGATCTGTGTGCGCCGCCAGCGCCCGCACCGCTGCCGCGTCAAACTCCCCGTTCGCCCCCTGCGACAGGCTGCCCAGCCATAGCGGCAGGACCGGTCCGGCGTATCCGGAGAAGAACGCAGGGACGTCGACCGGATCGACCGAGTGCGCCACCCAGCCATTGACCCGGTCAGTGGCTGCCCGTAGCCGCAGCAACAAGTAGACCGTGAGCTCGCGGAACCCAAGCCGGTCGAGGAACCGGTTGCGGCTTCCCGGCCGGGCGGACCGCCGGGTATCGAGCACGGTGGCGTCAGCCAGCACGGTGACGAGCGCGCGCAAAGACAGCCGGTTGCTGGCACCCTTGACGACGTCGCTTGCGTCGAGCAGTCCCGGGACGACCGCGTCAAGCGCCGCCACATCGTCGGCGAGCTGCGACTGCAGCTGCTTGGTGTAGGTGGTCACTATCGCGGTGCGCCGTTGGTCACCGGCGAGCCAGTCCAACGCAGCAGCCAGTACGGCGAGGCTCTTGCCAGTCCCAGTGGGCGCCTCAATCAGGCCCGCCGTCCCGGCGTCCGCCCACCGGTGCAAAGCTGTAGTCATCTCCTCTTGCGCGGGCCGGCGAGTTGCAGTTCCTCCGTGGGCGACACGGGCCAGCAGCACCGGATCGACCCTGCCGTCGGTTCGCTGCACGTCGCCCACGGTGAGCGGCCCGCGACCGGTCGCCGCGCCGGGTGATCGGCGCGGTCGGTGCCCGCCGAGCTCGGCTTCGGTTGCGGCCGTGATCTCGGCGAGCGTGTGCGGCCGAACGTCGCCGACCGCTACGCCCGACCCGGCAAGCTCTCGGACCAGCCGCCACGCTGGCGAATCCGGCACGGCCGAGGCAATCAGGTCGCGCAGCGGAAGGGGCCATCCGGCGAGCTCGGCCGCAGCGGCGTCGAGCAGCCGAGCAAGCAGCACCGCATCTGCGGCCGCGTCGTGCCAGCTCAGGCCCGCGGTCTGGATGCCTACATACTCGGCGAGATAAGCCAGCCGATGCGAGGGAGCAGTCGGCCACACCGCTAGCGCCAGGTAGTAGCCGTCCACATACTCCCCCGGGAGGTGCGGGAGCCCCTCCCGGTCACATGCCTCGGCGAGTAGCGGGAAGTCCGCCTCGACGCCGTTGTAGGCAACGACAACGTCCGCATCCGCGGCGAAGGCCAGCAATGCGGCGAGCGCTTCCGCGACAGGCACCGCTGCCGCAGCATGCGCAGCCCGCACCCCATCGGAAACGATAACCCACTCCTCATCCGGAAGATCCGCCCATTGCGCGAACGTCGGTGCCGCAGTCACCCACGCGGTGTCGCCACCAACGCGGACCGCGCCGATCTGGTAGATGCGCTTGTCGGTGTACGGCTCGACCGCGGTGGTCCGCACCACCGACTCAAGGTCAACGACAACTGCTCGCAGCGGCCCCGGCCGTCGGGCACGCACCGACGCGGGAGATTCACCGCCGGTGGCCGTGGCATACAGCCGACCGTCGCGCTGCTGGACGGCTCCCGCCGTGATGGCGTCCCGGACTAGAGCCGCGACGCGCGTTTGGTGCAGCCCGTGGAATCGGGCGCGGGCGTGGCCTATGAGCTGGGGCAGCGTGAGCCCCTCGTGGTACTCAGCCAACAGGGAAACCAGCCGGAGGGCTGGCCCGCTCAGCCTTGCTTCAGCCGACATCCCGCCGCCAAGGCAGATGAGCCCGGCTAGCACCGCTTCGCGAAGCCGACAGACATTGTTGCAGGATCCAGCGCTCACGGGTGAGCCCAGTATTGGGCGGGGCAGCGTACCGCTGCGCAAGCTCCGCCAGTGCAGCGCTGGCCGGTATTCCACCGGACCAAACCCTGACCAGGCGGGGTGGCAGTAGTTGCCACTGGAACCCGTTCTGAGTCAACATCGTCACTCCTCTCGGCAGGCTACCTATGTCGCGCGGCTGGGCGCTGCGGATGTCACAATCTCTGGATCCCACTGGCACAGCCTGCGCCGGTCGCAGCGCCTGCAGGGGCGGCCCGGACGCGCCGTGAACTCCCGGTTGCGCAAGCTGCGCACGGTGTTCGCCACTACCTTCTCGCTGACCGCGATGGGCCTCGGGCGGCACATCAACGGATTGGCTGTCTGCGGCCTCGAGGTCGTAAACGTATGCGGCGCGGACATTGAGCCCTTCCTGGCGGCCAGCGTTGGCGTAGACGGCCAGCTGGAGTACGTAGTCCGCACTGGTCTCCGGGTCGGTGGACGTCTTGTCGTCCGAGCGTCGACGGCTTGCTCGCCCGCACATCACGCAGCCTCGGGCTCACGTCCGAGTAGCGCAGCGGTTACTGACCGCAAAGCGTCAAGGTAGATCACCTCGTGGGCCGCGAGTGCGAGCCGCGGTGACAGCCTGCCTCGCTGACTCACCACGGTCACCCAGACGTCCGCGGCGGCCAGGCTTGCTGCGGCGCGGGCGAACGCGCCATCGCCCGAGCCGATAGTTACGTGCGTGAACCGGGCGGCAACGTCCTCGCACAGCAGCACGTCCAGCAGTTCTAGGTCGGCGCCGTGGGGCCCGGAGCGGACCCGGTAGCGAGCATGCGGCCAGCCGAGCGCCGCGTTCAGCAACGTCAGGTGGCTGGAGGCGATCACGACCTGATCAAGAGCGCCGAACGTCAGGCGCCCGGCGTAATGGCCCTGCACTTCGCGGATCTGGCCGAAGCTCGGAACCGCGGCGCCGGCCAGGTTCTCGATATCGATGAGGTGCAACCCGCGCTCGGGAAACCGTCCCCTGCCACCGGCTGGCTGGCCGCGCTTGCCGCCCTTGGTCATCCTTAGCATCACAGGCCTCCTTCGCGACGCCCGCACTCTCGGTCTGGGTTCCCCGGCCTCCATGCACAGGCCCCATGGATCTCCATGCACAAGCTACATGGATATCCATGTGATGTCAACATGGAATTTTCGATCCTATTGCTGCTGATCAGAGCCCGATGGTCATTGACCATGCTTGCGTAACATGGAAGCAGGGTTAAGATGAGCATGTGATGGTCCGCGACGAGCTTGTAGCCACCCTTGAGGAATCCCTGCGCATCCAGCAGCAGCTGGTGGACGACGCACGTAATGACGGGGTCCCGGTCGCCGACCTGGTAGCCCAGATACTGACCCAGAAGAGCGTGCTGGAGCGACTCGACCACCAGCGCGACGACCTCATCAGCCAGCTACGGCGCACAGCCAGCGACGACCAGCGCGCAACGCGCACCGGCCCGCCCATCCGCGATGTCGTGCTGGAAAGCCTGGCTGACTTCCGCTGGCCGCAGCAGGCCCGGTTCGTACAGGAATACCTGTGGGCCAACCAGCAGCGGCAACTGGACAGCCGCGCAGTCGCCTCGCTGCGGCGAGACGAGCGGAATGCATGGAAGCGCACGCCGGGAGCCCGCGACGCCTACATCGCCCCGGCATTGAACCCGGACGGTTCGCCAAACCCCCGCTGGATCACTAGCTCCGCCTGGCCCCTGGAGCGGCGCATCGTGGCATCACCACAGACCGAGCGCTTGTTCGACCTATACAAGATCTACGCCCTCACCGGGCGGCCAGGCTCGGCCGAAGCCAGCGTCCGCGGTCCCCGCCCCATCGACGCGCTACTCGCGCAGTATGCGAAGAAGATTCTCGGGACTGAGCCACCGCCCGTCTCCGCATCCGCTGATGAGATCAGTGCCTGGCGCGAGCGAGTCCGCGATCACGCCGGCAACCTCATCGGGGAAATCCGCCGGGACGACGAGCCACACCGCAAGCAGATCGCCCGCCAGCTCACCGACCTGCCCGAAAACGCCCGCATATGGGGCAAGGACACAGAGCCCCAGCCTGGACAGCGCAGCAAAAAGCGCAGCCAGTGACGTTCGTCCACACATCTGCCCGCCAGCTGAGTGACTCCGAGACGCCTCGCCGGATCTCCGTTGCGCACCAAACATGCGAAGACGAGGGACTCTCGCCATGAACCGTGGATGTTGTTCCGCCAGTGCGCAGGCCACCACGGTGAACTCGCAGCAGATCTGGTTCTGCTCATGCCCGTGTCAGGAGCAGGTTGCGCACCCTGGCGTCCTTGACGGCCCGGATCCGGCCCTTGCACTCGGCCGACGCCGATGGCGGAGCTCCGGGTCGGCGAGCCGCCTGCGCTGCGCGCTGGTGTGAAAGCGGGTGAAGCGGTGCGCGTCGATGTCGGCGGACCGCAGCTGGGCGCACCTCATGGCTCGTGTTCCTTAATCACGGGACGTCTGGCGGAACACCCGCCGCCGGCTGACGCCCGGCACGTTCCCGCACCTCAGACATGTCCAAAACGCTAGTCCAGAATCTTCTCTCCCTAATTAGTATTTGGACTATTGATTTTGGTACGATGATCTCACTGGCACGACAAAGAGGGCGGGATCATGGCACGCATCGGCTACGCGCGGGTGAGCACTCGCGATCAGCACCCCGAGGCCCAGCGCGAGCGGCTGGAGGCCGCGGGCTGCACGCGGATATACACCGACAAGGGCGCCAGCGGCGCCAAGGCCAGCCGCCCCGAATGGGACAAGTGCCTAGACCGCCTGGAGCCGGGCGACACGCTCGTGTGCACCAAGCTCGACCGGATCGGCCGGTCAGTGCGCAACCTCATGGACGTGTCCAGCCTGCTCCAGGAGCGCGGCGTCGACCTGGTGTGCCTCGACCAGCCGATCGACACCACGTCCCCGCAGGGCAAGCTGTTCTTCACGATCCTGGCCGCCTTCGCCGAGTTCGAGCGCGACCTCATCCGCGAGCGCACCAAAGACGGCCTGGCCGCCACCACCGCCCGCGGCCGGAATGGCGGGCGCAAGCACCGGCTGACGCCCGGGCAGGTGCAGGCCGCCAGGGACCTCCGCGCGGCCGGACGCTCGGTCAAGGAGATCGGCCAGCTCCTGGGCAACGGCAAGCCTGTCTCACGCCAGACGGTCTACCGGGCCCTGGGAATGCTGGCGACGTAGCCGATTCTGCGCCGAGGCCCTGACCGCTGGCAGGAGCGCAACGACGCGGCCGACGACGCTGCCTGCGTTGAAGTAGCCATGCGCGGCGCAGCCAAGAGAACAGGGGACAGTAAATGCGAGCCTGCCCGCCGCGTACCCCGCCGACGGGACGGCGGGAGGCCCGGTTGTTTCCACCAGGTGTGCTTGATCCCACCCCACCACGCCGAAGTGGGTCCACCTGTTGGGCGCAGGCGGGAATCCCAACTTCTTTCGGCTCTGCCTGCTGGGGCCAGAACAGGTTGCAGGTTGCCTGGCAGAGGCCGTTTTCTCGCTGCCAAGAGCCCGGCCGGGGTGGGGCCCAGATGGTGACCTGGTTCATGTCCTTGTTGTACGGGGCCTTGATGTCGCCGAACGGCCAGCGGGGCTTCCTTTACTCGGTCCAGCGCACCGGCCAGCAGGCCGGCGGCCATGATGAACTACATGCCATCCGTGAACGCTATGCACGCACTTCTCACCGAGGTCACAGAAGACTTCGCTCGACGCAGCGTTGAGGCCTGGAGGCCAGCCTTCGGGTCGTCCCCTGGACGGCGAGAGGCTGAGGCCATTGCCATTCTGATGCGCAGCGATGGCGTGACGCCCTGGGGCCAAGCACCCCTGGAGGTGGTCTGGAAGGCTAGCGAGCTGATGTACGCGGCAACGCTTGAATACACTCGCGCTGCTGCCAGGCTGATGGTGCCCCCTTTCCGGACGTGGGCGCCAAACACGGAGGTACGGTCGGCCGTGGAGGCTGCCGCTCAAGCGTCGTGGCTGGTCGATCCTCAAGTGCCGGATGGGCGAACGCGCATTGGCAGGTACTACGCGATGCGTCTCTATGCCGCTCGTCGGCTGGAGTACGCATACAACAAGGTCAACCCGATCGGTCAGCTCCGTGAGTACGGTATGCCCCCGGCTGACGTCGAAGCGGAGGCCGCCCTGCTCGGGCTGACGCCGGTTCTGAACAAGAACAATGATGCGATTGGTTACGAGGGCCAGCAGGCTCAGAAGATCGAAGACTTGGTGCAAGAGATCGTCGGCGGCAACAGTGCGTACAGCGTGCTCTCCGGATCGGCGCACTCTGAGTTCTGGTTTCTGCTTGGCGGCTACCAGGGCAAGCCCCCGTCGCCGGCGGGCGTGTCGGCCGATGAGCACGAGGCTGATCCCGAGAGCTTCGTCCCGCTCGTGCGGGCCTGCTTGCAGGCGCTTTTTAAGCCGATCGACTATGCGTGCGAGATGTTCGACCGGGGAGCACTGGCCACAGACCTCGACGGGGTGTATCGGAGGGCGGTGGCGGTGATGGGGGTGTGGCCCCACCGCCGAAGGTCCACCAGGTATACGGCGCTGCCAGGTCCATGCTGCGTGGGGTGCAGGTTCTGTGCGGTGGAGGCCGGATCGCCAGGGGCGCACGGGCCGCGCTGATGCGGCTTAGCTCTGCGTAGCAGAGCATGCTTGACTGCATGCAGTGGATACCGCCGGCGTGCGCCACGGCGCCGCATCGAGACCATAAGCGAACTCCGTGATCTTAAGGGTCAGCCGGGAGACAGGGCCGCGTGACAGAGGTGAAAGGAGCCGTCATCGACCCGTTGCGAGCCGCCCGCGAGGACTACGACGCCGTAGTGAAGCTGACCCGTGAGCTGGTGCGGGTTCCCAGCCGCGGCGGGATCGATCCCTACGACCCGATACTGGAGTGCATGGCGGCCTGGCTGGGCGAGCACGGCCTGGCGAGCCGTCGGCTGGCCAGGCCCGGCGGTGCGACGCTGGCGCTGACATGCGAAGTACCCGGCGGCAGGGCCGGCCCCCGGTATGTGCTGGATGCTTGCCTGGACACGGCCCCGTTCGGCGATGAGGCGGCATGGACCTACCCCCCGGCGTCCGGGGAAATCGCCGACGGGTGGCTGCATGGCCGCGGATCATCCGATTCCAAGGCGGGGGCCGCGATTTTCGCCCACGTCGCTGCGCGGCTGCGGGACACGGCGGGCGGCTTCGGCGGCAGCGTGGTGCTGCTGTTCGACGTTGATGAGCACACCGGGGGCTTCGGCGGCGCGAAAGCCTACTTCGAGGACGCGGGCGCTGCGCGCCGGGTTGACGGGGTGATGATCGGCTACCCGGGCCTGGACCACGTGGTCACGGGGGGCCGGGGCGTGCTGCGCGCCCGCGTTGACGTGCACGGCATCGCCGGGCATTCGGGGTCGAGCCGGACCGGTGCGGGCGCGATCACCAAGGCAGCGCACCTGATCCGCGCGCTGCACGAGGTGCCGCTGCCTGGCCCGGCCGGCCCGGAGTTCCCGCTGCCGGCGAAACTCACCGTCACCGCGGTCAGCGGCGGTGAGGGTTATTCGATGGTCCCGGACTTGTGCACCTTCAACGTCGATATCCGG
>Ga0116216_10000484_pt1 | contig 32071 bp, 43 predicted proteins | sample Sb_taG_11_FD_89696 | JGI IMG/M metagenome (GOLD analysis project Ga0116216, IMG submission 89696) | Peat soil microbial communities from Weissenstadt, Germany - Sb_50d_3_AS metaG | ecosystem: Environmental > Terrestrial > Soil > Wetlands > Peat | place: Germany: Weissenstadt | collected 2010-09-21
GGCGTCCACACGAAGACGATGAGGAACAGGAGATAGGCGGTGAGATCCAGGTGATGGGTGACGGCAGCCCATCCGACGAGGGGTGGGATGGACCCGGCTGCGCCGCCGATGACGATGTTCTGGGGCGTGGTTCGCTTGAGCCACATCGTGTAGATCACGACGTAGTAGAGGATGCCGATCGTGGAGAGGCAAGCGGCAAGCGGGTTCACGGCGATCCATAGCTCGATGAAGGCTACGACGCCGAGGACCACACCGAAGACGAGGGCATTGTTCGCTGGGATCCGCCCGCTTGGGATCGGGCGCAATTTCGTTCGAGCCATTTGGGCGTCCAGATCGCGATCCCAGTACATATTGATGCTCGCAGATGACGCTGAAGCCAACGCTCCGCCGAGCAGGGTCCACAACACGAGCGTGGCCGATGGGAACCCGCCTGCCGCCATCATCATGGCTGCGAAGGTGGTGAACAGCAGGAGCGACATCACATTCGGCTTGGTGAGTTGGACGTAGCTCTTCACGCTCGCCCAGGCTCCAGATTGCCCGGCCGTCGCCGAGGGTCGCGTGTGCGTTTGTGCACCACGCGCCACGGTCTCAGGTACGCGACCGAGAAAGGAACGATAGGTGATGAGCGCTAGCGTCGCCACAAGTAGCACGCCATTGGCCTGATGCAACGAGCGCAACAGCGGCATGAGCCCGCTGATCACCGTGAGCACGCCGAGGACGCCTTGTAGCAGCGCCAGCGTGCACGCCGCCCACACAAGACGCCGAAAGTCCACGGGCTGATCCTTGCGCACCCCGACGGCTGTCAGCGTGATGACAAGCCCGATCGTCACATAGGCTGCCAAACGGTGAACCATGTGCAGTTGCTGCGCCATCGTCGTGGCCCCGAACCAGCCGTTGCACAACGGAAAGCGGGTGCAGGCGAGACCGGCGTGCGCCGCGCTCATATAGCCCCCGGCGATGACGGCTATGAACGCGACGATCGTGGTGACGAGCGCAAGCGCACCAACGTCGGAGCGGACGGCAGGCTTGCTCGAAACGATCTTGTCCTTGTCGAGCTCGAAGAACGACGCATATGCGACGAGCAACAGGCTGACGAACGTCCCGATGCCGACCACCAGATGGGCCGCGACGCTCGGCGGATTGTTCGCGTATTTGATCGTCAGTCCGCCGATGATGATCTGGACGAGCACCATGGAGAGCGCTACCCAGGCGAAACGCATGGACTCGGGAAGCTGGCGCCGGTACTTGAACGCGAGGGCGAACGTCACAAGGATCAACACGGTGAGAATGGGTGCGCCTACCCGGTGGGCCCATTCGTAGACGACTGGGCTATTGAGCGCGGGAAACCAGACGCCTTGACAGCGTGGCCAGTCCGGACAGGTCATGCCCGCATTGTTGATGCGGACGATGGCGCCCCAGACCACGAGCGCGAAGGCGAAGGCCGCGGCTGCGGCGCTAGCGATCTTCAGATCGCCAAAGCGCGGCATTGCTTGACTGCGCATGGACACGAGCGGCTTCCGTGCCATGCGCGCGGATTTCCTGTCCCTGTCGGTAAAATGTAGCAACGTGCAAACGTTGACGCTGGCAAAGCCCAGTCCCAAGCCAAACGCTACCCTTACGCTTCCGGGCGACAAGTCGATCACGCATCGCGCCTTCCTGCTCGCCGCCATGGCGAAGGGTCGCACCCTCATCGTCAACCCCAACCTTGGGCTCGATACGCAAGCGACTCTTCGCGCCCTGCGTCAGCTCGGCGTGCTGGTACACACGACGAGCGACGGCACCCTCGTGCTCGGGCGTGAAGAGCTTGGAGATCCACGAGCACCGATCGACTGCGCCAACTCAGGGACGACGATGCGCCTGCTGCTGGGCATGCTCGCCGGCCGGGTCGACGCGGTCTTGAACGGGGACGCGAGCTTGCGCCGCAGGCCCATGGCCCGCGTCACCCGCCCGCTCAACGCGATGGGCGCTCGGATGACGACGCGGTCCGGTTTTCCCCCGGTGCGCGTGCGCCGCCGAGCTTCGCAACTCAAGCCGATCCGCTACACGATGGTCGTCGCGTCCGCTCAAGCCAAGTCCGCATTGCTTCTCGCCGCCCTGCGAGCGACGGCGCCGAGCACGATCGTGGAACCTGTGCTCACGCGCGATCATACGGAGCGCATGTTGCGCGCGATGGGTGCGAAGCTTCTGACCACGGGGCGGACGATCCGCATATGGCCTGGTGCGCTGCGGGCGCTGCGGCGTATGCGCATACCAGGCGATATCTCTTCTGCCATCTACCTGCTGTGCGCGGCGGCGGCGACCCCCGATTCGATCCTGCAGTTGCGTGATGTCGGCATCAATCCAACCAGGACAGCTGCCCTTGAGGTGCTCCGCCAGATGGGTGCCGATGTGCGGATCGCACGACGCAGAGATTGGTCGGGCGAGCCCGTCGCTGATCTCTCGATCCGCGGGGGCGCACCCCTGCGCAACGTGACCATCAAAGCGGCGCTCGTTCCCAACCTCATCGACGAGATCCCAGCGCTCTGTGCGCTGGCGTGTACCGCGCGTGGTGTGTTCTCCGTGGGTGGAGCCTCCGAACTCCGAGTGAAAGAATCCGATCGCATCACGACGACGGTCGAACTCCTATGCCGTTTTGGGGCTGATGCTCGAGCCCTCGCGGACGGGATTAGCATCAGGGGCGGAGGCGAGCTTCGCGCGCCTACGAGAGTTCCCACGCACGGCGATCATCGTATTGGCCTAGCCGCAGCCATCCTGGCGGCTGCCACGCGGTCTTCACTGACGATCGACGACAGCGAGTGCATCGCCACGTCGTTCCCGGGCTTTGCCGCCGCATGGCGGGCGTCGCTCGCGCAACGGCGAAGCACTCCTCCTTCCTAGACGATTCCTAGAGGAGAGGCACGATGCAAAGGCGCCGGCCGTTCGCGCTGTGGACGATCGCGATTGTGGCGTCCGTGCTGGCCGGATGCCCATCCAAGAGCCAGCCGGGGATCTTCCGGCAGACGAACGTCGTTCCGACCCCCACGCCTGGAATATTCGTAGCAGACAGCAATAACTATCGCGTCGCGTCGTTCACCGACATGAGCGGAGCTGGTTGGTCGACCTTCGGCAGTGCGAGCAGCTTCAACACGCTGGCGAGCATCGCCGTCGACAAGACCGGGCACATATACGTCGCAGACGTCGTAAAGAATCAGATCGATCGCTTCGACAATATCGGTGGCACTGGTTTCGTCAGCTACGGCTCTTTCGGCACGGGCACCGGCAATTTTGGCGCTCCGACGAACGTGGCCATCGATGGGTCCGGTTCAATCTACGTCAGCGACTCCGGCAATGCGCGGATCGCAAAGTTCAGCGACATGACGGGGACAGGGTGGACGACACTGGGATCAGCGACGACAGGCTGCTCCACCGGTCAGTTCATGAACCCGCATGGCGTTGCTTTCGACAGCTCGGGCCGGATATACATCGCTGACTATAGCTGCTATCAGATCGTTCGCGTCGACGATATATCGGGAAGCGGCTGGGTCGCGTTTGGCTCTGCGGGAAACGGCACGAACCAATTTCTCAATCCCAGCGGCATCGCGCTCGACTCGAGCGGCCGCATCTACGTCGTCGACACGTTTAATGACCGCATTGTCCGCGTCGACGACATGACCGGCGCCGGCTGGACGACGATCGGGACCAAAGGCGCCGGCACCGCGCAATTCAACTTCGAGGGAGGCCACTGCGGCGCGGGCGGCGTCGCGGTGGATTCGTCAGGCAAAATCTACGTCGCCGACTGCAACAACCAGCGGATCGTGCGCATGGACGACATGAGCGGCACGAACTGGACGACATTTGGGATATCAGGCAGCGGAGCCGACCAGTTCGCGAGCCCGGTCTCGCTCTCTGTGCCCTGACTCTAATCGGCCATCGAGCCGCGCAGCCGCGGCACGAAGGTCTGCAGCATGAGACGCGTGGCAAAACTGATGCGGTCCACCTGCAAGCGGAGCATCCCGGATGACGCGAGGAGCTGTGCTGAGGCTTCGGCGATGCGAGCGGAGCGCTCCCGGATATCGTCAAGTGGCGCTTGTATCTCACGCATTCTCTCAGCCAACGCTTGCACTTCGCGCAGGGCGACGAGCGTCGGATGCTGCGTGAGCGTGCGAACGCGGCGCACCGCGACACCGATGCGCATGGCGAACGGGATCAGCGTGACGGCGATGATCGCAAGTGAGACGCCGGACATGACAAGAAACGAGATGAGGTATGCGTTCACGTCTTTGCAGAACCCGATGAAGGTTTGGAGTCGCCCGCAGGTGCGGGCTTTGCTGGGGCCTGTGCCGCACCCTCGGACTTATGTGCAGTCTTCGCATCGCTCTTGCCATCGGACGGGGATGCGCTCTTGGCGCTCTCCGAACTTGAGCCCGCGGCCGCAGGCTCTTTGCGGACACCCGACGAGGTGTAGTCCGTCTTGTGAAACCCGGTGCCCTTGAAGACCACGCCGACCGGGTGGAAGACGCGCACGAGCTGGCCACCACATTTCGGACAGCTCGTCGGCCGTTCGGCGTTGACGCCGTGCTCTATCTCATGGGTCGTGCCGCACTTCTTGCAGCGGTATTCGTAGACCGGCATACCTGCTGGGTTTCGCGACTGCGAGCTAACCTACCCGCAATGTCTGCGCCGCGGGCTCACGTACCGGTCTCGCGACCGGCGTCACCGCCAGAGCATCCAGGTCGTCTGCCGCCGCAGTCACGCCCATCTGCTCTTCCAGGACGTTCTTGAGGTGCACGAGCGAATCGCGCACGCAATTGCGCACCCGCCGTCGCCCCACGGCTGCATCGAAGAGCGTTGGAACAAGGCCCCCATAAACCGGGTATCCGATGGCACAGGCGAGGCGCGTCAGCTGCCCACGGCGCTCGAACCGGAAATCGATCCGCCTCGCCGTCGAGTAGAGCGCCTCAAACGAGAGGAAGGCGCTTCGCATGAATCTCGTGATCTCGAGATCCTCCTGCCAGCGCCTGCGCCCAGCGTGCATGCACACGTGGATCTCTTCGCCCAACGCCAGTGGCCGCTCGTTCGGCTGCGAGGCGGAGACCACGCAGCCGAACCATGTTGGCCAGCGGTTGAGATCGCAGACGTAGTCGAAGACGGCCTCCGCCGGCGCGCGGATGTCCACCACTTGCGAGCACAGCGCTTTCATGCCGCGAGTACGCCCCTAGCGGTGATACCGCAAGAACGCGGGCACTTCGATCTCGTCCATGCTCACCGGCGCAACCTTCTCGATCTCTCCGACACCGATCACGCGCTGGCGATCGCGCGCCCGCGAGCCGAAGCCCGTGGCGAGCACCGTCACGCGGACCTCGTTTGTGAGTCGTTCGTCGATCGTGGCGCCGAAGATCACCTCGGCGTCGGGGTCGACGGCCTTGCTGATGAGCTCGGCAGCCTCGTTGGCCTCGTACATCGAGAGATCTGGGCCGCCATAGATGTTGAAGATCACGCCGCGTGCGCCTTCGATGGTCGCCTCGAGCAGCGGGCTTGAGATCGCTTTGTGGGCGGCATCGGCTGCGCGGTGCTCGCCTGTGCCCGTGCCGATGCCCATGAGGGCAGAGCCCGCATCGGTCATGACGCGCCGCACGTCGGCGAAATCGAGGTTGATGAGGCCCGGCTGTGTGATGAGGTCCGTGATGCCTTGAATGCCTTGGCGCAGCACGTCGTCGGCATAGGAGAACGCTTCAAGCAACGGCGTGCGTTTCTCGACGACCGTCAGCAGCCGGTCGTTGGGGATGACGATCAGCGTGTCGACCTTCTGCTCGAGCTCGGCGATGCCACGGTCCGCGATCTGCGCTCTGCGACGCAGTTCGAACCCGAAGGGTTTGGTCACGACACCGACGGTCAGGGCGCCTGCGCCGCGTGCCAGCTCGGCGAGGATCGGCGACGCTCCCGTGCCCGTGCCGCCGCCCATGCCTGCGGTGATGAAGACCAGGTCAGTGCCTTCAACCAGCATTGCCAGATCGTCGCGTGATTCTTCGGCTGCCTGACGACCGATCTCGGGATCGGCGCCGGCACCAAGGCCGCGAGTGAGGTTCTGCCCGATCTGCACTGTGTTGTCCGTGCGGGCGCTCTTCAATGCCTGGACGTCCGTGTTGACGGCGTAGAACTCCGCGCCCTTGATGCCGGAATCGACCATGCGATTGACTGCGTTGCAACCTCCGCCACCGATACCGATGACTTTGATGGTTGCCATGTGCTCGGGGACGTAACGGCGCTGATCGGTCATGTTTTCTCCCTTCTCTGCTGGAAGTGACGCTGGTTGTGAAACGCTCTCGTGGGATTCGCTGGGCTCGTCCGGCCGCTTGCGGCTTCGTCTCGGTGCGCTCATCCGAAAACCTCCGACACCCACAACGTGACGCGATGCCACACGCCTTTGCCGTTGGTGCGCGCCGGCTGCACGGCGCCCTCGGACTTCGCCCCGAAGAGCACCAAGCCGACGACCGCCGCATAGGCGGGGTGCTTGATGGCCTCGGTGAGACCCCCTACGTGCATCGGGGTCCCGATGCGCGCGGGAAGGTCGAAAAGATCGGCGGCCAGCGCGTCGACACCCGCCAGCTCAGCGCCGCCACCCGTGAGCACGAGTTCTGCGAGCATCACCTCGGGCGGACACGTTTCGGCGAGATTGGAGCGCACGAGCTTGAAGATCTCGGATGTCCGCGCCACGATGATCTGACGAAGGAAGTGCTTGGCCGCCGGCCGCGTCGTGCGGCCCGATACGGCTTTGACCTCGAAGGTCTCATCGGCCAGATCAGCCGCCACGTCGGCCGTGCCGAACGCGATCTTCACGTTCTCTGCCTCGCCATGGCTCGTTTTGAGGCCCAATGCGATGTCGTTTGTGATGAGGTCTCCGCCCACCGGCACGGTCCACGTGTGGTAGACCCCGCCACCCCAATAGACCGCGACATCGGTCGTGCCGCCGCCGATGTCGAGCAGCACGACGCCTGCGTTGCGCTCCTCAGGCAGCAACACCGCTGCGCCCGCTGCGAGCGGCTCGAAGATCACACCAGAGGGCTCGATGCCGGCCCGATGCACGCATTTCAGCACGTTAGCGATGAAGGACGAACCGGCGGTGACGATATGCGTGTCGACTTCGAGCCGCGCCGCCGACATCCCGACCGGATCGGTGATGCCGTTCTGGCCATCCACGACATACTCGCGCGGCAAGGTGTGGATGAGCTGGCGCTCGGCCGGGAGGGTGATGATCGTGCTCGCGTCGACGACGCGCTTGACGTCGAGCGGGCCGACTTCGCGATCCTCGCCGCTCACCGCGACGATGCCATGGGAGTTGAGGGAGCGGATGTGCTCGCCGGTGACGCCGACGAACGCATGGGAGACGTGCACGCCGGCCATTCGCTCGGCGGATTCCATGGCTGCTTCGATGGATTTCACCGTCTCTTCAAGATCGGTGACGACGCCCTTACGCAGCCCCGACGATGGTGCTACGCCGAATCCGATGATGTCGATCGGCCCATCTCTCCCCGCGCTTGCGATGACCGCGGCGGTCTTGGTGGTGCCGATATCGAGCCCGCAAACTACGTCGCTACGTGCCAACGCCCAGCCTCTCTCTGTACATTTCAACGGCGCGTGGCGCCAGTGTGCCTTTCCAAACGCGAGCGAACATCCCTTTTTGGCGGACGAATGTGTCGCGAGCGAAATTTTCCATCATCGATACAGAACTGTCGGCGCACGGACGCTCCGCACGTCGACGTACGCGATGCGCGAGGGTGTGGATATCTTTGCGACGATGGCTTGGAAGAGCTGCGCCTTCTTCGCCAGATCCTCGTCTTCTCCGAAGAGAACGCGAAGATTCCGGTCTGCGGTGGCGCTGATGCCTGTGGATGGAGCTATCGCCACTTGGCTCACTTTAAGGCCGAGCTGGGTCAACCGGCGGTCGGCGTCGAGGGCCAGCGCGACCTCCGAGCTATCCAGCCCGCTTCCCGGTGACAGGTCCCCGCTCGGCGCAGGCGTCACCACGAGCACCGGCAGATCCGCTTGCACCTGCGGGTCGGACGTGATCTCGAGCACCCGCTGGGTGTCATCGATGAGCGCGTAACGCAGCACGGGCTCCTCCTCACCACCAGTGGGGGTGATGGCGACGCGGGCGACCGGCCGGCGCTCCGTCACCTTGATGGTCAAGCGGTTCGGCCACCCAAGGCCGAGCGTCGTGCGGCCGATCCAGGGCAGCCCTTCGATGCGCCGCGTCAGCGCGCCGCGATCGATCAGCCAAGCGTTCTGGCCGGGCGGCAACCCGGCTGCGGCGATGACTTGCGCCGGCGTCGTATGCCCGAGACCATCGATCGCCACGATCTCGACCGCGAACCGGGGATTGCGGGCCTCGTGCCACAGACCGACGCCGATCGCGGCGGCGGCCAGAGCGCATGTCGCGAGCAACAGGGCTGTACGGCCCGCGAGGGCCTGTCGCGTGCTGCGCCGCCGGACTTGTTCAGGCCGGCTCATGCGCTTGCTCTTCCTCTGAGGAAGCGGTCCGTCGCTGGCTCGCCACCTCCTTGAGGAGGAGTCCTAGAGCATACGCGACTCCCTCACCCTGAGCAGGAACGATCGTTTGCGCTGCTTGTCGTGCAGCATCGCTGCCACCCGCGACCACGAACGAGCGTGCAGCCGCCTCGAACATCGGGATATCGTTATCAGCGTCGCCGATGGCTGCCGTGTCGCACATGTCCACGCCAAGGAGCTTTGCGACTCTGCGTAGTGCGTAACCCTTGTTGGCGTTCGGATCTGTGACCTCAAGAAAGGGGGGCAGGCTCCGAAAGACGTTTGCGCGCGGCCCCATCACCTGGGCAAGGTCCGGGATTGTCGCGCTAACGGCTTGAGGGTTCGCGATCGCCAGTACTTTGATGGGACCGGGCTCGACCGGCGGTGCGCCCGTGAGCAAGTCGCGCAGGCTCGGCACGATGACGGGTTCGACGCGAGAAAGCTTGAGGTAGTACTGCGCCCATTCGTTGAGAGCATCCAGGTACAGCACGTCGCCATAGTAGAGCTGCACATGGAAGCCGCGATCCTTCAAGTAGTCAAACGCTTCGAGCGCTGTTCGTGCCAAAAGCGGCGTGCAGAACAGGCGCTGCGCGCTCTCCACGTCATAGGCGACCGCGCCTTGCAGCGCGATGATCGGCCCTCGCAGACCCAACTGCTGCGCATACGGCCGCGACGCGGCGAAGAGACGGCCGCTGGCGAGGCATATCGTATAGCCGTTGCGACTCGCCGTCGCTATCGCGGCTGCGTCTGCAGCGGAGATGACGAGTGACTCACCGATGAGCGTCCCATCGAGATCGACGGCCACGAGCATGCGGCTCACGACGCTTCGCCGAGCCACACGTTGTCCGCACCGAACACCACGGCGAAATCCTCGCGCAGCGAGGGCGTCAACTGCACCGGCTGGCGTAACGGTCGAGAATCGCCGTTTCCACCAGCGTGGAGATAGACTGTGTCCTGGCCCGCGTGCGCGTTCTTGATGAGCTCGCGCAGGCGCTCAAGCCGCGACGCGTCATCGGCGTCGCCGCGCAACCGGATGTGCAGTGCCTGGACCGCCGGGCGGTCGCGATCTATCGTCTGGGTGCGCGCTCCTGCGTTGAGATAGCGAGCTTGGTTGAAGGGCCAGGCTTCGAGCGCCTGCAGGCTCACCTCGGGGCGCTCTTGTTTCTCCTCGTCCGCCGATTGCGGCTCTGCGTATCCCGGCGGTTTGCCGATGGCGCGCCGCTCCTTGATGCGGCCTTTGACCACCACGATCGCCTCATCGAGCAAGAGCGGCGACAGTTCGGGGAACCATTTGGGGAAGACCACGACCTCTATCGCGCCGGTCAGGTCCTCGAGCTTTGCCACGAGCATCTGCCCGCCGGCTTTCGTCACGACGCGCCTGCTGGCCGTGACGACCCCGCCGATGACCACGGTCTCGTCCTCGGGCAACTCGCGCAGACTCGTGATCGGGTGGGTGATTCGTCTTGCCAGCTCATCTGCTTTGTCCGCTAGCGGATGCCCCGAGATGTAGACACCGATGGCCTCTTTCTCGTGCGCCAGACGCACCGCCGAACTCGGCGCCTCCCGGCGCGGCAATGAGGGCGGTGGAAGGCCGCCGCTCTCCGACGCGAACAGCGACGTCTGCCCCAACGCGCGCTGCTGCGCGCCATGCTGCCCATACTCGAGTGCGGCGTCAAGCCCGGCCAGCTGTTCGGCCCGGTTGCCGGGCAGATTGTCGAGCGCGCCCGCCTTGATGAGCGATTCGAGCACGCGACGGTTGACGATGCGGCAATCGACGCGTGCGCAGATATCGGCCAGCGATGTGAACGGTCCGCCGGCCCGCTTGTCGATGAGTTCCCGCACCGCGCCTTCACCGACGTTCTTCACCGCGGTCAGACCGAAGCGGATGGCATCGCCGACGACGGTGAAATCCTTGCCGCTCTCATTGACGTCGGGCGGCAAGATGCGCAGTTTGCGTTGCGCGCAATCGGCGAGATACTCGACCAGCTTGTCGGTGTTCTGCTTGACCGAGGTCAGGAGCGCCGCCATGAAGGCGAGCGGGTGGTTCGCCTTGAGCCAGGCGGTGCGATAGGCCAGCAAACCATAGCACACGGAATGGGCTTTGTTGAAGCCGTAACCGGCGAACGGCTCGATGAACTGCCAAATCTTGATGGCGAGCTGATCGTCCAGCCCGTGGTTGACGCAGCCGTCGATGAATTTCTTGCGTTCAACGGGGATCTTCTCTTTGATCTTCTTGCCGATGACCTTGCGCATCTCATCTGCTTGCCCGGCGCTATAGCCGGCGAGGGCACGGCATATCTGCGTCACCTGTTCTTGGTAGACCGCGATCCCATACGTCTCTTCCAAGATGGGCTCGAGCTTCGGATGGAGATAGGTGATCGTGCGGCGTCCATGCTTGCCGGCGATGAAATCATTGATCCAGTCCATCGGTCCGGGCCGGTAGAGAGCCACCATCGCGATGAGGTCCTCAAAGCGCGTCGGCTTGAGCTCCGCGATGTAGCGCCGCATGCCAGCGCTCTCGAGCTGGAACACGCCGGTCGTCTGGCCAGCGGAGAGCATCGCGAAGGTCTTGTGGTCGTCTAACGGGATCGTCTCGTTTAAGAAACTGGGGTCGGCCGTCCGGCGGATCTCCACCGCGGCGGCCTCGAGCACGGTAAGGGTGCGCAATCCCAAGAAGTCCATCTTGAGCAGCCCGACACGTTCGACCCATTCCATGGAGTACTGGGTGTTGACGTCGTTATCGCCCAGCCGCACGAGCGGAGCGTAATCCGTGATCGGGCCCGGCGCGATGACCACGCCAGCCGCATGCGTCGAGGCGTGCCGCGCCAGCCCTTCGACGCGCTTCGCCGTGTCGAGCAGCTTGCGGGCCTGCGCATCGCGCTGGTACGCGGAGGTGAGTTCGGGGACGGAGTCGATGGCCTGCTGGATGGTCATGGGATTGGTGGGGATGTTCGGGATCAGCTTGGCGATACGATCGACGTCAGCCAGGGGCACGCCCATGACCCGCCCGACGTCGCGGACCGCGGCACGCGCCGCCATCGTCCCAAAGGTGACGATCTGCGCGACTCGGTCCGCGCCGTACTTCTTGGTGACGTAGTCGATGACTTCATCGCGCCGCTCGAAGCAGAAATCCGTGTCGATATCAGGCATCGAGATGCGATCGGGATTGAGAAAGCGCTCGAAGAGCAGATTGTAGCGGAGCGGGTCCACGTCTGAGATGGCAAGCGCGTAGGCAACGATGCTTCCCGCCGCCGACCCACGGCCTGGCCCTACTGGAATGCCCTGTTCGCGAGCGTATCTTATGAAGTCCCACACGATGAGGAAGTACGAGGCATAGCCCATGCGCCCGATGATATCCAACTCGTAGTCAAGCCGTGCGCGCTGTTCCGCTGTCGGCTCACCGTACCGCGCGCGGAGACCGTCCTCGCAGAGCGAGCGCAAGTACTCCTGGTCGCTTCCGTGCTCGGCCGGCACGGGAAAGGCGGGGATGGCGAACGACGTCGTCTCCAGGTCGAGCTCGACCATCGACGCGATGTCGAGCGTGGCATCGCAGGCGTCTGGCGCATCGGCGAAAAGCTCGCGCATCTCCTCGGCGGACTTGAAATAGAACTGGTCGTTTTCAAACCTCAGCCGCTCGGTGTCGGAGACCATCTTCCCCGTACCGATGCAGAGCAGCACGTCGTGCGCCGCCGCGTCATCCTGGCGCAGATAATGGAAGTCGTTGGTCGCGACAGGCCGGGCGCCGAGCTCCCTCGCCAGGGCGAAGAGCGCAGGGCGTATGCGGTCTTCCATCGGGTGGTGATGGTGATGAACTTCGATGAAGTAACGATCGCCGAAGACCGCCTGATAATCGCGGGCCAGGGTTCGCGCGGTCTCAAGCTCGCCGCGTGTGAGCGCCTGGGCGACCGCGCCGCCGAGGCATCCCGACAGGACGATGAGCCCTTCGTTGTGCTTGGCCAGCAGTTCCAGGTCGACCCGAGGCTTGTAGTAATAGCCTTCAAGGAACCCGATCGAGACCAGCTTGAGCAGGTTGCGATATCCCGCCTTGTTCGCCGCCAGCACCGTGAGGTGGTACTCATCGCGCGCGCTGCGGTCAGTGTGTCCGCGCGGCGCGACGTACATCTCACACCCGATGATCGGTTTGACACCCTTTGCTTTGGCGTCGAAATAGAACTCGAGAGCGCCATAGAGCACGCCGTGATCGGTGAGCGCGACCGCGGGCATGCCGAGCTCGGCAGCGCTCGCCGCTATCTCTTTCGTGCGGCAGGCACCGTCAAGCAGCGAGTACTCGCTATGGGTGTGGAGGTGGACGAAACCTGAGGCCATGGTCCTCGTGAATCACAAGTTGCAGCAAGGGACCGTCAGGTCCGTTCATTATCATTCCGGTTCGTCACTGCGCGCCCTTGTGGACGGACATGTCGACAAACTGTGAGCACCTTGTGAGCGGCCTGCGAGTCTCTTGTGGATGGAGCGACGCTGCGTCGCCACTGCCGCCTCCGGGGACGCGCCATTTCTCACATCGTGCGGGAAACGGCGCTCGACCTCGAACTCGCTCTCGCCCTCCTGGCTTCGCGAGCTCTAGAGACGCCCCATGAGGCGGCAGCGGCCGACGCAGCGCGCCCGTCCCCCAAGAGCCGATGTCCCGGCTTTGCGTTTTCTCGCAGCGCCCAAAGTCCTACACCTCGAGCGCACCCGCAGGGAAGGCTGAAATCCCTTCGTAAGCCGTCTCTCGACGCTATCTTCCTTTAGGAGATTTCAACTCCCATGGCACTGCTCGCCGGCGAAACCGAAAACGCGGGCCTTGAGTGGTACGGGTTTGGACCCGTTCGCAAGGCGCTCCGTAACCTGACGACCGCTCCGCTCTTCGAGGAGTCGATCCGCCGCGGTGAAGGCCTGGCTGCCGCCCACGGCCCGCTGGTCGTGCGCACGGGCAAGCACACCGGCCGCTCGCCGAACGACAAGTTCTTCGTCCAGGAGCCGTCCAGTCAGCCGCATATCGATTGGGGCAAGACCAACAAGCCCTTCGACCAGGCGAAGTTCAACGCGCTCCTCGCGCGCGTCGACCAGCATCTGCGCGACAAAGAGGTCTTCGTGCTCGACGCCTTTGCCGGGGCCGACCCAGAATACCGGATCCCCGTGCGCGTGGTGACCGAGCTTGCCTGGCACAACCTCTTCGCGCGCAATCTCTTCATCCCAGCCGAGGGGCAAGGTCTGCGCGGCTTTGAGCCCGAGTTCGCCGTCGTCAACGCGTGCAGCTTCCTCGCCGTGCCCGAGCGTGACGGGACCCGGTCGGAGACCTTCATCATCATCGACTTCGCCAAACGCCTGGTGCTCATCGGCGGCACGACCTACGCGGGCGAGATCAAGAAGTCGGTCTTCACCATCATGAACTATTTGCTGCCCTTGCGCAGCGTCATGCCCATGCACTGCTCGGCGAACGTGGGAGCTGCCGGCGACGTGGCCATCTTCTTCGGCCTGTCCGGCACGGGCAAGACGACGCTCTCTGCCGACCCGAATCGAGCACTGATCGGCGACGACGAACACGGCTGGAGCGACCGCGGCGTCTTCAACTTCGAGGGGGGCTGCTACGCGAAGGCGATCCATCTGTCCGCAGAGCTCGAACCCCAGATCTTCCCGACGACGCGCACGTTCGGCACGGTCCTCGAAAACGTCGTGGTCGACCCCGAGACGCGCGAGCTCGATCTTGACGATGCGTCGTTGACCGAGAACACGCGGGCAGCGTACCCGCTCTCCTCGGTGCCCAACGTCCATGTCGGCGGAGTGGCTGGCCACCCCCGCAACGTCGTCATGCTCACCGCCGACGCGTTCGGCGTCCTGCCGCCGATCGCGCGCATGACACCCGCGCAGGCGATGTACCACTTCCTCTCCGGCTACACCGCTAAGGTCGCCGGCACCGAGAAGGGCGTGACCGAGCCGCAGACGACCTTCTCTCATTGTTTTGGTGCGCCATTCATGGTGCACCACCCCACGGTGTATGCGAAGATGCTCGGCGAGCGCATCGCCAAGCACAACGTCAACGTCTGGCTCGTGAACACCGGTTGGAGCGGCGGACCGGTCGGCGTGGGCAAGCGCATGAAGCTGCCCTACACCCGCGCGATGGTCAATGCCGCTATCTCAGGCAAACTGGACAACGCGACCTTCGTTCCGGATCCCGTCTTCCACGTCGGCGTGCCGACCGAAGTTCCCGGCGTGCCCAAGGAAGTGCTTGACGCGCGATCGACCTGGCCGGATCCAGCGGCGTACGACGCCAAGGCCAAAGAGCTAGCGCGCAAGTTCGCCGAGAACTTCGAGAAGTTCGCGAGCACAGCCGACCCCGACGTGCTCGCCGCAGCCCCGAAGGTCTGATCCGGCCCGCCATCGCCGGGTCGTCGCGCACCTGACCACGAAGTGACCCAGCATGGATACGGTCGTCGTCGGAGGTCCGCATTCAGGCGTCGGTAAGACGCTGGCTTCTGAGATCGCGATTCGCTCACTGACCGGTCGCACGGTCGGCGCCGTCAAGCTCACCGTCGCGGACGGGGAGCGCGATCGCTCCCATGACCACGGCGCGTCCGCGCTGACGGTCGCCGATGCTGCCGGGATTTGCGGACGCGGCATGTCATGTGGTGTATGCGAGACGGTGAGCGCGCGCGTTCCAAGCCGCCTTATAACGGCGCACGGCGCCATCCGCAAACCCACGACCGACACGTGCCGGCTTGCCGACGCCGGCGCGGTGGCCGTTGCGTGGGTGATCTCGTTGCGTGACGCTGCACCCGCCGCCATCGGCGACGCCATCCTCTATCTCAAACGCAACGGCGCCGACATTGCCGTCATCGAAGGCACGACGGCGCTCGAATGGCTCACGCCCCGAGCATCGGTCTTGGTCGCGACCGACCCGGGGAGAGCGTGGAAGCGCGTCGCCCTGGCCTACGTGGATAGATGTGACATCGTGCTGCACAACCGCGTGCCTATCGCTCCAGGGGACGTCCCCGCACCGCAGGCATTTCTCACCGCTCGCCCCATACGCTGCGACCTCGCGAACTCAGGCGATAGGGGTACCATCGACTACGTGAAGCGTCTGCAGGCCTTGTGCGGGATCAACGCGACACAGGACTCGAACGACGGCGCGGCATCTGCGGCGCGTTGACCGCACCCAGCGGCTCGTCGCCGTCGGCGTAGCGCTTCAGGTTCGCCGCGACCGCTTTGGCGATACCCGCATACGATATATCGGTGACACCGGCGACATGCGGCGTGATGACGACGTTATGCTTGAAGATCGGGTGGGCCGGATCCACCGGTTCGGGCGAAATCACGTCGAGCCCAGCCCCGGCCAGCTGTCCGGACGCGAGGGCATTCTCCAGTGCCTCCGTGTCGACCAGGCCGCCGCGCGCCACATTGATGAGCATTGCGCCGCGTTTCATGGCGCCGAGCGCCGCCCGGTCGATGAGGTTTCGATTCTTCTCATCCATCGTCGTGCACACGACGACGTAATCCGCCTGACCGATCGCCTCGTGGAGCCGGTCAGCGCCGAAGACGCGCATGGCGACACCGCGCGGCGCACCGAGGATCGGACGCGTCCGCACGCCGAGCAGCCGCATGCCAAACGCCTGCAAGCGCAGGCCAAGCGCGGCGCCGACGCCACCGAGGCCTAGGATACACGCGGTCTTTCCCGCAAGCGCCACACCTGCCGGCTCCCCGATCAGCCTGGCCTGAATGGACTCGGCCATCTTCGCGCCCTTGCGTGACAGTGCGAGCATCAAGAGGATGGCGTGCTCGGCCACCGATTCGGCATTGCCTGTCTGCGCGCTCGGCACTCGTGCCACCCAGACACCGGCGCTCGTCGCCGCCTCGACGTCCACCGTCTCGAGGCCGACGCCGAATTGCTGGATAAGCCCGAACGATCCGGCGGAGATCACCTCTGCGCCGACCGCAGCTCCATAGGGGACAACCACGTCGACATCGACCAGGTGGCGAAGCACATCGTCCGTGGAGCACGCCACAAGCTCCCACTGCGGAACGAGCGGCGCAAGCCTGCGTTGACTCTCCGAGTAGCCAAGATCGCAGAACAGCACCCTCAAGCGGCGATCAATGGAAAAGGCGGGCATCGCCGCCCGCCTTCATGTGCCTGTGAGCGCGAACCTGCTACTGCATCAGCTCCACCTGGGCCATCGGCGCGGCGTCGCCCTTGCGGACACGCGTACGGATGATCCGCGTGTAGCCGCCGTTACGTCCGGCCAGACTCGGCGCGATGACGTCGAACAGCTTCTTCACCACGTCTTCCGAGGTGAGGTACGCAGCGACCAGCCGCCTGCTGTGGAGGTCCCCCTTCTTGGCACGCGTGATCATGCGCGATGCCGTGCGCGAGACTTCTTTCGCCCGCACGGCTGTGGTCTCGATCGCTCCATGGGTGAAGAGCGAGGTCGTGAGGTTGCGCAGCATGGAACGGCGGTGATCGTCGTTGCGGCCGAGGCGCTTTGTCGCTTTGCCGTGTCGCATCGATTACGAAGCCCGCAACGACAGGTTGCGTTCGGCGAGCTTCTCCTTGATCTCGTCGACCGACTTCTTGCCCAGATTGCGCATGTTCATGATCTCGTCTTCGGTCTTCTGCAAGAGCTCGGAGATCTTCGTGATGCCGGCACGCTTCAGGCAGTTGTACGAGCGCACCGACAGGTCGAGCTCGTCCACCGGGATATCCCAATTCGCGAACGGCTTCGCCTCTTCGACCGGCACCTCGACCTCGGCTCTGCCGCTGAAGTTCACGAACAGGGCAAGGTGATCGCTCAAGATCTTGGCCGCCGTCGACAAGGCCTCGTCGGGCGTGACGCTGCCATTGGTCTCGACCTCGAGGATGAGGCGGTCATAGTCGGTCGTCTGACCGACGCGCGTGTCCTCGATGTGATACGACACTTTGCGGATCGGCGAGAATATCGAATCCACCGGGATCAGCCCGATGATGTGCTCCACGTTGCGCTGCTTCTCGGCCGTCACGTATCCGCGCCATTTCTCGACACCGATCTCCATGTACAGCCGCGCCTTCTTATCCGACAGCGTGGCGATATGATAGCCCGGGTCGAGCAGCTCGACGTCCGCGTCCGGCACGATGTCCGCCGCGGTCACTTCACGCTCGCCCGACGCCTCGATGCGCAGCACCTTCGGCTCATCGCTGGCCAGCTTGAGCGGCAGCCCCTTGAGGTTCAAGATGATGTTCGTGACGTCTTCGACGACGCCGGGGATCGTCGCGAACTCGTGCAGCACGCCGTCGATCTTCACGTAGGTGACCGCTGCGCCCGGTAACGACGACAGCAGCATCCGCCGCAGCGAGTTGCCCAGCGTGATGCCGAAGCCGCGCTCGAGCGGCTCGATGACGAATGTCGCGTTGTTATCGCGACGCTCGCGTACCTCGATGGAGGCGCGTTGAAATTCCTGAACTGACATGTTCACCCCATGGCCTGTGTGCTTGGGCCCGGCTTGGTCGTATGCAGCCTGTGGCTGCCCTAATTCTCGAATCATTAGCGTGAATAGTACTCCACGATGAGTTGCTCCTCGACGTTGGTGTCGATATCGGCGCGGGTCGGCATCTGCACGACCTTCGCCGTCATTTTCTGCTCGTCGTACTCGAGCCAGGTCGGCACGCGCCGGCCCTTGGCGTATTCGAGGAGGCTCGCGAAGAGCGTCGTCTTCGCGCTTGTCTCCACGATCCCGATCTCGTCACCGGGCCGCACGTGCATCGACGGGATGTTGACGCGCTTGCCGTTGAGCAGGAAATGCCGATGGCGGACGAGTTGGCGCGCCTGAGCGCGCGAGGTGGCGAGGTTCAGGCGATAGATGACGTTGTCCAGCCGCGTCTCGAGCAGCGCCAGCAGCGCGGGGCCAGTCTGCCCTTTGGTCGCGCTCGCCTCGACGTAGTAGTTCTCGAACTGCTTCTCGAGCACACCGTAGATACGGCGCATCTTCTGCTTTTCGCGCAGCTGGCGCCCGAACTCGGACACTTTGGGCCGGTTCTTCGTGTTCGCCTTCTGGCCGGGCGCGGCCGTGCGACGCTCCACCGCGCATTTCTTGGAGAGGCAGCGCTCGCCTTTGAGGAAGAGCTTCACCTTCTCGCCGGGCTTCGTGCCGCTAGCGCTCTCGCGCCGGCACATGCGGCAGACCGGTCCTGTATAGCGTGCCATTGTTTTTTTGTCTTGCCTCCTAGACGCGTCGCCGCTTCGGAGGGCGGCAGCCGTTATGCGGGATTGGGGTAACGTCCTTGATGAGCACGATCTCGAGGCCGGCGGCCTGCAAGGCGCGGATCGCTGCTTCGCGGCCAGCACCCGGACCCTTGACGTACACCTCGACCTGCTTCATCCCGTGCTCCATGGATTTGCGCGCCGCGGTCTCCGCCGCCATCTGCGCGGCGAACGGCGTCGACTTCTTACTGCCCTTGAAGCCCATGCCTCCGGCGCTCGCCCACGAGATCGCGCCACCGGCTGTGTCGGTGATCGAGACGATCGTGTTGTTGAAGCTGGAGTGGATGTGCGCGACGCCCTGCAAGACGTGCTTGGCTTCACGTTTCTTGCGGGGCCGGGCTTTCTTCGCAACTGCCATTATTTCGACGTTCCTTTGCTGTTTCCGAACAGACCAAGCGGTCTGCTGCTACATTCGTCGGTCGATTGCCGTCGACCGATCTTCCCTAAACGGGCCTTAAGGTCCGTTGCTGCAAGGCTCCGTTGCTGCAAGGCAGCGGTCGCTGCGCTACTTGCCAATGCCCGGACCCTTGGTCTTCTTCTTGCCGGCGACGGTCTTCTTCGGTCCCTTGCGGGTGCGGGCGTTTGTCTTCGTCCGCTGACCGCGCACGGGCAGGCTGCGTCTGTGACGCAGGCCGCGCCAGCAGCCGATGTCCATGAGACGCTTGATGGCGCCGGATATCTCGCGGCGCAGATCGCCCTCGACTTTGAGGTTCTTCTCGATTTGTTCGCGCAGCTTTTGGATGTCCTCGTCCTTGAGGTCCTTGACGCGCGTGTCGGGATTGACCTTGGTGACGGCCAGCAGCTTGTTCGCCGTCGGTCGTCCAATGCCGAATATGTAGGTCAACGCCACTTCCACGCGCTTTTCGCGCGGCAGATCGATTCCGGCTATACGGGCCATGCTGTGATTATCTCCATTCAGCCTTGCGCCTGTTTATGCTTGGGGTTCTCGCAGATCACCCGCGTGCGGCCGGCACGCTTGATGATCTTGCACTTGGCGCAGATCTTCTTCACACTGGGTCTGACTTTCACTCGGTTTTCTTTCTCCTTGAACGGACCTCAAGGTCCGTTGCTACATGTACGTGTCGTATCGAATTTACTTGTATCTGTAGGTGATGCGGCCTTGCGTCAGATCGTAGGGCGACAGCTCAACTAGCACCCGGTCGCCGGGCAGGATGCGGATGAAGTTCATGCGGATCTTGCCGGACACGCGGGCGAGCACCTTATGGCCATTGCTCAGCTCGACCCTGAAGAAGGCGTTGGGCAGCGGCTCGACGACCACACCCTCGACTTCGATCGCCTCTTCCTTGGTCGACCCTACTTGTTCGGCACGATCGGCTTTGTTCTTCTTCTTCTTCCTATCCGATCGCTTGTATCCGCCCGGGCGTCTGCCTGGCACGCATTCCTCCTTCTCCACGACGCAGGCTTTCCGGTATATGGTTCACCTGCGGCGTAGCATCCGTGAGCGTGAGAATTTCAAAGCCGTCCGGCGTGACGGCGACCGTGTGCTCGAAGTGCGCTGAGAGCGAGCCGTCATCGGTCACCACGGTCCACTTGTCGGCTAGGGTCTTGACGCGGAACGTGCCGACGTTGACCATGGGCTCGATCGCCAGCACCATGCCGGGCTTGAGCACGACACCTGTGCCCTTGCGGCCGTAGTTGGGGACCGGCGGCTCTTCATGCAGCGCCTGCCCGATACCGTGCCCGACGAGCGCGCGCACGACCGCATAGCCCTGCGCCTCCACGTACGATTGCACGGCGAAGCCGATGTCGGAGACATGGATACCGGGCCGCACGGCCTCGATGGCGATGGCCAGCGCGGTCCTGGTCACATCGAGCAGTCGCTCCGCTTGGGCCGAGACCTGTCCGACCGGCACGCTTGCCGCCATGTCCGAGAACCAGCCGTCGACGCATGAGCCGATGTCGATCTTGAAGATGTCGCCGTCGCGTAAGGTGCGCGAGCTTGGTATGCCGTGCACGATCTGCTCGTTGACCGACGTGCAGATGGAGCCCGCAAATCCATGATAGCCCAAAAACGCCGGCGTGCCGCCATCCGCGCGGATGAGCTCGTCGGCATAGGCATTGATGTCTTGGGTCGTCACGCCGGGCTTGACCGCATCCTTAAGCCTTTCCAATACGCGTGCCGTGACGCGGCCGCTCTGGCGCATCTTCTCAAGCTCGCGAGCGCTCTTGCACGTGATCATGCGGTCGGCCCCACCGCTGCCTGCAGCGCGCTCATGATCCGGTTGAAGACCACGTCCATATCACCGTTGCCATCGACGACCCGCAGCAGCCCTGCGGCACCGTAATACTGGGCGAGCGGAGCGGTCTTGCGCTCGTACTCCGCCAAGCGGTTGACGACGGTTTTCTCATCGTCGTCCGGGCGCTGGATCAGCGGACCGCCACAGCGGTCGCACACATCCGGCAGCCTCGTCCGCGCCGATTCCAGATGGTATGGTGTCTGGCAGATGGCGCAGAGACGCCGTCCTGTCAAGCGGCGTACCACTTCCGTGGGATCGACCTTGATCTCGATGACGCCGTCCAAGCGCAGTCCCTTGCGCTGCACGAGCGCGTCCAAGGCCGTCGCCTGCTGAGCCGTGCGCGGGAAACCGTCAAGAATGAAGCCGTTTTGCGCATCTGGCCGGGAGAGACGTTCCTCGACCAAGCCGATAGTGACGTCGTCGGGCACGAGCTTGCCGGCGTCCATGAAGGACTTGGCGGCGCTCCCCATGGGCGTGCGTTCCTTGACCGCGTTTCGGAATATATCACCTGTGCCGACCTGCGGGATCGCGAGCGCCAGCGCGAGCCTGCGGCCCTGCGTTCCTTTGCCCACTCCCGGTGGCCCCAGCAGCACGAGTCGCCATGCCCGAGCGCTCATTGCTTGATGAACCCCCGGTAATCGCGCATGGCTAGACGGGCCTCGATCTGCGTCATCGTGTCGAGCGCCACGCCGACGACGATGAGCAGCGACGTGCTGCCAAGGTAGAAGGTGGTGATGTGCGTCAGGCTCTGGGTCACGTTGGGCAGCACGGCCAGCAGGCCCAAGTAGATCGCAGCGACGGCGGTGATGCGATGCAGTATCTTCTGCAGGTAGTCCGTCGTCGGCTTGCCTGGACGGATTCCGGGGATGAAGCCACCCTGCTTCTTCAAGGAATCGCCGATGTCCATGATGTTGACGACGACTTCGCTATAGAAGAACGTGAAGGCCACCACGAGGATGAAGTAGACGAAGTTGTACAGGAAGCTGCCGTAGTTGAAATACAGCGCTATGAACTGCGCGAAGTTCTGACCCAGTGCGCTGCCGCTCTGCTGCGCCCATGACGACAGCTGCTGCGGCAGCAGCAAGATGGAAATGGCGAAGATGATCGAGATGACGCCGGCGTTGTTGAGCCGCAGCGGGATGTAGGTGCTGCGACCACCATAAACCTTGCGGCCGACCACGCGCTTGGCGTACTGCACCGGCACGCGGCGCTGGCCCTGATACATGAAGATGATGGAGATGAGCGACAGCACGGCGATGAGCCCGAAGATGACCAGGCCCAAGATGTTGAGGCCGCCCTTCTCGCCGAGCGCCAGCGTCTGGCTGAAGTAGACCGGGTAGCGCAAGATGATGCCGACGAAGATGATGAGCGACACGCCGTTGCCGATGCCCTTGTCCGTGATCTGCTCGCCCAGCCACATGAGCCAGATGGTGCCTGCGGTGAGCGTGAGCACGACCGTGACGAGATAGAGGACGTCGCTGCGCGCGAAGACGTGCGCGCGGTTGAGCATGACGACCATGGCTGTCGCCTGCGCGATGGCCAGCCCGACGGTGAGCCAGCGCGTGTACAGGCCGACCTGCCGCCGCCCTTCCTCGCCGCCGTGCTGCATCATCTCTTTGATGTTTGGGAAGACGACGGTCATCAGCTGCATGATGATGCTGGCGTTGATGTAGGGCGTGATGCCCATGGCGATGACGGAGAAATGTTGTAACGCACCTCCCGACAAGAAGCCCAAGAAGTTGAGGAACTGGCCGCTCGAGAGGATGGACTGCCAGGCCTGGATGTCGACGTAGGGGATCTGCACGTAGACCATCACGACGAATACCGCGAACGCGCCGAACACGAAGAGTATCCGGCTTCGGATCTCTGGGACCACAAGCGCGTTTGCCAGGTTACGCCAGATGTTCACGTCGCCTGCCCTTACTCCTCAAAGGCCGCGCCGGCAGCTTCAAGCTTGGATTTCGCTGTGGCCGAGAAACGGACGTTGCGGAAGCGCAGACCCTCGGGCGCATCACCCACGCCGAGCACCTTGACGCCGTCCAGGCGCTTTGTCACAAGACCCGCCTGCAACAAGGCTTCGGGTGTGACGACCACGCCCTTCTCCCAGGCGCTCAGGTCGGCGAGATTGATGACGCTGAACTCGGTGCGGAACACCTTGGTCGAGCGAGCCTTCTGCGACACGCCGCGACGCTGTGGCAGGCGCCGGAACCAGGGCGTCTGTCCGCCTTCGAAGTTCGGGCCTTTGCCACCGCCCGAGCGCGCGGTCTGACCCTTGCCGCCCTTGCCGCTGGTTTTGACCATGCCGCTGCCATGGCCACGCCCCACGCGGACGCGCTTCTCCTTGGATCCGTACTTCGGTTTAAGATCCGACAGCTTCACTGACGTTTGCTCTCCCTAAGATCTCGTCGACCGTCTTGCCGCGCGCCGCTGCCACGTCTTCAACCGTGCGCAGCTGGCGCAGTCCGGCGACCGTCGCCTGGATGACATTGATCGGATTGTTCGATCCGAGCGATTTGGTCAGGATATCGTGCACCCCGGCAAGCTCGAGCACGGCGCGCATAGCACCGCCGGCGATGACACCCGTGCCTTTGCTGGCGGGTTTCATCAGCACGCGACCTGCCCCGACATGGCATTCGATGGGGTGCGGAATCGTGCGTCCGACCATGGGCACGGTGATGAGCGACCGGCGCGCGTCTTCGACGCCCTTGCGGATCGCCTCGGGCACCTCGCGCGCCTTGCCCATGCCGTAGCCGACTCGGCCCTGCCGGTCGCCGACCACCACGAGCGCGGAGAACGAGAACCGCTTGCCGCCCTTGACGACCTTCGCCACGCGATTCACGCGCACGACTTGCTCTTCCAGACCCGAGCCGTCCGTAATGCGGGCCATCCGCTAGAACTCCAATCCGGCGCCGCGCGCCGCGTCTGCCAGTGCCTTGATCCGGCCGTGATACTTGTAGCCGCCGCGGTCGAAGACCACTGCGGTGATGCCTTTGTCCTTGGCGCGTTGCGCGATCGCCTGACCGACCTTCTCCGCCGCCCCGACGCCCTTGCGCGATGCCAGATCTTTGGCGATATCCTTCTCGCGCGTCGAGGCCGCGGCCAGCGTATTGCCGGTCGAATCGTCGACAAGCTGCACGTAGATGTGGTGCAGACTGCGGAACACCGAGAGCCGCGGCCGCGCGCCCTCGCCTGCGATGCGCTTGCGCACGCGTGCGTGGCGGCGGATGCGGAGCTTGTTCCTGCTCACTGAGCTTGCCATATCTGTCGTCCTTACCTATTTCTTACCGGCGGTCGCGCCTGCGGTCTTACCGGCCTTGCCCAGCTTGCGGCGCACGCGCTCGCCTTCATAGCGGATGCCCTTGCCCTTGTAGGGCTCCGGCGGCCGGATGCTGCGGATCTGCGCGGCCGTCTGACCGACCTGTTGCTTGTCCGCGCCGCTGATCTGGATCTTGTTCGTGCCCTCCACCTTGATCTCGATGCCCTGCGGCGGCTCGAAGGCGACCGGATGCGAGAACCCGAGCTGCAAGCCGAGCTTGCGGCCCTGCATCTGCGCGCGGTAGCCGACGCCTTGGATCTCGAGATTCTTGGAAAAACCCTTGGTGACGCCCTCAACCATGTTGGCGATGAGCGTGCGCGTCAATCCGTGCAGCTGGCGGCTGCGCTTCGCCTCGTTCGGCCGCGCGACGGTCACGACCGCGCCATCGACCGTCACTGAGATCGGTTCGACGTAGTGCAGCTTGAGCTCGCCCTTGGGGCCCTTCACCGCGACCTCGTGGTCGACGATTTTGACGGTCACGCCGCTCGGCAGGTTGACGGGAAGACGTCCGATTCTACTCATACGCGTTTACCAGACAAAGGCGACGACTTCGCCGCCGCAGTTGAGCCGTTTGGCTTGGCGGCCGCTCATGATGCCCTTCGAGGTCGACATGATGACGAGACCTAGCCCTCCCATGCACTTGGGGATGTCGCCCTTGGGGGTGTAGATACGCAGGCCCGGGCGGCTGATGCGCTGCAGGCCGTTGATGACGCGCTCGCGGTGCTGACCGTACTTGAGGGCGATGCGGATGACCTCACGCGGCGTCCCCGGCACCATTTCGAAGCTCTTGATGAAGCCCTCGTCCTTGAGCACCTTGGCGACTTCCCGCTTGAGCCGCGATGCCGGAATATCAACGCGCTCGTGGTAGGCGATGTTGGCGTTGCGGATCCTCGTGAGCATGTCCGCGATCGGATCGGTTATCACTGCCATACGACTGTTCTCAACCCTTCGTCTCGTGCGATTACCAGCTGGCCTTGGTCACGCCGGGGATGTGCCCACGGTGCGCGAGCTCGCGGAAGCAGATGCGGCATAACCCGAACTTGCGCAGATACCCGCGCGGACGTCCGCAGCGTTTGCAGCGGTTATGCTTGCGCACCTTGAACTTCTCATTGCGCTTGCTCTTCTCGATCATTGCTGTGGTAGCCATAGTGTGTCGCCCGGCTTACGCCGCGACGCCCTCCTTGCGCAGGGGCATCCCCATCTCAGCGAGGAAGGCGAGCGCGTGCTCGTCGTTAGTGGCAGTCGTGACGATGACGATGTCCATGCCACGCACGTGCGCCACCTTGTCGTAGCTGATCTCAGGGAACACGAGCTGCTCCTTGAGGCCCAGTGCGTAGTTCCCGCGACCGTCGAGCGACGTGCGCGACATGCCGCGGAAGTCGCGGATGCGCGGCAGCACGATGTTGACGAGCTTGTCGAAGAACGCGTACATGCGCTCGCCGCGCAAGGTCACCTTCGCGCCGATCTGCATGCCGGCGCGCAGCTTGTAGGTGGCCACGCTCTTGGTCGCTCGCGTCACTACCGGCTTTTGACCGGTGATGGCGACGAGGTCCGCCACCGCCTCTTCGATCTGCTTGGGCTCGGCGACGGCCTCGCCCACGCCCATATTGACGACGATCTTCACCAGGCGTGGCACTTCCATGACATTGCTGAACTCGAAGCGCTTGCGCAAATTGGGGACGACCGTCTTGAGATAGCGTTCGTGCAGTCTATTCATCGATCTATGCCTTCACCGGCCGCTCGGCGGGCTCGCCGCAGCGCCGGCAGATGCGTTCGTGCGCCCCGGCCGTGTCGCGATGGGCGAGCTTGGCCGGCTTGTTGCACTTGGGGCACACGTACATGAGCTTGCTGACGGGCAGCGGCAGCTCTTTTTCAAGGATGCCGGCCTTGGATTTGGGCGTGGCTTTGCTGTGCCGCTTGACGACGTTGATGCCTTCGACTTCGGCCTTACCCGCACGCGAGAACACGAGCTTGATCTTGCCCCGTTTCCCTTTGTCTTTGCCTGCCAGGACGACGACGGTATCGCCCGCCGCCAGGCGTAGCTTCGCGGCCATCTTAGAGAACCTCCGGAGCCAGCGAGATGATCTTCATAAAGTCACGGTCGCGCAGCTCGCGCGCCACTGGGCCAAAGATGCGCGTGCCACGCGGATTCTTCTGCTCGTTGATGAGCACGGCCGCGTTCTCGTCGAAACGGATGAACGAGCCGTCCGGGCGGCGCATCTTCTTCTTTTGACGCACGATGACGGCTTTGACCACGTTGCCCTTCTTGACGGCAGCGCCGGGGATGGCGTCCTTCACCGTCGCCACGACCACATCGCCGACATAGGCATAGGGGTGGCGCGAACCACCGCTCACGTGGAACACCATGAGCTCCCGTGCGCCTGAGTTGTCCGCCACCTTGAGCCGCGTCTGCGCTTGGATCACTTGGCGCGCTCCACGATGTCCACCAAACGCCAGCGCTTGCTCGCGGAGAGCGGCCTGGTCTCGACGATGCGGACAAGATCTCCGACCTTCGCCTCGTTGCGCTCGTCGTGGACGGCGAAACGGCTCGAACGCCGCAGGGTCTTGCCATACGCTGGGTGCGACGTGCGCGACTCGGTCACGACGATGATCGTCTTGGCCATCTTGTCCGACGCCACACGGCCCACTTTCACTTTGCGCGCGTGACGCGCGGTTGTCTGCTCCATCGTCATCCTGCCAGCCGCCGTTCGGCGAGAATCGTGTACAGCTGCGCGATGCGGCGGCGCAGTTTGCTCACGGTCGCGTGGTCCTCGAGGTGACCCGTGACGAGTTGAAAGCGCAGATTGAAGAGCTCTTCCTTGGTGGCGGCGAGCTTCTCTTCGAGCTCCTGGGTGGTGAGCTCGCGCAGGCTGCGCAGTTCGCTAGACTTCAAGTGCCTCACCCGCCCTTTCCCGACGCAGCACCTTCGTGCGGATCGGCAGCTTGAAGGCCGCCAAGCGCAGCGCTTCTTTGGCCACCGCCTCGTCGACGCCGGACAGCTCGAACATGACCCGGCCCGGACGCACGACGGCGACCCAGCCCTCGGGTTGCCCCTTGCCCGAGCCCTGACGGGTCTCGGCGGGTTTCTTCGTATACGACTTGTCCGGGAAGATCGTGATCCAGACCTTGCCGCCGCGTTTGATGTGGCGGGTCACCGCGATACGGGCAGCCTCGATCTGGCGGTTCGTGATCCATGCCGGCTCGAGCGCCTGCAGCCCGAATTCGCCGAAATGCAAATCGTTGCCGGACTGCGCGCGGCCGGTCATGCGCCCGCGCTGCACCTTGCGGTGTTTGACTCTTTTTGGTAACAGCATTTACTGCGACTCCTGCGGCTTGTCTGCGTCCGCTGCGGTCTGCTCGGGTGTCTGCTCGACGGCGAGCGGCCCCGCGGGCTCGGGCACAACGATGGGTGCCGCCGCCTCGACCACTGGCAGATCGGCTGCTGGCTGCACGGCGGCTTCCGCGCTCGGGCTCGGCGCAGCCGTGGCCGCGTCTTGAGCCTGCTCGCCCGCCGGTTTGGCCGCGCGCGGCGTGCGCCCGCGCGTCACCGGACGGGCCAAGCGTGCAGCCTGGGCGGCATCGGCCTTGGCCTTGCCGTCAGGCAGCACTTCGCCCAGATAGATCCACACCTTGACGCCGATGCGTCCGAAGGTCGTATATGCTTCGCTGTGCGCGTAGTCGATGTTAGCGCGCAGCGTGTGTAGCGGCACCTTGCCTTCGAAGTTGCGCTCCACACGTGCGATCTCGGCACCGCCCAGGCGGCCGCCCACTTGCACTTTGATGCCTTTCGCCCCGGCCTTGATCGTCCGCTGGATGGCCTGGCGCATAGCGCGCCGGAAAGCGATGCGCTTTTCGAGCTGATCGACGATGTTGTTGGCCACGAGCTTGGCGTCGAGCTCTGGGTGCTTGATCTCGACGACGTTGACGTTGACCTGTCTGCCTGAGACCCTTTCGAGGTTGCGCTTGAGCTCTTCGATGCCCGCGCCGCGCTTGCCGATGATGATGCCCGGTTTGGCCGTGCTGATCACGATGCGCACCTGGTTCGCGCGGCGCTCGATCTCGAGTTTGCTCACCGCGGCCGAGCGCGAGAGCCCATCCACGAGTTTGCGCATGCGCAGGTCCTCGTGCAGCCAGTCGCGGTACTGCCGGTTCTCGAACCAGCGCGAGTCCCACGTCCGGGTGATCCCCAGACGAAAGCCGACGGGATTGACTTTCTGACCCACTACGCTTGTTCTCCGTCGGAGACGACGATGGTCACGTGTGACATCTTCTTCCTCTTAAAGCCGGCTTGGCCGCGCGCTCTAGCCTCAAGGCGCTTGATCGCGGGCCCGCCGTCGACTGTCGCCCGTGCGATGACGAGATCGCCAGGCTTCATGCCATGATTGTTCTCGGCGTTCGCCGCCGCCGAGCGGATGATCTTCTGGATGGCCTTCGCTGCTGACACCGGAGTGTAGTCGAGCAGGGTCAGCGCGCGGTCAACGCGCTGGCCACGGATCGCATCCACCACGCGCCGTGCTTTGCGGGGCGGTACGCGCAGGAACTTGACGGTCGCTCTCGCTTCCATCACTTGACTTCGACCTTCTCGGCCGCAGCCGCAGCGCCGCTGCCGTGGCCGCGGAAGATGCGCGTGGGAGCAAATTCGCCGAGCTTGTGGCCGACCATGTTCTCTTGCACGTACACCGGCACGTGCTTTTTGCCGTCGTGCACCGCGATCGTGTGGCCGACCATGGCCGGGATGATGGTCGAGGCCCGCGACCACGTCTTGATCACGCGCTTCTCGCGCGCTGCGTTCATGCGCTCGATACGCACGAGCAGATGATCTGCGATGAACGGACCTTTCTTCGACGAACGACTCATTTTTTGCCCCGCCGCTTCACGATGAACTTCGACGTGCGCTTGTTGCGCCGCGTCTTCTTACCCATGGTCATCACGCCCCAGGGCGTGGTCGGTGGCCGGCCGGCCGTCGATCGCGCCTCGCCGCCGCCGTGTGGATGGTCGACAGGATTCATCGCCACGCCACGGACCGACGGACGACGCCCAAGCCAGCGCGAGCGCCCCGCCTTGCCGACGGTTTGATTTTCGTGATCGACGTTGCCGAGCTGACCGATGGTGGCACGGCACACAACCGCGATCTTGCGCACTTCGCCCGACGGCATGCGGATCTGCGCGTAGTCACCCTCTTTAGCCATGAGCTGCGCGGAGCCGCCTGCGGCCCGCACGAGCTTGCCGCCCCCGCCCGGGGCGATCTCGATGTTGTGGATGACCGTGCCCAGCGGGATATTGGACAGCGGCAGCGCGTTGCCGGTCTTGATGTCCGCTGCCGGACCGGAGACGAGCATGTCGCCCACCGCCAGGCCGAGCGGCGCCAAGATGTAGCGCTTCTCTCCGTCACGATAGTGCAAGAGCGCGAGACGGGCCGAGCGATTGGGATCGTACTCGATGGCCGCGACCTTGGCCGGCACGCCATCCTTGGCGCGCTTGAAATCGATAACGCGGTACATCGCCTTGTGTCCGCCGCCGCGATGACGTACGGTGATGTGCCCATTGAAGTTCCGTCCGCCCGTCCGCTTGCTCGGCTCGAGCAGCCTGCTCTCCGGCGCCTTCTTCGTCAGCTCCTCGAACGAGGAGATCTGCGCGAAGCGGCGGCCGGGAGAGGTCGGCTTGAATTTTTTCAGCGCCACTGTCTGCTCCTCAACGGACCTAAAGGTCCGTTGCTACATCTACGATTCAAAGTAGTTCACGCCTCCGAGCTCGATCTTGTCGCCCTCGCGCAGCGTCACGATGGCCTTTTTCCAGTCCGAGCGGGCGACCGACGGCCGGCGCGTGCGGCGGCGCAGATCGTGCTTGTGCTTGCCTTTGACGCTCACCGTGTTGACGCGCAGCACCTTCACCTTGAACAGCCTCTCGACCGCGGCTTTGATGTGGTGCTTGGTCGCCTCAGGTGCCACCGCGAAGGTGTATTGCGACACCGCCGTCTGCGCGATGGATTTCTCGGTCACGAGCGGGCGAACGACGGTTTGACGCAGCTCAGCCACGGCACACCTCCGCAATCGCATCGAGCGCGTGATGGCTCACCACGACCCGGTCATGCCCGAGGATGGCATGCGCTGAGATGCCGTCGTGGAACACGACGTCTGCCCGGCGCAGATTGCGGCCGGCCAGGCGCAGCTCGCGGGCGCCCTCATCTTTGTGCCCGTGGACGATGAGCAGGACCGAATCCACTTTTTTGTCCGGCCACAGCATCGCGCTCAACTCCTTGGTCTTGGCGGCCTTGAGCGAAGCGCCATCGACGACGAAGAGCGCGCTCGCCTCTGCCTTGGCGGCGACGGCCATGGCAAGCGCGCTGCGGCGCGCTTTTTTGTTCATGCCAATGGCGAACGAGCGCGGATGCGGACCGAAGACGACACCGCCCTTGCGCCAGAGCGGCGAGCGGATGCTGCCTTGGCGCGCACGTCCCGTGCCCTTCTGGCGCCACGGTTTGCGTCCACCACCCGCGACCTCGTCACGTGTTTTTGTGTCCGCCGTGCCGGCGCGGCGGTTGGCGAGGTGGCGCACCACGGCCTGGTGCAACACCGAGAGCTTGGGCTTCGTCGAGAAGACCTCCGGGATGTCGGCCGTGCCCACGGGCTTACCGGTCTTGTCGAGCCGCGCAGCCGTCACGATGCCTCAACCTTTCGTCGCGGGCGCACGGCGGGGCGCACGAAGACGATCGCCCGCTTGCCGCCAGGGATGGCACCGCGCAGCAGCAAGAGATTGCGCTCTTCATCGCGCGAGACGACCTCCAGGTTCATCGTCGTGATGCGCTCGACGCCCAAATGCCCCGGCCTGTGGCTGCCCTTCACCGTCTTGGCGGCGTTGGTGTCGCCGTTGCTCGCCGGCTGGCGATGGATCATCGAGCCATGGCTCGCGCCGCCGCCAGACGCATTCCAGCGTTTCATGATGCCGGAGAACCCCTTGCCCTTGGACATGCCGGTCACGTCGACGCGATCGCCTGGGGCGAACGAGGCCACGGTGACGACATCGCCGCTCTTCACGTCGCCCGTGTCACCGCGGAATTCGTGCAAAACGGCCTTCGGAGCTACCGAGAGCTTCTCGAAACGCCCGCGCATCGATTTGCTGAGCCCCTTGATCTTCGCGTCTTCAAAGCCCAAGACCACGGAGTCGTAGCCGTGCTTGTCGGCGGTCTTGCGTTCGATGACCTGGCATGGCCCCGCGGCGATGACGGTCACGGGAACGACCTCACCGTTCTCGGTGAAGACGTTCGTCATGCCCAGCTTGCGTCCGATGATGTGCTTCATAATCCTTACGCCTTGAGCTCGATGTCCACACCGGCTGGCAGATCGAGATGCATGAGCGCGTCCATGGTCTTGGCCGACGCCTGCAGGATGTCGATGAGCCGCTTGTGAGTGCGGATCTCGAAATGTTCTCGGCTCTTCTTGTCCACGTGCGGCGAACGCAGCACGCATGTGCGCTCGATCTCGGTCGGCAAGGGCACAGGGCCCGAGACGAATGCGCCCGTGCGCTTGGCCGTCTCGACGATCCGCTCCGCCGACTGATCGAGGATCTTGTGATCGTAGGCTCGCAGCCTGATCCGAATCTTGCCTGCCATTATCTACTCGGTCACTTTGGTGACGACGCCGGCACCGACCGTGCGGCCACCCTCGCGGATGGCAAAACGCAGACCCTCTTCGCAGGCGATCGGCGTGATCAGCTCCACGTCCATGCGCACGTTGTCACCGGGCATCACC
>Ga0116216_10000486_pt1 | contig 31999 bp, 30 predicted proteins | sample Sb_taG_11_FD_89696 | JGI IMG/M metagenome (GOLD analysis project Ga0116216, IMG submission 89696) | Peat soil microbial communities from Weissenstadt, Germany - Sb_50d_3_AS metaG | ecosystem: Environmental > Terrestrial > Soil > Wetlands > Peat | place: Germany: Weissenstadt | collected 2010-09-21
TCTTGGCGCTTTTCGTTCCGGCACTGGTCCAGGCAGAAACGGAGTCCACGAACCCGACGGTGCCTGGGTCAGGTCAGCCGCTGTACTTCATTGTAAACATCAAGCCGCACAACACGCAACAGCATCCTTGGACCGGTGATCTTACTCTTAAGATCAACGCCGAGGGCATCATCAATGGTACGTATCGCAGCACATCGAGCCGACCGGATCCATTCCGCGGTAACATCATCACCGTCACCGGTGGGTTGAACGGCAAGAACATCCATCTAGACTTTGGATCGAAAGGTTATTTCCCGGTTAAGGGTGAGTATCACGCAGGCGAAGGAATCATTGGAACGGCGTACAGCAAAGTCGCGGCGGGGACGGGATCGACTATGTCGATGACCAGGCCACCCTCGATGTCTAACCCACGGCCGCCAACGACTGCACGATACACGCCAATGCCAACAGGTGGTACAGGTGGCCCGATACTCTATGACTTCGTTGCTAAAGAGGAGTCAAAGCCGTAAAGTCGTCTTTTCGAGGTTTCGTGCGCGAAAACGAGCCGCTCCCCACTCCTCTCAAAAAGCCGCGACCGCGACGATCGCGTCCGAAAACGCTTGCGGCGCCTCCTGTGGCACATCGTGACCGATGCCGGTGAGGATCTGGTGCGAGTACTTACCCGTGAACTTACCCCGGTATGCAGCGCCGCTCGCGTTCGCGCCGTCGAAATCGCTCGCAATCGTGATCGTTGGCAGATCGATGGCAGGACCCGCGAAGAGCTTGTTCTCCAAGCTGTCGTATCTCGGATCGCCTGCCGCGAGGCCGATGCGCCAACGGTAGTTGTGTATCACGATCGCCACATGATCCGGATTCTTGAACGACGCCGCCGTGCGATCGTACGTCGCATCGCTGAACTGCCATTTTGGCGACTGGATCGTCCAGACGAGCTTGTTGAAATCGTAGGTGTACTGCGTGTAGCCCAAAAGCCCGCGTTGCGTTGAGAAATACCACTGATACCAAAAGGCATATTCGGCTTTCGGCGGTGCCGGTAGCTTGTTTGCCTGTACGTTGGCGATCAAATAGCCGCTGACGAGCACCAACGCCTTAACGCGACCGGGCCAAAGGATTCCCACGACGGCCGCCGTTCGCGATCCGATATCGAAACCGCCGATGATCGCCTTCTTGATCTTGAGCGCGTCCATCAGGTTGACTACATCTTCGCCGCAAATCGACTGCTGAGCGTTGCGGAACGTGTCGGGAGAAAGGAACGTCGTAGAACCATAGCCGCGTTGGTACGGAACGATTACGCGATACCCGGCCTTCGCCAGCTGCGGAGCGACATCGACGAACGCGTGGATGTCGAACGGCCAACCGTGCAGCAGGATCACTGGCTGCCCATCGGCTGGTCCATCCTCGGCGTACCCAATGTTGAGGACGCCGGCGTTGACTTGTTTGAGCGACGCAAACGAGGTATTCTTCGGACTCGCCGGCGTCAGGCTTATTGTCTGCTGACTACCGTCGTTCGCGGAAGCTGCTGCAGGAGTGCTGCTCGATTGCGCGCTCGCAGCGCTTAGCATGCCGAGTTCGGCGGCAACAATCGTCATCGCTGCTTTGCCAAGGAATCTGCGGCGGTCGAGGTTGAGATCCTCACGCATAGTGCGCCTCCTCTTGGAACCCGGAGCCCATCAGTATCCGCGGGAAGTGGCCTCTTTCCACTTTGAACTGCAACACCTGTCGGAGCGCTCTCCTAAGGCACGCCTGTCCGCGAAGCCACAACCTCACACGTCGTAATCGTCCGGGTTGACACTTCTTTCGCTCTTCGCCGGCGTAGAGGTCTGACTGAAGCTTCTGTAATGACTCCTACGTGGTCCATGTAGCGTCCGGTGAACAATGTCGAATTAGACGATGTTCTTCTTCAGTGCCTGATGCCAAGCGGTTTGGCCTTCCATCCGTTGGGTACGGGCGATGTCGGCAACCTTTGAGCCGCCTGTTTCGATGCTGTCCACGCGCTCGTGATAGAAGGCAAGGTGATCCTTGATCGCAGCCACGGCGGGAAACGGGTTCTCATAAGTCCACACCGCGTTTTCCGAGCGCGATCCGCTAACTGAAATGTCGAAGTAGGAGCAATCGCCTTTGTACGGGCAATAGGTTACATGGTCGCTTGGCTCAAGTAGCGACATGTTGACGTCCGCACGTGGAACGTATTGGACCGGCGAATACTCCGCTTCGCGAAGCGTCAGAGCGGCTTTTGAATCAGCAAGGATCCTGCCGTTTAGCCTCACGACCACGCGCCCAGGAGTAGGGGCGATTGTTATGGGATGATCTGGGTTAGGTTTCTTTTTGACTTTGACGCGTTTGACTGCCATGGAACGACTGTATCAATAACACTTACTTAAAGCAAGTACGCATCTAAAGGTTAATACTAGGGCGGGCCGTGCCGGCCGCTATGTGCTCGAGCGGCGATCGCTGTCGATGCTTCGTACGCGCCGGTGTACGCACTTTGTGCGGATACATAGAATGCTTTAGGCCCAAGCGATACTCACAACGTCGTCGGGTTTAAAAGACGTGCAGTCTGACCAGTCGGTAGTCAATGTAGGCCGCGTCGGGCATATTTTCCACTCCGGGTCCTTAAAGATCGCGCCCTTCAAAAGGGTCCCATCCTTAAGCTTCATAGTCACGTCTTCGCCCCCGTACGAGTATTTGAACAGGTTTTTCTCTTCCATTTTCCAGTTATAGCCCTAATCTATCTTCTCGACGTCCTCGGGTATAAAGAGCGTGCAGTCTGTCCATCCGGCGGTTCGCGTGGGCCGAGTCCGGCATGCTCTTGTCATGACTAAGAGGTATCTCGATCTCTCCGGAAAGAGATTTAGCGCAATCTCATCCCCATGGCCTATGTGCGATCAGGAGACTGCTTCGGTTTAGCCTTTTGCGCCTTTAGAGCCAGAATTACTTCCTTCAGTCTCTTCTTGTGGGCATTCATTGAAGTAATCGTGTCGATAGTTTCTTTCTTCATGTCCTCATTATAACACAGCCACTGCAGAACATGTGAGGTGAGTCCGGGTGAGTGCCACGCTGGTGGCGTTGGATCGAGAGGCAAGAGCTTATGCGGTAGCAAGCAACAAACGGTGGGGAAAAGCCTGGTATTAACCGATATCTTATTTATGGGCCTGCTCGGTGTAAGCTCACAGGCCAAAAGGACTAGTCCTCATGAAGAAACTTCAAAACGGGTTTACGCTTATCGAGCTGATGATCGTGATCGCCATTATCGCGATCTTGGCCGCTATCTTGATTCCCAATTTCCTTCACGCTCGCGCCGAGGCTGTGACCGCTGCATGCGAAGGTAACGAGAAGCAGCTTGCAACAGCGGAGGAAGAATACTCGGTTGACAACGGTGGCGCGTATGCCTCGTTGACCGCACTAACCACGCCCTATCTCTCCACCACGATCACAGATCCAGTCAAGAAGGGCAACGCCTACACCGTCGTGATCCCCGGCACGGGCAGCAACGGCTCCTACGAGATCGACGACTCCGGCGGGCATGACACGACCACCACGACGAGTTTGACGCAGACGTCAGGCGGTACGGTGTGCGCGACCTGCTCAAGCGTCATCTACGCGCAAGCCTCGGGTATTCACGGCAAGTAACTCCGCGGTCGCGGAAGCCAGGTGCAGGGCCGGTCGGCGACGACCGGCTCTTCGCGTGCGGTTGCCAGCCGTGGCATTCGATAGACGGGAGTTGGTGGGGCAGTGGAGCGTCCGTTCGACAGGTGAGAGGGTCTCGCTGGCAGCAGCTTCACCTGTCGCCGTATTATTGAGGGGATAGATTGTGAGATTTAGTATCCTTCTTGCGGCAACAGTGTCAGCTCTCATCATTCTCGTTCATCCATCTCCAATTTTCGGAGCTCATAGCGGCCATGGCCGATAGAACACCTCCCATTCCGCTCACGACGTCTCGTTTTGAGGATGTATTTCCCACTCTAACGTCCCTCCAGCTCGGTCGCATTGCAGCGCATGGCCTGACTCGCCCAACTCAGACTGGTGACGTTCTCATCGAACAGGGCGATGCAGCGGTACCGTTCTTTGCCGTTATGTCGGGCGAGCTCGAAAGTGTCCGTCCCTCAGCGACAGGCGATACCCTCGTTGCCGTCAGCGGGCCGGGGCAGTTCATGGGAGAGGTCAACACCGTGTCGGGCCGCAGCGCGATGTTTCGGCTACGCGTTTCCAAAGCTGGTGAGGTGGCAGAACTCAATCATCAACAGTTGCTCAGTCTAGTGCAAACGGATGAGGAGCTCGGGGAAATTTTGATGCGCGCCTTCCTCCTCCGGAGGGCGGACCTGGTGGCGGCAGGCGTGGGCGACGTGGTGCTCATCGGCTCAACGCACTCGGCCGAAACGCTTAAGCTCAAGGAATTCTTGATGCGCAACGGTCATCCTTACTCCTATTTAGATCTTGAGCGGGACCCCGACGTTGAGAAGATGTTGAGCGGCTTTCATGTTGCAACGAGCGACATACCCGTAGTAATATGCCGTGGCCAAAATGTGCTGCGCAACCCAACCAACCAGAAATTGGCGGAGTGCCTGGGTTTTAACATCACCGTTGACCAAACGCGCACGCGCGATCTTGTCATTATCGGAGCCGGCCCCGGCGGATTGGCTGCCGCGGTCTACGCCGCCTCAGAAGGGCTAGATGTTTTGGTGTTGGAGACCACCTCGCCCGGCGGTCAGGCCGGTGCAAGCTCTCGAATTGAAAACTACTTAGGATTTCCTACCGGCATTTCCGGTCAGGAGCTCGCCGCCCGGGCCTATAACCAGGCGGAAAAATTCGGGGCGCAAATGCTTATGGCCACTGGGACGCGACTCGTCTGCGATCACAGACTGCACATCGTCGAAGTAGACAATGGAGCTCGAATCCAGACGCGTAGCGTCGTAATCGCAACGGGCGTGGAATACAGAAAACTCGCATTGAGCAATTTGTCTCGCTTTGAGGGCGCGGGGATCTACTACGGTGCAACGTTTGTCGAGGCCCAGCTCTGCGCGGGTGACGAAGTCATTGTTGTCGGGGGAGGAAACGCCGCGGGGCAAGCCGCTATCTACTTGGCACAAACAACCAAACTCGTGTACTTGCTCGTCCGATCGGGAGGCTTGGCCCAGACCATGTCTCGTTATCTGAGCCGCCGGATTGAAGAAACTCCCTCGATCGTACTGACGCCTTATACGGAAATCGTGGCTCTCGAGGGCCGGGATCATCTCGAATCAGTCCGATGGCGCAACAATCAGACTGGCGATGTCGAAGAACACGCAATAGGACATGTCTTTTTGATGATGGGCGGCGTACCGAACACCGGGTGGCTCGACAACTGCGTCGTTCTTGACGAGAAGGGCTTCATAAAGACGGGTTCTGAACTGTCACCGGAGGACCTGAGCTCTGCTCGTTGGCCGCTTACGCGTTCGCCATTTTTGCTCGAAACCAGTTTGCCGGGAGTCCTCGCAGTGGGCGATGTGCGAGGCGGGAGCATCAAGCGCGTTGCGTCTGCGGTAGGCGAAGGATCGATCGCCATCTCATTCGTTCACCAAATCCTACAAGAATAGCCCAGTGCGACGAGCCCTTGTCGGCGGATGGAATCGTTGGCCAAATGCTGACTGGGTCTTGCGCCTTGACACTTACATGCTCCGTGTACGGACTCTCCGTGCTACGCCGCATAAGCCATCGTACGAAAGGCCCAACCAGGGTTCAGGCGTGCGTATAGGTGAGTCGCACGCCAAGGCGAGTGGCGTCACCGGCCCGCCGCTCACCCAGACTCAGCTCTCTGCAGTGTCACAACCACGCCATCCTTGCCGCCACTACTATAAGACAAGACGTTGATGACCTGGTACCCTTGGTTACCCCAAGTAGCCAATAACTTGCCCAACTCTGAACTCTTCGACAGGTAATCTTGAACGGACCCGTGCGCAGTTATAATCGAATACCTCTGCATGTATCACGCTCCTAGCTATACCGTCGGCGCTTGATTGACTGCATTGCCGTGTGTTCTGGGTGAGGCTGGCGCTTGCCCTTGGATTCAGTGGGTGGCTACCTATCTAGCACCGATTAACAAAAAGACTGATGTGACCCATAAGACTCCACCGCACGCGATACAGGCGATTGCCTGACGAACACTTACGGTTGGAGCAGCAAAGGAGAGAAGCACCCCGACAATGATTGCGGCGCCCGTAAAATAGTAGGCTCGCATATTGAAGATCGTCGCAAGGGGGATAAAATGAAGGCCCACGATCATCGCAACTGCTGGGAGAATGAGATCTGGTCGCCCGATAGCGCGAAAGAGGAATACAGCGACAAAGATCAGTGCGAACTCGATAATGCTGACGATGCCGAACGCCAGTCCAGAAGGAGTCGCCGTGGCGGGAGTTAGCGCGGTAGGAGACAGGTGCTGTGGAGTGTTCGACATGGTGACTGCGCCTAATAACAGAACGCCTGTAAAGACCGCAAGTGCGAGAAGCGCGCGCCAATCAAACCCCCATATCAAACGCACACCAAGAACTAGCCAGAGAGCGCCGAAGGCAATGAGAATTATAGAGCCGACGTTAATGGTCACGTGATCCGCATTGTCTCTAGCCAGTTAGCAGCTGCCGAGTAACCCCACGCCCTAGCATCAACCTGCGTGGGAAACGTGTGACCGCCAGCCGTGGGTTGGTCCGGTCGGGTCCCTATCGAGGCGTTCAGCAATACCTACGGCGCGAACGGTAAACTTGGCGCGGTGAGTCCAAACGATCTCGTGACATTCTTCAATGGTACGGTTGATGAGCTGCATTACCGCGTGTTGTGGATGAGGTTGGTGCTGGCTCCGGGCTGAGATGATCAGGCTTTTGGGTCAAACTTTAGCGCGTCACCGTTCATACAGTAACGAAGCCCCGTCGGCTCCGGACCATCCTCGAATACGTGCCCCAAGTGTCCACCGCAGCGGCTGCAGCGCACCTCAGTGCGAGCATCTGCTCCGGGCTCAACAGAGGTTTCAACCGCATCCGGCAACGGATCGAAGAAGCTCGGCCAACCTGTGCCGCTGTCATACTTGGCATCTGCGGAATACAATTCGAGGCCGCAACCAGCGCAGGTGAAGGTCCCTTCGCGGTGTTCAGTTCCGAGCGGGCTACTCCCGGGGGTTTCGGTACCAGCCCGGCGCAACACCGCGTACTGCTTGGGGGTAAGTCGAGCGCGCCACTGATCATCGCTCAGTTCGAGCTTGTCGTGCTTGATTTCAGCCATTGCTGGTGATCCTTTCCAATCGATCGGGTCGATTCAGAACCTTAGTGAGTCAGGCTGCAGTCACCTTGACTCACAGCGGCGTTCAGAGGTAAGGTCAAGGCTGTCCGAACGCGCTGGCTTGAGACCTATGCCCGTGCCCGTCGTCTGATTTGCGAGTCGCCGTTCCCCAAGACTCATCGAGCGTGAACCGCCGCCCTTGCTAAAGGGTGCCGGATTGTCCGTGCCCTTAGGATAAGACGGCCGGCAGCAGGGTCCGAGAAGCCAGATCGATCTCACTGAAACAATCATGCACCCTGTTTTGCCATGGAGCTGAAGATGATAGATCGTGCCGGTGAAACGTCACCACAAGTTTACGCGCGAGTTGGGGGATGGCTGTATCTGATTACGATAGGGGCCGGCGTCTTCGCTGAATTCTTTGTGCGCTCCAAGCTCATCGTGTCAGGAGACGCTGCGGCAACGGCCCACAACATTATGGCTTCTGAGTCGCTGTGGCGCCTCGGCTTGGCCGGCGACCTAATAGGGACTGCGTGCTATGTCGCGATAACGCTTATCCTGTATGTGTTGCTCAGGCCTGTAAACAGGAATCTCTCTTTGCTCGCGGCATTCTTCAGCTTAGTAGGGTGCGCCATTGGTGGTGCGATTGCGCTCGGTCATTTAGCGCCGGTGTTCCTTTTGGGGGGTGCTGACTATCTGAAGGCCTTTGACCCGCATCAACTTCAGGCTCTAGCGTTGCTCTTTCTCAAGTTGCATGGATATGGCGAGGACGTCAGCATTGTATTCTTCGGCTTGTATTGTACCTTGCTTGGGTATTTGATCTTCAAATCTGGTTACTTCCCCAAGGTTCTAGGCGTTCTACTCGCGATTGGTGGTCTATGCTATCTCATCAATAGCTTTGCGGACTTCATGTCGCCTGCGTTCTCAGCGATGATCCCCGTTTATATTTTGCTGCCGCCCGGTATTGCAGAGCTATCACTGTGCTTGTGGTTGATCGTGATGGGCGTTAATGTTCCGAAGTGGGAAGAGAAAGGTGCATCTGTTTGAGCATCTGAGCGACCGCGCGCGTGGACGTCCGCAGGCATCCGTTTTACCATGTTATAGCGGAGTGCATATTCTGCCGACGTCCGTAAACGTCTGCCGATATCCGCTCCTTATGCTACACTTATGCTACACCTTGAGCGCCTCTTCGACCGCCTTATCTTCTGACCACGCCGCGCCCCCCGTCGAGAGTTTCTCTACCTCGGCGTCACTGAGATGTTCGCGCAGCGCAGCCATTGTCTTATCGTAGCACCACTTCTCAGTAGGTTCGCGCGTAGCGCCAAGCTCTTTGTACTGCACGTCGACGTACCCCAAAAGCTGTGCGGCGCTTTGAATCTTTCCCTGGAGAGCCCCGAGCGAGGCAAAATGTTGCAGCGAGATCGCGGTCGTATACGCGTTTTGAACTTCGCGTGCGAGGCGAAGAGACTCTCGCGCCGATGCGTGCGCTCCCGTGAAGTCATTGAGCGCGATCTGATACGCGGCTCTGTTGGCACTGGAAGTAGCTGAGGCGTCCTTGTCTAATGCGCGACGCAACGCAAGCGCATCGGTCGCCGCCTTGAGTGCTTCCTGCGCGTGCCCTTCTGCAAACTCGACCTCTCCAACATTGGAGTGGACAAGGCTCAACCCAATTTCATCCCCGACCTCCCTTAGGATAGCAAGCGACTTATCATAGAAATCTCGTGCCTCGGCCCTCGCACCTTTGTTAGCTGTGATGCCTCCTTTGTATCGCAAACACTTGGCAATGTCGTGCTTATCCTTATATTCTTGCATCACCGCGAGCGCCTGCGTTATCGCTTCGTCCGCCTCGTCTAACCGTCCAGCCTGATTCAGGCTGAATGCGTATGTCGCTCGCGCATGCGCGGCGCCTCGGCGGTCACCCGCAGATTCAAAGAGGCTGACAGCCCGTTCAGCAGCCTCAAGGGCTCGCTTGACCGGCAAGAGCCATGACTGTGCGTACAGGAGTCTTGCCACGATGAGCGGCTGTCCAGCGCTCTCCGTACGCTCGAGCGCCCGCTCGATCCAATACCGGCCCTCGACGGCAAGACCGTTCCGATACCAGAACTGTTCAAGCCCGCCGGCGATGGCAGCGACAAGCACCGCATCGTGTCCCTGAGTCAGCCCCCACTCCAGCGCCGCCCTGAAATTGTCAAGCTCTCGTTCCACATCCACTAGCCAGCCGAACGTGGAGCCCGTGCCGTAGCGTTCGTCCGCTTCGTGCGCCAGCGCGCTGAAATACTCGGCATGCGCGCGGGCCAGCCGTTCGCGCTCGGCCGTGTCAAGCTTCTCCAAGGCATATGCACGCGTGGACTCCAGCAGATGATACCGCTCCTGCTTCCCCGAGGTGTCGGCGACCACCAGCGACTTGTCCGTCAGCGAGGCAAGCAAGTCCAAGATCTCGATCTCATCAAGGCCGCCACCGCCGCACACTCGTGTTGTTGCCTCTAACGCAAACCCGCCTGCAAAAATGCCTAGCCGCAAGAACAGCATCTGCTCTTGCGGGGTCAGCAGATCGTAGCTCCAATCGATGAGAGCGCTTAACGTCTTTTGGCGCGGCAGAACGTCTCGGCTTCCACCCGTGAGGAGCTTAAATCGTTCGTTGAGCCGCTGGGCGAGATTGGGAACTGAAAGGACCTTTACGCGAGCCGCGGCAAGCTCGATCGCAAGTGGGATACCATCCAAGCGGCGACAGATATCGGCGACAATAGGTGCTGTGTCGTCGGTGAGCGTGAAGGACTTATCCACCGATCTCGCTCGATCGACAAAGAGCGCCACGGCTCCGAACTGCGCAACCGCAGCCGGCGTGAGGTCGGCGATGGTGTGCGGCACGTCGAGCGAGGGAACGCGGAAGACCTCTTCGCCGCTGATGTCGAGCACTTGGCGCGAGGTGTTCACGATGCGTACGTCCGGAGCCGTGCCGATGATGGCAGCTGCGATTGCAGCAACTGGCTCGAGCACGTGCTCGCAGTTGTCGAGGATCAGCAATAACTTCTTTCGCTTGAGCCAGGGTGGAATCGATTCGTCGATCCGCTTGCCTTCCTGCTGACTCATGCCCAACACTTGGGCGATGATGCTCGAGACGAGTTCAGGGTCGGTGATCGGCGCGAAGTCAGCAAACCAGACGCCGTCGGGATAGTGGTCGAGCAGATCGGCTCCGGCTTGTAATGCGACGCGTGTCTTGCCTACGCCACCTGATCCGACCAGCGTGAGCAAGCGATGACGGTTGACGAGCTCTTTGACTGCGGCAACATCCTGGTCGCGACCGACGAAGGTTGTTCGCTGAATGGGAAGATTGTTTGGAAGCGCATCGAGTGACCGTAGCGGCGGAAACTCAGCGGGGATGTCCTCGATCTTCAGCTGCCATACGTCTTCAGGTTCGGTGAGGTCCTTAAGCCGGTGGGAGCCGAGTTCGATCAACGATACGCCGGTGGGAAGATCGCTATGGGCCAGTTCACGCGTGCTTCCAGATAAGAGTACCTGACCGCCGTGACCGATTGCCATTAGCCGTGCCACGCGGTTGACCGCCGGTCCAAAATAATCGGCGTTGCGCTCGTCTGCGTATCCAGTGTGCAGGCCCATGCGTACGCGCAGCCCACCGATGTTTGCGAAGTCTTGCTTAGCAAGTGAGCGCTGCGCATCGATCGCCGCACTGACAGCTTGCGGGGCAGTCGGAAATGCCGCGCAGAAGGCATCGCCCATCGTCTTGAAGACGTAACCGCTGTGGGATGCAATCGCCGCGTTCAGCAGCTGTTCCTGACGGGCGACGGCGGCTTTCATTGCATCGCGATGCTGCTCCCAGCGCTGGCTGGAGCCTTCTATGTCGGAAAACAAAAAGGTGACGGTACCAGTAGGTAATGAGGCCGGGCTCTTTATTTGCTCGGCGTTTTCAGCTGCCATTCGCCCGATGACTTCGTCTGCCCGCTATGCGGGACCTGTCTCATCCTCAACCGCGAGCGGACGTAGCAACCCTATATGATGAAGGCCGATGAGTTGGACTCATGGGCCTTCGACTGGCGACGCTGATGGGACTCGAACCCACGACCTCCTACGTGACAGATCTTCTGCCAGCATTAGCTTATGTTCGCTCAGCGAGCCATACGATTAGCGCTACAGGTTGTGTTTGGCGAGGGCGTTCGGGGCTAGGAAGATCTGGTCGTGCGGGTAGTCGAGATAGACGGTGAAGTATTTGAGGATATCGTAGCCGATTATGCCGTCAGCGCCTTCGCCTTCCCAAGCGCGACTCTGTGGCTCCGTCGCGTACATGGGCCAGTTGTTGAGGGTGACTCCAGAAATCGTCAAGCTCGCCACTTGGGTGGCTCGCAGGCTGAGCTGCGGTGCGGTGACGCTGGAAAACCCATACCACGGCATCCAAACGCGGGTCACGTCCACTCCTCTGCCTTGGTTAGGGAACTCTTGCGGGTGGGTGCTGATAAAGGCGGAGAAGGCAAAGCAGTTTGGAGAGCCTGTATCCAGTATAAAACGGTCGCTAGTCGCCTGTCCGATCTGCACAGGGATGTGTGGCTGACCGCCGTCAAGCGCCACCGGTACTGCCAACGCATCCGCTGGCGGCACGAATAGGAACGGGTTGGTGGCCGTCACGGCGCCACTTTGATAGTCGATCGCCAAGACGGTATTGGCTATGAAGTCGTAACCGAGGAGGCCGACGATTCGCGTTCCGACATGCGGGCTCGCCCGAAACGGCCGGCTGAACGCGATGAGGTTCATCATCGTGATACCGCCGCTGCTCGCCTGCGGTATGATCGCGTACGAATGTACCCAAGCGCCGCTCGTTGTTGGCACGAACTGGCCAAAGGTTTTGAGTCCGAGCGCCTTCACGACGTCTGAATCGATCACGATGCCGCTGGCTCCCGTATCCAAATAGAAGTCGTACGCCCGACCCTCGATCGTCAGCTGAACGACGACGTTCTTGCCCGCTGCCTTAGGGATCACGAGCAGGTTCTTTGTCGTGTCAGACAGCGTCCCGTTGACGCCGACACCACCCATCCCATTTTGGCCCGTGTTGTTGGGGCCTTGCTCAGGACTGCCCCCGTTTTGGTGACCTCCACTGCTGGGCGAAGAACCAGCCCCAGAGGCGCCGGCCGCGACTGCTTCACTAGTGCTCTGAGTGATATTTTGTGGGCTTATCATCGCGGGAACGTCGTTTTCGCCGGTCAGCCTCGATGGTAGTGTTACCGCGCTTGCACCGGCTGGGAAGAGGACGAGCTTGTCGTTCTGCAGTGGCATGGCGGTATCGGACGGGTTGACCGCAACGTTATGCTTTTTGGAGCCGGTGATATAATCGGTGTCGTTTGGTGGATAGCTATCGCTTGAATGGACACGCCAAGCATCTGTGTAGAGACCGGTCTTGCGAAAGTCGCTATACGTATAGGTGAGGCGTTGGTCTGGAAATGCGAGCTCAACACGCGTCACAAGGTAGCTCTTCTTGTCGAAGAACAGCCACACGAGGCGCCCGTCTCGTGGATGCGCCTCAACCACGTACGCCGCGCTTGGACCGGAAGTTTCCCCGAGCAGTTCGAGGTCGGCAACGTTGTAGCCGCGATATTGCTGAACAGCACCCGCATCGAGCACGGGATAGAGCCCGCGGAGCTGGGTGATCACGCCGTTCGGATTTTGCTGCCAGTTCTGGCCATCGACCCGACCTGATGCCCATGATGCAACGCCCAGATCTGTGCTCCACTTAAAGTCATCGCCAACCGTGACATCGCGAAATGTCCCTTGCAGGCCCCATGCGTTCACCCGCCCTTCTTCAACGGTACTCGTAGGTGCTTTGTCGCCCCCATCGGCCTTGTGCGCGGCGGTGAGCAGGTCCGCGAGCTTGATGCTCGTGCCAGAAATACCGTCGGGCTGCGAATACGTATCCTTCGCCCGAGCCATTGAGGGTACGAGCACCATAAGTACGACAGCGCACAAAAGCGACAACACCGCCGCCGGCCTTAGCGCCGCTCGCATCATCTCTTGTTCACCCTTCACTGGCCCCCTCGCCTCTGTTTCCACAACGATCGCCAGATGTCCACCATTGTACACTCGTTATGCAACACTTAGGCGCAAGGTTCACTTCATGAATAACCATCCACTTCTACAACGGCTTTTGCGAAGATCTCGGGGGCCTCTTGCGGCAGGTGTGACCTATGCCCTTGAGTGTTACGTGTGAATACATGCCTGAGAACTGTTCTCGGTAGGATGCGACCGCGAGTACGACAACAGCGACATCGCAAGTGCCCTGGCTTTAGCTTTTGTGATGGTCATCAGCCATCTCTTTGCAGACAGCATATCGTTCTCTGCGCTTACGCGTTGCTATTTCGTAGCGACCGGAAGCTCGCGCGAACGTCGTCGCTAAAAAGCTGCGGCTGTTCCCAGGCCGCATAGTGCCCGCCGACGTCGTGCTTCTTGTAATAGACGAGTTTGGGATACGCCTTCTCGGCCCAGCTCCGCGGCGCAGTATAGAGCTCGTGCGGAAACGCGCTCACGCCAACCGGGATAGTCACGCCCTGGACGTTGAAGAAGCCGAGCTTATTTTCCCAATAGAGGCGCGCCGAAGAGATCGCCGTTTCCGTCAGCCAGTACATCGTGATGTTGTCGAGGACGTCGTCGCGCGATAGGCCGCCGGGATGTCCGAAAAAGGCGGGCGCTATCATCTCGTAACTGTCCTTATCGTGATCGAGAATCCAGGCCGCCAGGCCGATGGGTGAATCCATCAATGCGTAGAGCGTTTGCGGACGATTTCCCATCTCAATGGCATAGCCGAGATGCTTCCCATAGAAGTCCTTCAGCTGCTCGAACGCGTGCAACTCGTCAACTGTAAGGCCAGCCGGCGCCGGGCCGCCGGAAGTGGCTACTGCCAAAACGTCGGTGGGAACGGCACCGGGCATGTTGCTGTGAATGCCCAGCACTTGGGCCGGCGCTAGCAAAGCCAACTGTTGCGTAACGGCCGCACCCCAATCGCCGCCTTGCGCCACGAATTGGTTGTATCCGAGGCGCTGCATCAGAACGACCCATGCCTTGGCGATGCGCACGGGATCCCAGCCGAGGGTGGTCGGCTCGGGTGAATAGCCGTAACCCGGCATCGACGGAATCACCAGATGGAACGCGTCCGATGCGCTCGCGCCGTGCGCTGTAGGATTGGTCAGCGGATCGATGACCTTCGTCTGCTCGATGATCGAGCCGGGCCACCCGTGCGTGATGATGAGCGGCAACGCATTTTCGTGCCTCGAACGAACGTGGATGAACTGAATGTCTTGCCCATCGACTTCGGTCACGAATTGCGGTAGCGCATTCAGCTTAGCTTCGCATGTGCGCCAATCATAATCGGTCCCCCAATAACGCGCGAGGGCCTGCATCGTCGCCAATTGGATGCCTTGCGTGTCGTCGGCGACCAATTCCCGCGTGGGCCAACGCGTCGCGTTGATGCGCCTGCGCAGATCGACAAGTTGCGCCTCCGGAACGTTCAAATGAGGAAACGGGCGAATAGTCGTGGGGCTGCCCGTCATGGTTTGAGCCATAGTGGGACTCCTTTGCGAAGAACTTTTCGGCGCGCAACTAAACACGCCGAGTTGGGCAGCGGCAATGGTTATGGCCGTTGTCCCAACAAAGCGACGGCGGTTGAGGTTATATCGTTTCGGCGTGCTCACTTTTTCGTCAACCCGTTGAGCCGGGCGCTCCTTACAATCGGCTGGGCATCGCGCGACGATATGCCGGGTCTGAGAAAGTGAAGAAAGACTTTCCCAATCTTACTACTCGGTTTTCAATCCGCGCAAGTCCCAACGCACGTTCGATTGGATTCAAAGCTATCGACAACCCGAATCGTCGAACGTTTTGCCTATTTGACTCGACGAGGAATCTTTACCGCTTCGCGTCCTTGTGACGGATCGCGAGCACTGGAATTGCCGAGCCTCGTAGCAAGCCCTCTGTCGTACTCCCCATGATCGCGCGCTTGAAGCCGCCTCGACCGTGAGTGCCGATCACAATGAGGTCAGCTTGCTTCTCCGCGGCAAGTCGAAGAATCATAGGGACTGGATCTTCTTCCGCAGCTTCGGAGGTCGCCTCGACGCCGGCAGCCTTTGCTTTGGCTTCCGCAGCTTGAAGAACATTGGAGCTGTAGTCACGCTCCTCCTGAATCGCGAACGTCGGGTCGATGGACCTCGTGGGTGCGGCATGGATGAGCGCGATCTCTTCGAGTGCGTGACAAAAAACGAGTCTTGCGCGCTGATCCCGGGCCAGGGAAACTGCCAGCGCAACGGCCTCGTCCGACGTCGGGGAACCATCGACCGGCACAAGGATCGTCTTGAACATGAGGCGCGCTTCGGTGGGTTGCGGCTACCTCCCCCTGAGGTTCTTTATTTGGAAATGACTCTATATTTCACCAGAGACGGTGCGAGCCATGCGTACGATTGCCTCGGTGACAATGTCGCTCGAGGTCGCGAAGTTAAGCCGAGCGAAACCGCGTCCTGGCACACCGAAATCCGGCCCGTGCGAAAGTGCGACGCGACCACGATCGATGAATGCCTGCGCGGGATCATCTCCGAGGTCTAACGCGCGACAATCAAGCCACGCGAGATAGGTTGCTTCGGGCAGGCGGTAGCCGATTTGTGGCAGTTGCTTAGCCAACAACGTTGCGACCAATTGTCGGTTCTCGTCGAGTAGTGTTAGCGTGTCACGCAACCATCCTTGCCCGTGCTCGTAGGCGGCTGCCGTGGCGATCACCCCGAGGTGGCCGATCCGGTCGGTCACGTCGGCCGGAAGCTGTCTGAACCGCTCGTGCACGCGCCTGCTGCCGGCTATCATCTGGGCGCATTTGAGACCAGCAATGTTCCAGCCCTTCGAGGCTGACATCAGGGTGACGACGTCGATTCCAAGCGGTTCGGCAACTGCGGCAAACGGCACGTGCTTTGCGCCTGAATACACGAGCGGCGCGTGTATCTCGTCTGAAATCACAAGAACGCCGTGGCGCTGTGCAAGAGTCGCAATCTGCTCCAGCTCGTGGCGCGAGAAGACACGACCCACCGGATTGTGCGGGTGGCAGAGCAGCAACGCACGGGCGTCGCGTGCGAACGCCATTTCAAGCGCGCCCCAATCGATGGCATAGTGGTCTTCGTACAATAACGGCACTTCAACGATGCGCCGTCCCGCTGTCGACACGATCTCGAAAAATGGCGGATAGACCGGCGGCATAATCGCGACGCCATCGCCCGTTTGCGTCAATGATCGTAAGGTTTCGGTAACGCCTCCCATGACGTCATTGACAATCACCACGCGTTCAGCTGCCACTGTCCAATCGAAATACCTTCTGGCATAACGAGTAAAGATCTCACGGAGTTGGTGCGGCCACGCGTAACCCGTGTCGGATCGATCGATCGCGTCGTGAAGTGCTCGCGCGATCTCCGGCGCGAGCGCATAGTCCATCTCGGCCACGAAGAGTGGTAAAACGTCTTCGGGGTACTTCCGCCACTTTTCGCTACTTCGCTCGTGCAACCGGGAAATATCGAGCATATCCTCGTTCGATTCTACGACGACCACACGTATGGCAGCGCTGGAATTAGCTAAAGGCTGCTGGTTTCCCAGCAGCCTTTAGTTCGTCGTGGTGTCGGTTATGCGTTAGATCTTCGTGGAGAGACTGAAGACGTAGTCGCGTACCGGCAATGTACCAAATGGCGAATACCCGTAGTAGTTGGTGCCGTAGTAGGCCGTCTTCGGGTTTGGAACTTGTGGCGAGAACGCACCCAAAGGAGCGCTCAGGTAGAATGGATTATCGGCGTACGAGATGTTCTGTTGGCTCGCGGGCATCTCCCAAGCATATCCCTGATTGTGGATGCCTGAGATCAGGTTCGTGCCGAGGATGGAGGCCTTGAGGTTGTGGCCGACGTCATGCGAGACGGCCAGGTTCAAGGTCCACCATGACGGGCCTTTCAAGCTGCCGATCGAGTCGAATGTCTTGGTGTACGGGTCTGGTATGCCGCCCCAGTCCAAGGGCTCGCCATACGGATTACCCGATTGGTAGTTGAACGTCGGAGCCACGTCAAACCCGGCATCTCGCCAATCGAGTCCGAGGTTGATGACCCACGGTACTGAGTAGGACGCAGTTGTGCCGTTCGGCGACATCACAAACGACGGGTGGTAGAGTCCGTTCGGATCAAGCAGAGCGTAGTTGGTCCCGTGAGCGAGATTGTACCCGCAGATACCCCCGACGATATGGCCAGGCGTACTAAGGCACTGGTTCGCCAGATTGGTGCCGTTCATCAGGTCGATGAATGTTCCCGAACCGTTGGCCGAGGTGAACCTGATCAACGAGTTGGTGTAGGTCACAGCCAGCGTCCCACCCAGACCGGTCGCTCCCGGCACGTTCTTGACCGTGAGGAACTCGAAGCCGCCGATGCGTGCGTTTCCGAAGTTGTCTCCGGTCACGAAGCTCGGCGTCTGCGGATTGAACGGGATGCTCAGGATCTGGTTGCGCGTGTTGCGGTAGTATGGGGTCAGCTTCAGTGAGTAGCCGCCACTGAACTCGTGCTCAATCGAGAGGTCGTAGTTGGTGCTGTCCTCGGGCAGGATGTTGTGCACCACGTTGAACCCTAGACCGTCGTAGAAGCTGTTGAGCAATCCGGTCGTGGTGCCGGGGCCCCAGGCCGGATCGCGGCGATACTGTTCGAACGCTGAGTTCGGCGGTTGCACGTACCGACCGACCGAGAGACGCAGAACGTCTCGCGGGTCGAGATTGAACGTGGCGCCGAAACGCGGGCTGATCAGCGTGTAGCTCAGGAAGCTCTGGGGATCCGGCCAGTAGCCGGCACCCGGAAGATCCTTGGCTGTGAGTCCGGCCTCGTATCCCGCAAACCCCTCATACGACTTGGTCAGATATGAGTAGCAGTTGTCCGTGCCGGTCGGGCCCATAATCGCGGGGTCCGTCTTGCTGTAGGGGTAGCCGTTGATGCACTGACCTTGGAGCTGCTCGGCCTGATATGCGAGACCGTCCGGACCGCTGAGCTGCATCGGCATGAGCTGGAACCCGAACTCATCCCAGCGCAGACCGATATCGAACAGCAGCTTGTCGCTCGGTTTGTACGAGTCGCTGATGACGCCATCCCAATCGAGCGGCGTCGTTGATGACCACGTGCTGAAGGGCCCGCCAACTGCGGTGACGTTCGCGCCCGGCGTGCACGCCGCACCTGAGCACGTCGTCATGGTAGCGGGTAGCGAAGGCACGCCGCTTGGGTTGTACCCGATATAGTTGGCGTAGTTGTAACGCAGCGTCAGGTCGCGCGACCAGTCGCCGCCGATCTTGACGAGGTTCTGCTGGTTGACCTGGTTCTCGTAGTCGACGGTAGCGCCAGTGGCATTGTCATGGAGCTGGTAAAACGTAGCGCCGACGAACCCGTTGATGGGTTGGTCGAGAGTCCAGTACGAGTACATCTTGTACGCGGAGAAGCGCAAGAACGAACCCTGGGTGATGGCTCTCGTGTACGCGACTTTCTCGATCGAGTATTGCTGGCTCTGGCTGTCTTGGAAGTTCGATGGGATGGCACCACCTAATCCGGTGGCCGGATTGTAGCTGCCGCCCGACGACGGCCACGTGAGCGGTGTCAGCAACGCCGGATTGTAGGGCCGTCCGATCTGGCCCTGGTAGAAGTAACCAACCGGCCATTGCAGCTGACGTGTTGCGGTATTGTATGAGTCGCCGCTGAAGTTCGTTGAAGCCTGCGACGGGTCGGCCTGATACGTGCCGTACATGCCGAACGGTGTGTCCAGACCGCTACCGACGACGTACAAGGCCTGCATGTTGTCGTTGAGGCCGTTATGCTCGAATGCCCAGTTGAGGTTGGTCGCGGTATCGCGCTGTGCGGCGAACGGGTTAGCTCCATACGGCCCCGACGCGCCTCCTCCCGGCCCGACCGGAGTGCTTAGGATGTTCGCCTGCGAGCAATTGAGCTTGTTGCCCGCGATAATCGCCGGTCCCGCGTTGAACGCAGCGCAACCCGGATCGCCTGCCGGGACCGTGAACGATGTGTTCGCGAGGTTGCTGCGGTCCCCGAAGTTGACGTAGTTATTCTGCGCGAGCGTCGAGACGTAGTAAGTGAATCTACTGTCTGGCGTTCCGCCATAGACGTCCGCTTGTAACGTGTGGTTGTACAGCGGTGAGCCGGTGATTGCGGTGATGTCCGCACCACCCGGGTACTTACCGCGCTGGATGACTTCATTGATGTAGCCTGACATGGCCCTTCCGGCGTCCGCCGGCGCGCCGCCCGTGTACACCTGGAGGCTGGCCAGGCCGTTCGTGTTGAACGTCGTGCTGTTGTAGCGGTCAAAGCCGCGGTTGAGCGGAATGCCCTCCAGCTCGTAACCGACCTGGTCGGGTGCGCCACCGCGCATGCTGAGCTGGCCTTGGCCGCCGTAGCCGGGACCCGCGCCAACATTGAAACGAGTGACGCCCGGGAGCGATCCGACGACGCCGTTTTGGCTATAGAGCGTCTCAGCACCACCAGATGATCCCTGATAGCTGGCGATCGCTTTCGCGTTCACAGCGTACAGGTCGCCGGTGACCGTCTTGCTCACGACCGAGGCTGTTGCCGTAGTGGTGACGTGTCCGATGGTCTTGACCGCTTGCCGCATCTTGAGGTCGGCGGCGGTCGCCTGGTTCTGGGTGACCGTCACGCCATAGAGGGTCGAGGTGTCGTACCCATCCTTGCTGGCGGTCACTGAGTATGTGTCTGGAGAGAGATCGAGAACGGTGTAGAAACCGTTCGCGAGTGTCGTCGCGCTCGACGACTGAGATGGCGAGGCTGCCGTGACTCGCGCCCCGACAATCCCGTTGCCGTTCTGATCCGTCACCTTGCCCTCGACGCTTCCGGTGGTGCTGGCCAGTACCCATGTTCCCTGGACTAACACAACCACAAACGCCAAGAACGCGATGCGGAGAGAACCCAATCTAGACATGAGGTTTCCTCCTGAGCCGGCGATCCGAAAATCGCCCAGCCCTAAACGCCACCACCTCGTGATGAGGCGAGGCTACCCACATACGTAGCATCTACAGGCAGCCGAGCGCTTCAAGCCGGCATCAAACACACCCATCAAATTTCTCTCAAATGTGACGGCCTGGCCTTGCGCCTCGGCGCGCCATCATCTAGTCTGAAATCCAAGGGTGCCGACAAACGACCATCAAAGTGAGGTGTGCAGCTAAGGAGCCGGCTAGGCGGTGGGATCGCCGGCGGGACACGCAAAACCATGGGCCACATATACGAATTCGGACCTTTCCGCCTCCACGCGACGGCGGGCAAGCTGACTCGCGGCCGCGACGACGTCCATCTCACAGCGAAAGGGTACGAAACTCTCCTCTACCTCGTGGAGCGCGCTGGCTCGCTCGTCCGCAAGGAGGAGCTGCTTGACCGCGTCTGGCCCGAGGGTTTTGTCGAGCCTGCGAACCTCACCCAGACGATCTACGTGCTGCGCAAGACGCTCGACGACTCCGACGCGCGACTCATTGAGACCGTGCCCGGGCGTGGATACAGGTTTGCGGCGCCGGTCCGTGACGCGACCGAACCGCAGCCGCCACGGCCGGCGATCGCTTCCGGACGACCGTCGCGTCTTGCCCGGCTGTTGTGGCCGGCGCTTGCGGGTGTCCTCGCGCTCGTTATCTTGACGCTGCACTCATCTGTGCCGTCAGCCGGCCGGGCGGCAGCAGTCAATGTCGAAGCCCATCGCGATTATGTGCTCGGCCGGTATTATTGGAGCCGGCGGACATATCCAGGGGTGGTACTCGCGTTGCGCTACTTCAAGGCAGCGTTGCAAGCGGACCCGTTCTACGCGCAGGCATATTCCGGCGTCGCTGATTCCTACGCGATTATGGGCTACTACAGTCCTACCGCGAGCGCGCCACGCGCGCGAGCCCTGCGCCTTGCGCGCGGGGCGGCACTGCAAGCGATCGCCCTTGATCCCAACCTCGCCGAGGCGCACGCCTCGCTTGGGTTCACGGACAGTCTCATCGGGGCGGACGACCGGGAGACGGCACGCGAGTTCCAGCGTGCCATTGCGCTCGATCCTGGGTACGCGACCGCCCGCGAGTGGTATTCATGGTACCTCTTCTACCACCACGACCAGCACGGGGCGCTCACCCAGATGGAGCAGGCGCGCAATCTCGACCCTCTGTCGCCCATCATCAACTTCGCGCTGGCCAATCAGCTCTTCTTCTCGCGCCGCTACGAAGAGGCATCGGAGCAATGGCATCTGGCGATCACGATCGACCCGACCACTGAGATCGCGTTTTACGGCGCTGGATTAGCGGACGAGCAGCTGAGTGACGATCAGCTCGCCACCCAAGAGTTCCGCGAGGCCCTCGCGTTGTCACCCAACGATCCCGATACGATGGGGGCGCTTGCCTACGTGCTGGCAAGAACGCAACACCCCGACAGCGCGCGCCAGCTGCTCGCGAGGATCAGCCGCATGAGGCCGCTGCCGGCGTACGACATCGCCTTGGTCAACGACGCGCTCGGCCATCGTGCTCAAGCGCTGCACTGGCTCACTCTGGCACGAGCGCGGCGCGACCGAAACTTCACGAACTATCCTATGGACCCGCGCATGGACGATCTGCGCCGGTCCGCCTCCGTATCGAGCAGGACCCCACGCTCGAACGCGTGAGCAGCATAAGCCGACCGACGTTGCAGGAGAAACGCGATGAAGCAAGCCTTCATAAGATCCGCCGTATTGGGAGCGATCACCGTAGTTGCTGTCCTGAGCGTGGCGTTGCCAGCGAGAGCTGAGGATGCAAAACCGCGCTACCCGAAAATGGCCCCGCTCGAACAGTATCTGATTCCTGACCGTAATGCCGAAATTGCGTTGGCACGAAGCGCAGCTCCGCAGGCCATATCCAGCAATGCGACAGTCCTAATTCTCGGAAGGCATGGATACGAAACGGTCGTCAAGGGTAATAACGGCTTCGTCTGCATGGTGGAACGGGGGTGGACGAATGCTATAGACTGGCCAGAGCTCTGGAACCCCAAAATCCTGGGCCCTGATTGCCTGAACGCACCCGCCGCGCGGTCCTTCTTGCCGATCGTTTATAAGACGACAGATATGGTGTTGGCTGGACACTCCGAGGCTGAGATCATTGCTGCCATCAAGGCGGGGTTCCAGAAGGGAGAATTTCCCTCACTTGAGTCCGGCGCGATGAGCTACATGATGTCGAAGTCGGCATACCTCACGGACGATGACCATCATAATGTGGCCCACGTTATGTTTTATACAACACTCTCAGATGCCCAAGTTTGGGGCGCGAACTTACCTAAGTCGCCAATTGCATCTTTTTCCTACTGGTTCCCGAACGACGCTAACCCGCCGGCCCACGGCTTGCCGCCCATACGCCTATTCATCGTTGGTGTAAAGCGATGGTCGGATGGGACGCCTCAACCGATCAAGTAGCGGCGGGGTGACGGTCTCCCATCCAACATGGAACGGCCCTCTCTCTAGTTAGCGTCTCATCGAACCTTACTGGGCGTCCGGTGAAGCCTTTTCTTGGTTGCCACCTTGAGCGGGATCGGGTTTCTCACCGGCTCGTGCGCCGACATGTATGCGCTCCATTCTCGTTCGATCTGATCCTGCGTGCAGGTGCACGGCGTCGTTAGTTTCCCTTTCCTCTTGGAATCCACCGTGTGTTCACCCTCAAGACACCCTTGGCAGGGCTCCTCATCCTGGCTGTGGCGTAGTTTCCCATGCCCGCACGTGAAGCACGGGGCAAGGGTTCGCCTGTCATTTCTATCACTCATGATCCTATTGTACCACGAAACGAGCTTTGACGCCGACGTGCATCATGAGGCGGTTACCACGAGCGGCGGAGCCATGAACTCCGGGCCGACCGGATCCTTGACCTCCTCGTTGATGATCTGATCAATCTCGGCCTTCGCCTCGGCATCGAGGGTAAAGCCAAATGCTCCAGAAACCGGATTCACTTGGTCCGGACGCCGCGCACCCCACAAGGCAACGCCCACACCAGGCTGATCGAGCAGCCAGCGAAGCGCGAGATGCAAAACGCTCTTGTCATATCGCTTATGTGCCAACTCGTTAAGGCGTTCAACGGCTCTCAGATACTGGGCGAAGCGGGGCGCTTGGAACTTCGGGTCGGTGCGCCGAAGATCGTCACCTTTGAATGCCGTATCCTCGCGCATCGTTCCGCTAAGCAACCCGCGGCACAGAGCACCATATGTGAGCGACGTGAGGTGGTGCGAGATCGCATGAGGCAGAACGTCGCGTTCAGCGGCCCGTTCGAATAGATTGTACGGCGGTTGAACCGTGTGGAGTTTGGCGAATTTCGAGAACTCGTCCATCTGGGCGGGCGAAAAATTGCTGACGCCGATCGCGCGGATCTTGCCGGCCTCATACAGCGCTTGCATCGCCTTGGCTGTCTCCTCCATCGGCGTGACAGGGTCAGGCCAGTGCACCTGGTAGATGTCGACGTGATCGGTCTGCAGGCGCCGAAGCGAATCGGCGATCTCCTTTTGAATGCGAGCGGCGGACGCGTTGCGATGAACGTCCCCACGCTCGTTCCATTCGAGCGCAACCTTGGTGGCGAGAATCGCGTGGTCGCGCCGCCCTTTGAGCGCGCGACCCACGACCTCCTCGGAGTGGCCTTGCCCATAGACAGGCGCCGTATCGATCAGCGTTATCCCCAAGTCGAGCGCGCGCTGGATCGTTGCAATGGCCGCGTCGTCATCGGCGCCGCCCCACTCCAGCCCCCCGATGGCCCACGTGCCGAGGCCGATGCGTGAGGCGCGAATATCGGTGTCGTTAATGCGCGTGAATTCCATACGAATGGGTTCCTTTCGCAATCTTGCGTTGGATTCGCGATCAGTATGAATCGGGCGGTACGTTCGACGGAGGCATCGCGATGAGATCGGAGCTCGTCACGTTCGTTTGAACGGTGACATACGCTCTCGGCGTTTGTGAAAAGTCGAAGCAGTCAGAAAGATCGTCGGAGCGACGATCAGTCGTGCCGATCTCCGGCAGTCCGAAGGCCTCCTCGGTGAACTTGAGAATGCTACCAAATTCATGTCGATGATGTGATACATACCCGCGTCTGGCATAGGGCGAGACGACGATCATAGGCACGCGGAACCCTAACCCCATAGCATCCAGTTGGGGCGGTGCGACATGGTCGTACCATCCTCCCCAGTCATCCCAAACCACGATGAGCGCTGTCGTCTTCCAAAGGGAGCTGCGCCCAAGCGCGTTTGCGATTGACGCGACCCATTGCGGACCCAGGTCGGTGCGCGCGGCCAGCTCGCGGCCGCCGATTCCGTACTGCGAGTGATCGGAACTTCGAAAATCGGGCGTGACCCATGAGACCGCGGGCAGCGTCCCACCCGCGATGTCAGTGAGCACGCGCGTCTGCGGTGTGACCACGTTTGTGCCCCAATCGCTGCCGTACCGAATGTGCTTGATGGCATCGAAAGCCGACCAAATGGAGCCCAAATCATCCGATGTCGGGGCATACGAACGCCAGGAAATGCCATGCTCATCGAGCACGTCGGCCAGTGTAGAGTAATCGAAACAAGGAAAGACTCTGCGACCATCCTTGCCGTTCGGACCGAGCAGCGCAACGGTCACGCCCTGTGGCGAATCGCAACCCCACCAAAAGACATTGCTTGCAGTTCGGTTGGGATTATCGATCGCCGTGCCGGATTCGCCTGAGATCAAGTATTGATGTGCGGGGAAACTGGGGCCACCCACCGACTCGAACATCTGGTCAGCGAAGGTAAACGTACGCGCAAGCGTCCAGTAAGGCTTCGTTTCGTTTTGAGGCACGAATGCATAGGGGTAGGTGCCTCTTCGTTTCGGCAGGGTGCCGATCGTATCAAAACCATCCATTTTTCCGCCGTCGTACTCATTGAGGAATGTCTGACGGGCGTGATCGACGTCGACTGGATCGCTCAGACTTACTGGATGAAGTCGCACGATCGACCCGTCGTGGCGCTTCCCGGACTGCACCGTGTCTGCGCCGGGAAATCCATTGAACAGATTGTCAACGCTTCGGTTTTCTTGGATGACAATGATCACATGCTGAATCACATGAGCCGGGATAGCGGCCAACTGAAGCACCAATGCCAGGATAGCGATCATGACTGGTACCTCCCCGGCCGATCCATGTTCCTGCGCCGTCAATGGCCGAAAGCTGTCGACTACCTCAATCGAAGTTCTGTTTTGCAGTCCACTCTGACTGCGGGTAGGTCTTTTCGAGCTCGTGCCAGCCATGCAGCAGGGCGTTGGCTTCGCCGGTCTTGCGATAGCCCGTCACCGCGCTGAAGTACTGCGCTTCAGGGGCTGTAAACGTCGTCGGGAAACGACGTAGTGCGTCTGCGTACAGGCCTTCGGCTGCCCCGAACTGGCGGAGCCGCAGCCGCGCAAACCCCAATCCGGCGAGCAACCGGGCCGCGAACTCCGCAGGCGGCAGATAGCCATTCCAATGGTACAGCTCGAAAGCGCTTTCATCAAGAATGCGCAGATCGGGCGTCCAGATATGGCGGAACCGCTCGATGACCGGTTTGTTCTCATCGATCGAATTGTTCACTTGAACGGGAACGCAATAGTCGTTGACGATGTCTTGGACAAAGGATTGAGGATACGTCACGGTATCCAGCGCTTTGCAACCTCCTCAGGTCGGACTAAAAAAGTCCAGAAGCACAAGTTTTCCACTCGACTTTGCTTGCGTAACTGCGTCGTCAACGGACGCGAGCCAGCGGAGCGTTCCTCCGGAACTGCTAGCCATGATGCCCTCCTGTTCTTGGTACTTGCGATAACCGGCCGTCGTGCCCGGCGGTTATCCGCTGCCGCCCGGCTTATCGGAATGCTACATCCCCTAGCTTCCTTCGTCAACCTCGCGCAGTCCTTAATCCTCTAGGTACCGGACCGCGGACTGTACACCTCCGGAACGCGGACGTACCCGAACACGTGCTCGACATTGACTGCGGAGCGGCCGCGTTCTACATAGATGGAAACGTTGCCCGAGGTGCAAACGAAACCACCCCCCGCAGGCCCCGGCTTCAATTGAGTATGTAAAAGAGCTCGCTGTGTGTGTTAGTCGCGCTTACGGGGCGCCAAGGAGAGTGAATAATGCCTACTTTTAAAACACGCGATCACACCGAAATCTATTACAAGGATTGGGGCACGGGGCAACCGATCGTCTTCAGTCACGGCTGGCCATTGAGCTCCGACGCGTGGGAGGACCAGATGTTTTTCCTGTCTTCCCATGGATACCGCTGCATCGCGCATGACCGTCGCGGCCACGGCCGATCGAGCCAACCCTGGAATGGCAACGACATGGACACGTACGTCGACGACCTCGCCCAGCTTATGGAAGAGCTTGATATCAAGGACGCGATACACGTCGGTCACTCGACCGGCGGTGGCGAAGCTGCCCGCTACGTCGCCCGCCACGGGAAGAGCAGGCGGGTAGCCGGTGCGGTCATAGTCGACGGCGTGCCGCCGCTGATGCTCAAGACCCCCAACAATCCCGCCGGCACGCCAATGGAGGTCTTTGACGGTCTCCGCGCGAGCGTACACGCCGACCGCTCGCAGTTCTGGAAAGACCTGAGCGCACCGTTCTATGGCGCCAATCGCCCCGACGCCAAAGTCTCGCAGGGGTTGCGCGACTCCTTTTGGCTACAAGGGATGATGTGCGGCTATCCGGGTGCTTACGACTGCATCAAGGCCTTCTCCGAAACCGATTTCACCGAAGATCTCAAGAAGATCGACGTCCCGACTTTGATCATCCATGGAGACGACGATCAAATCGTTCCCATCGCTGCCTCGGCGATGCTTTCCTCGAAACTGGTCAAGAACGCGGAGCTCAAGATCTACAAGGGTGGGCCGCACGGTTTGCCTTCCACGATGAAGGACAAACTCAACGCCGACCTCTTGGAATTCGCGACAACGAAAGCCGATCGATCAAAGACGCTCGTCGCTCACTAGATAGGGGTGACGGTTCTCCACCGCGGCCCATGTGTCGCGGTGGAGGGCCCAGTTGCAAGCATGACTGGAGAGGGCTGTGAAAGTAGATAGAAGCGGTATCGATCCGACCTCAAAGCCCACAGGTACGGGCTGCGTTGAGTGCATGGCGACAAACGGGTGGTGGTTTCACCTGCGCCGCTGCGCCGAGTGTGGGCACATCGGCTGCTGCGACACCTCACCACAGCAGCATGCCTCGAAACACAACGCGACCACTGGCCACCCGGTTATTGCAAGCTTTGAACCTGGGGAGCGCTGGTTCTATGACTATCGCACTGAAGAATTTTTCTCAGGACCGCAGCTGCCCGCTCCCCACTCACATCCCCTGGAGCAGCCCGTGCCCGGACCTGTGGGGCGTGTTCCAGTAGATTGGCAGAGCCTACTTCACGGGTAAGCCTCTAAAGCGTTCAGCCGCATCACGAGGCGCCGCGAGTATATCACATAAGACAAGGGCACTCTCGGCGGGCGTGCTAATATTCACTGCCTGATGAGCACACCGCAGATGGGCATCTTCGCGCTTGGAGACCCATCGCACTCGTTCATGGAATTCACCCTTGGTGATGGCGCTGCAGCAATCGATGCGGTGCAAAGCGTCGCCGAGCCTTAACGATCCGCGTAAGACGAGCGAAGGGGTTAACCTCGTCGTTGGTTTTCGGCCCGAGTTGTGGCGCGCCGTCAAACCGGCCGATGCACCTGCCGATATGAAGGGTTTCGATCGCGATCTGTGCGGCCCAGACGGTTACACAATGCCCGCAACACAAGCTGACGTTTTCATCTGGATCGCCGGCGCCGCATACGACAACGTCTTCGATGTCGCCACCACCGTCGTCGAACACCTCAGACATGACTTGACGCTCGCACGTGAACTTACAGGGTGGACGTATCAACACAATCGTGACCTCACCGGCTTTCAAGACGGCACGAAGAATCCGGATCTTGTCGCTGCCCCTGCCATCGTGCTCATCCCAGACGGCGAGCCGGGCGCGGGCGGAAGCATCGTACTCCTCCAACAATGGAAGCACAATGCCGACGCATGGCGCGCGCTGAACCCTGACGCACAAGAGCGTGTCATCGGACGCACCAAGGCGGATAGCATTGAATTCCCCGAGGAGCGCATGCCACCCGACTCGCACGTAACGCGCACGACTCTTGTGGAACACGGAGAAGAGCTAGACATCTTCCGCCGGAACACACCCTACGGCGGGGTCGCCGATCACGGCACGGTCTTCGTCGGCTTTGCCAAACAGCAGCACCGGCTGCAGCGAATGCTCGAACGCATGGCGGGCATTGGGGACGGAGTGCGTGACGCGCTCACGCTGTACGCGGCGGCGCTCACCGGCTCGTACTATTTCGTCCCTGCGCTCTCGACGCTCGCGAGCCTTGCTACGCCAGTCACGGATGCGTCCTGAGCATCACGACCAAGTATGGAGCGTCGCTATTCAACGGAAAATGAACCGTGTGCAAGTGTATGTGATTGACGGGACCTATGAATTGTTCCGGCATTTTTTCGCCGTACCGTCCGCGACAGACCGGAATGGACGTGAGGTCGGCGCCGTACGCGGTGTCCTCGCTTCAGTAGTGTCCATGCTCGAGCATGGCGCGACGCATGTCGGTGTCGCAACCGATCACGTGGTGGAGTCTTTTCGGAACGACCTGTATCGCGGTTATAAGACAAGCGAAGGCATGCCCCCCGAGTTGCTCTCGCAGTTCCCTATCTTAGAAGATGCCCTTGAGGCAATGGGAGTTATGGTGTGGCCGATGGTCTACTACGAGGCCGATGATGCTATGGCTTCCGCCGCCGTCAAGGCCTCGCGAGATGATCGGGTGAGCCGCGTTTTCATTTGTACGCCTGACAAAGACTTGAGTCAGTGCGTTGTGGGCACGCGAGTCGTTCAGCTGGACCGCCGACGCGACATCGTGCGCGACGAGGCGGCCGTGGTGGCCAAGTTCGGGGTGACACCGCAATCAATTCCGGACTACTTGGCTGTGGTCGGAGACAGTGCGGATGGATTCCCGGGTGTGGCGGGATGGGGTTCCAAGGCCGCAGCCGTGACCTTGTCGAGATACCACCACCTTGAAGAGATTCCGAAGGACTGGCGCAAGTGGCACCCTTCAATCCCCCGGGCGCGCTCGCTGTCCGAGGCCCTCTTCAACGCTTGGAGCGATGCCCTGCTGTTTCGCACCCTTGCGACGTTGCGACTGGATGTGCCGGTCTTCGCTACGGTCGAGGATCTTCGCTGGAAGGGACCGCGGTCGAATTTCGATCGCCTCTCCGATCAAATGAAATCACCGGACTTACTACGACGCGCCACGTCGGCAGCGTCTAGCAAATCCGACAATCGACAAGTGCGCCGCCGGACAAGGTCTAGCTCCAGCTGAGCCTTGCCTAGCCCTATTTCAGCGAGGCGACGTAGGCCGCGACATCTGCGACCTGCTTGTCCGTCAACGGCAGTTCCGGCATGCCCGAACCCTTGTCGACGCCTTGTGGATCTTTCACCATGTAGGCGACTTGTCCGGCCTCGAGACCGGTACCCGCGAGGTCTGGCCCGGGTCCATCAACGCCTCCCGCACCGTGGCAGTTTGCGCAATTCGCGGTGAAGACCGCCGCTCCGGCAGCCACATCACCTTCGGGAATCGTAAGGCTTGGCAGCTTGGCGAGGGGAATAGGCAAGTTGGCCGCAGCTGCGGAGGTCGAATTAGCCCCTGGGGAGTCGTGACTCTTCGAGCACGCGGAGACGACAAGCCCGGATACAAGCATTGCGAGCAGCAGCAGGAAGAACTCTTTCATAATACTCAGATTCCCTAGGGCTACGAACCAGGGCCAGCTGTTCGGTTGCGATACCACTTCTTCGGGCATGTCCATCGTCATCCTCGGCAAGGTCCGAGTCGCCAGGTTGGGCCATTCGTCACCTTCCTAGCTCTCGGCACGCGCACGAAAGAGAAAAGATTCCGCATTAACGCCCTTGAAGATGCAACTGCGTGCTTTACCACCTCTCCGAATGGCGGAGTCCCATCCTTTGTTCCTCATACCAGCGCTAAGCCGACGGGTATTCGCCCCGCTCCTGATTCCGCTTAGCCTTCTGACGTTGTCGTGCGCGAAGACGAGCCCGGCGTCGCCTCCGCAGGTCGGGATGTTCGCAGCACCCTCGGCGGACAGCTCGACGTGTGCGCCGACCGTCGTGACAGGACCGCAGCGCGATCCCAAGCCCCATCCAGGAATGGTGTGGATTCCGAGCGGCGAGTTTTCCATGGGCTCGGATAACCCCAGGTTCGATGATGCTCACCCTTGGCATCGGGTCCGCCTACATGGCTATTGGATCTCGAGAACTCCCGTTACGAATGAAGAGTTCGCGCGATTCGTTCGCGCCACGGGCTACGTGACCGTTGCGGAGCGCAAACCGAATCCGGCCGACTTCCCTGGTGCTCCATTGGAGAAGCTCGTCCCGGGGTCTTTGGTCTTCACTCCTCCTAACCACCCGGTCGAACTGAACGACGATCGGCAATGGTGGAGATATGTCGCGGGCGCGAGCTGGCGCCATCCTGAAGGCCCCAAGAGCACTCTCGCCGGCCGCGACAAATATCCGGTCGTCCAGATCGCCTACGAGGACGCTCAAGCCTACGCGCGGTGGGCCCACAAACGTTTGCCGACCGAGGCGGAGTTTGAGTACGCCGAGCGCGGCGGGTTGAGCTGCAAACAGTTTGCCTGGGGCGATACATTTAGACCACATGGCAGGCAGATGGCCAACACGTACCACGGCCACTTTCCTGACAAGAGCACGAACGGCCACCCGGACGCGACGCCTGTGGGTTCCTTCCCGCCGAACGGCTACGGCCTGTACGATATGTCCGGCAATGTATGGGAATGGACTTCTGATTGGTATCAGGCGGACTACTACAGGACGCTCTCCGCATCGGGTGTCGCGGTCGATCCCACGGGCCCACCGTTCAGTTACGATCCGAAAGAACCGGGCGTGCCAAAGCGCGTCCAGCGCGGCGGTTCATTTACGTGCACGGACCAGTTTTGTTCGCGCTATGAGACCGGCGGTCGCGGCCAGAGCGAACCGTCGAGCGCCGCCAACCACATCGGCTTCCGGCTCGCCGATTAACGCCGACCAACGCAGGCGACCTCTTCTGTCGCCGGCCGGCAACCAATCGCTGGCAACCTTCAATCGTTAACAGCCTTCTACAAAGTCGATATAGCCCAGGCTAAATTCCCACTGACCATGAGCGCTGGTATGTCTCTGAACTTCAAACTGTATCTGGCCTGGCGGATACTGCTCGCTAACCGAGAAGCCGCAAACGTCCTTGTTATAAAATACGTAGTCGCCTGACATGCTGCGCTTCCAACCCGCGATAGTCTTCGGCGGAAGCGCAAACACCCCGAACGATTCCCAGGTCCAGCTGTCTAGCGGATGGACACCAGGCCTCGAAAACATGGTGGCTCCTTTGCTTGTGCCCCTGACCAACTCGATGTCCTTAACGTGTTGCGATTCTGAGCTCACCTTGTTGGGGTAAGGGCTCAAGATTTGAGCAGATATGATCAGTGTGTTCGCGCCATCAGTATACGTCATCGTCGGGCTGCAACCGCTTATAAGGGTGGAGTCGCTTTTCGTTTTTATGACAGGGCGAGCACCGAGAGTTTGCTGGACCTGAGCAAATGTTTCATAGAGATGGAGCGGCCCAACATGTGTGCCCGGCTCAGTCTGTGTGAGCGTAGCCCACGTCA
>Ga0116216_10000487_pt1 | contig 31968 bp, 33 predicted proteins | sample Sb_taG_11_FD_89696 | JGI IMG/M metagenome (GOLD analysis project Ga0116216, IMG submission 89696) | Peat soil microbial communities from Weissenstadt, Germany - Sb_50d_3_AS metaG | ecosystem: Environmental > Terrestrial > Soil > Wetlands > Peat | place: Germany: Weissenstadt | collected 2010-09-21
CCGGGCGATGGTTCTCCCAAACGATGGTTCTCGAGAATCCTCGTGCCTTTACGTCTCGGTCCCGAGATTCTGCGGGATCTCGATTCCGATAACCGTTCTCGAATGGGTTTTCTCGAATCAAGGCCCTGTGGACGGGTTTCGAGAAGCCATATTGCGGAAATCGCATTGCAGGAAGGCAAGTTCGTTGTTTTTTTCTCCGTTGCTATCGGAACCCCGAGACCACCTCGTGAGGTGTCCGTGGAATTCTCGGCCTGCGGGTTAATTCTCCCCTTCCCGGGCGTTGGCAATCAAGAGTAGTATTCGCAGATGATGACTCCTAAGCCCATTCAAACGCGCCTCAAGTCCCTGCCATTCCTTGCCCTGGGGTCGAAAGAGGTCATCCGCGACGCCTTGATCCTACCCCTCGATTGAAATTCCATAGGCCGAGGCCTCCCCGGCGGTTCGTTCAACAAATTGTATCTGAAGTGCCGCGACGGCTCCTCGTGAGCACGAGGTCTTGCTAACGGCACTTCAGATACAATCCTCTTCAGTTGGGCGCCATGTTCGCCGACCAGACGACGTATTTTGCGCAATGAAACGGGGTCTTATCCCGGGGGGTCAACATTGCGCGAAATACCGCGTCCATGGGCTATCGAAGGGGTGAAACAGGCCTCTGCATTCAGGTGTGCTGGACCCTCGACATTGCGCCCAATACGTGACCGTAGGTTTTCGCACGGATGGGCTGGCACCCCAGCTGTGATCCCTTGTGAATGACAGAAGTGGCCCACTGAGCTCTGTGGTTGTCTGGTCAAATGTATCCCATGAACTCGCAACCCTGCGAGCATGGGTGTGGTGCGCGCTCGCTTTCCCGCCCCAAAAACCGCATGGCGGTCTTCTCGGTCTTTCGCAGGAGAAAGTGGGCGGCCCCTTCCGCGCTCCCTGGGGCTCGTGGTCTTGCGGGCCCCCTACAACGCTCGCACTCGAGCACACCCGGCGAGAATACGCGGTCTCCGGATTGCAGGGAACGGGGTGAATGTGCCGATACCAGGAAGAGGATGGGACGTTCCCCGCAGTTGCGTACTTATGTGCGGATATGCATTTACGAAAAGAGGCTAGGCCGATGATGAGCGCTTTCCCGGTGAAGGGGGTTCCGCTGCCGCTGGCATGGATAGCGGCTCTCGTCCTGGCCGGCATGGGGCCGACGATGGCCCGAGCCCAAGGGGTCGTTCCCTCGTCCTCCGCCTCCGCCAGCTCGCCGGTCGGAGACCCGGCGCCGCGTCCCGTCGTCGTCCCCAGCGACGTGCTCGACTTTGGGGAACCGGAGGCGGCCATCCCCGCGATTCCCGGTCCTCCAGCCTGCGTCCCCGGGACGCTACCGGCCCGGGTCGTGATGGGACCGCTCGACGTGATCCACGAGTCGATCTTCGGGCCGGCTTCGAAGGAGGAGTGGCACCCGCTGAGCCTCTCGACATTCTTCAGCGAGGGTTGGGACGAGGCGTATGTCAGGTCGCCGGAGGGGACCAACGAGGCCCCCAAGCAGAACTGGTTCGGGGCCGCCGACGGCGTCTTCGTGCGGCTCAATACACTCAATTTCTTCTACACAAACCACATGACCACGAACCTGGGCTTGCTCTTGACGCCACTCCCTTGGGCGCCCGCGAAACCGAAGACCAACGGGAATGAATACTTCGCGTCGTATAACCTTTACCTGCCGCTGAACCAGCGCCTGGAGCTGCTGATCGTAGCGCCCTTCATCGCCTCCAACAAGACGAGCCCCACCGGCCACTACGTCGGCAACTTCGGCGACCTGACGGTCTCGGCGCGGTTCCGCCTGGTCGAGCAGAGGAACTTCAGCATGCAGGCGTTACTGACGGAACGGACCCCCACGGGCAAAACGGTCAACGGTAATGACATCAATTTCATCACCCCGAGCCTCGAATTCTGGTGGAACTTCGCCCCGAAGTGGGTGCTGCGCGGGGGAACGGGGATCAACATCGACACCGGGCGCAAGTCGGCGACCGACGTGTACTTCAACAACCTGGCGATCGGCCGCTACCTCACGACCAAGGACGCGCGCATCTTCAAGGAGCTGGTCGCCCACGTCGCGGTCTCGACCCTATCGGACGTCCTGGGCCGGAAAAACCACATCACCGACGTCTACATCGCGCCGGGCATCCGGTTCGGCCTGGACCGGGACCAGAAGTGGTACGTGCTCGGCGCCATCCAAGTGCCCGTCAGCGGGCCCCAGCCCTACGATTGGCTGTCCAGTTTCGCCCTGTTGCGCAACTATTGACCGGGCCCGTGGACCCGTTGCCAGCGCCGCTTCCGGCCGGCGAAGAACAGGACGGGCAGGGAGACGAACTACCACGAGCCTCAGGCCTGTCGCGTCATCGGGCCGGTTCGTGTCCCTTGTCCCAAGGACCACCCGCCGCGTCACGCCCACCACACGACGCTTCTCCTTTCGCTTGATCACCTGGCCGATCAGCAAGCCGGGGACCGCGCGCAGTCGCGGCCGCCCCGCGCGGCCGGTGCGCACGTGGGTCAGCAAGCTCAGCACGGTAGTGATCACGTCATTGCGCCCGCGGGTCCATCGGCAGTTCTCCCCGGACCAGGTTTGGCAACCCAATCCGGGGTGATGCATGATGGGCCCGCATTTCTCAAGCGGTCACCCCCCTCTCCACGGCTGTCTGGGGCGTGAGTAGCATTGGACCAGAAAACTGGAATAGGGCGAAAAACTACTGGACACACAGCGGTTCCTGTCGCTATCAATTGCTACTGTGTACATATAATAACTGAGTGTATAAATCCGGTTATACGCCCGCTCTCAGTGGGATCTCGGGCAAATCGGCTCGATTTCGGCCCCGTAGCCCAGGAAAAACTCGGCGTATAAGGCTTATTCTGGTTTCCTGGTCCAATGCTACTCACGCCCCAACCTCGATATCGAAGACCTCGCCAAAGCCGATGAAGGCCTTGTTCTCATGGTCAGAAAAGGCAAGACCGACCAGAAGCGTGAAGGCCGGAAGATCGGGATTCCCTATGGCAAGGATCCTTTGACCTGCCCTGTTCAGGCGCTTTGCGAATGGATTGCCGAGGCTCAGATCACGTCCGGGCCCCTCTTTCGGGCTGTCACGAAGTTCGGCTGGGTGCGGCCGACGCGCCTCTGTGATCGCGTCGTCGCCGAGATCGTCAAAAGGTACTGCAAGCAAATTGGGAAACGAGTTCCGCTCTTCTCAGGCCACTCGCTTCGGGCCGGCTTTGCCACCTCGGCGGCGATCGCGGGGGCTTCCGAGAGGTCAATCCAGAAGCAGACGGGCCATGCGAGTGTCAACGTACTTCGAAGGTACATCCGAGAGGCGGAGATGTTTCGAGACAACGCGCTTTCTAAGCTTGATTTGTAGGGGGGCTCCACGGGTAGGGCGATGTATCCATTTGCCGAACAAACATGTTAGGCTTTGACAATGGAAAAGAAACTGACGTGGGAAGAGATTAAAAAACACTACAATCAAGAATGGGTAGAGCTCGTCGATTATGACTGGCCGGACACGGAGCCTTATCCTCGTGACGGAGTTGTGCGCGTTCACGCCAAGAGCCGCAGGGAATTTGACGTGCTCATTTTGGAAGACCCACCCACTGATTCCGCTCTTGTCTTCGTCGGAGAACGGCAAGCTCCTCCTGGCGTAGTTCTTAATGCGAATCTCCATCAGTGGAGATAAGCCTGAAATGACTCCATACGCAATCACAACCGTTTTGGGGTTGCCCGTTATCACGGCAGTCGTTGCAGGACCGAAATATTCCAAGAGGATCCAGCTAATCTTCGATTCTGGGGCCGTTTCAACTCAGATTCACATCGGTACAATGAAATCAATTGGATTCGACTTCCATGATCGGACTCCTGACACTTCTATAAAAGGGGTAACGGGACCGGCAGAGAGGGGGTTCCTTGTTCAGACTTCCCGGTTTTTTATCCTTGGAAGGAGATTTCAGAATCAGACCCTCTCAGCCTTTGACTTCAACGACTGGGTTAAGGAAGGGATCGACGGGCTACTGGGTTGGGATTTGATTCAACAGTTTCATTTTGAGGTTGATGGCCCTCACAGCGCACTGATAGTGTTTTGACGCCCGCTTCATAACGGATCCCCGAGTCGTTCGGGGACCTTAAGGCTTTGGCCGATCCCGAAGGGATACCACGCTGCTGCCTTGAACCGGTGGTCCGGCGGAGCCTCTTGTCCCCGACGTTCACGGCACCGCGAGGCCGTATCGCGTCATGGCGATCACGGTACTGACCTTCTTGTCGCGGCCGAGTACCAGCACGCGGGCGGGACCCGCATCCAGGATGGGGCCTCGGGTCGCGATCAGGAGCGGTGAGGTGATCTTCTCGCCCTTGAGGCGGAAGAGGAGCCATTTGTCCTCGCCCGACTTGACGAACTCGATGGCGCACGCCAGTTGCACCGTGGGCAAACCTCCGCCTTTCCCGCTCGCCTGCGGAGTCTGGACGCCGCCGATGAGCCCCCCTAACTCATCGAACTCGGGGACGTTCGGGTCGAGGACGAGCGTCCCGTGCTTCCCGTCGCTCTCGACGAGGAGCCGGATCTGATGGACGGGTCGCCGACTCTCCTCCAGGACCAACCCGGGGGTGAGCGCCTCGGTCTGCAACTCCATGAGCGGCCCGTCGGCTCTCGCCCAGGGCGAGACGAGCACAAGGCTGGCTGCCGTCAGGACCACCGCACGACGCATGGGAATCCTCCTGGTCGACTTACGATGTCGATCTCGGTCTCGGGCGGGACGACGGCTCCCGCTTCCAGACTGATCGGTCAGAACTTCCTGGATTGACGTGTAGGTTCCTTTTATATCCGATCCGAAGGGATCAGTCCGCGTCTGGTCGATCGACGCTGGTCGCCCGGCCACGTCGTTGATCACGACGAATTTGATTTCGGACCTCAGGCGTCGTAGCGAGCATCGATTACTGTATCAGGTCACACGGCTTAAGTAATATAGCTTACATCCTTCATCGTCGCTCTTTGTAACTAGTTCGTGCTGGGAGGTTTATGGGTAACACAAGAGATTGCCTTACCAAAGCGGACCTCGCCTACGCCGTCTACGTTGCGCTCCCCGTCGACAAGCAGAAAGCTGCTCAGATCGTGGAAGACTACATAGAGCTTATCAAAGAGGCGTTGGAGAAAGAGAGCAAGGTCGTGCTCTCCCGTTTTGGTTCGTATGAGGTGAAGTTCAAGCCACCGCGGAAGGGTAGGAATCCTCACACCGGGGACTCGATCATCCTGCGGGCTCGCAAGGTCGTGAAGTTCAAACCCAGCAAGCCGCTTCGTAAGGCGATGAACGGCCAGCAGGTCACCGCGGAAGATGGGGTTGATATGGGGTCGCGGTCGGCCGCGACACGGACGGCGACGTCCTTGGCGTAGGCCAGACATCGAGGAACTCGAATTCGTAAACTTTGATTAACATAACAGATTCTCTATCATCGGTTGGGTGCGGCCACGCCTTTTTAACCGGAGCTATTTGTCATCTTCCCCTGGCTCGTCCGGCCCGTGAGACCCGGCTCACCCCTCGCGAATGCTCATGGCACGCTTCTTTTTCCCCGATGCACGTCAGCTGAGGCTAGGCAGAGCCTCGCGTGGCCGGCGACGAGGCGCACGCAGTGAAGAGGCCGCCCTTCAACAGTAAACACGTACTCTTCGATCTCGTAGTTTCCCAACCACCTGCAAGGACTTCTTGGAGAGAGGGTTGCCGGTAAGCTCTACCATGCAAAGCTGTGCGCAGCTCTCGAGCGCCGAGATGTCGGTGATCTGGTTGTAGGGGAGGTTCAGCTCCCTGAGCTTTACGCAGCTTGACAGGGGTGAGATGTCGGTGATCTGGTTGCCGGAAAGGTCCAGCTCATCGAGCGTTCCGCAGTGTGCGAGGGCGGAGATATCGGTGAGTCCGTTGCGGTCGAGGCTGAGGAACGCGAGCTCTCCGCAGCGTGACAGCGGTGAAAGATCCGTGAGCCTGTTCTGGGAAAGGCTCAGCATCTCAAGTCTCTTGCAGTTCGTCAGGGCGGAGATATCGGCGATTCGGTTTTCGAAAAGATGCAGCGTCACGAGCTCTCCACAACCTGCGAGCGCCGAGATATCCGCTATTTTGTTACCGCCTAAGCTCGACTTTTGCCCTTTTTGTAGTCCCGAGTAACCAGGAAAGCCTGGAAAAATGAGGTATTCTTGAGTTCTTGAAACCCCGCTGGCCCCTAGGGTTTGCAAAAAGTCGGGCTACCATTCCCGAAAACCCTGGAAAAATAAGGGTTCTGGGTACTACAAAAAGGGCAGAAGACGAGCTAAGGCCAAATTCTCGATCTTGGTGCAGCTCGCGAGAGCTGAGGGGTCTGTCACTTCACACCAAACGAAATTTGCCACCGTGACTCGTCCGCGGTGACTTATTTCAGAAACGCCTTTCCAAAGCCTCTCCTCGCGGATTCCATTTGCTCTTGCGAATGTCATCAGCGCCTCGCGCTCCACCGCCATCAGCGCCTCGCTGGCACTCCGCCTGAGGTTGGTTAGATCCTCGCTCCCGACCCCGGGAAGGCGCAGCGCCGCATCTCGAAGGGCATCGAGAATTCCTTCGAACTCTGCGAACGGATCGAGGGGATGTTGATCTCCCATACTTGGCAACCTCCCTGGCAAGCCGACAGCGACAGCGGTCCCAACCTTCAAGATTATACTTGCTGACCGGCCGGCTCGTCGCCGAGAAACGAGCACTTCTCCCTCCTGCCCGGCCGGCTCGGCTTCTCTGCTCCCGCGGTTCGATCCCGAGCGTGAAACGCCAGTCCGTCCGCCGGAGGCGGGTTTCGTTTTTCGATTCTGGCGAGGCCTGGATAAAAGGATATCCACGTACCAAAACAGACTCACTCGCGATATCGGCTCGCCTCTCCCAACCGCAGAGTCTACGAAGCACAGCATCCACCTCCAGCCTATCCAGAAGCTGCGGTGCGACGCACAGGCCCGTCCCGGTTGGCGGGCCTGGTCGAGGAGCGCTCGACTTCAAGCGTGCTGAGGTGCGGGCACACAATGCGGCGTTGCCCGGGGCGTAGCGCCAATGCTCGAACGAGATGGCTCGGGGAGGGGCTCACTTGGTGGCCGAAGGAGCGTCTTCAAGGCCCCGCTTGCGGCGGAGCTTGCTCAAAGTCAGCGGCGGGATCTCGCCCACCAGCGCCCGAAGCTCGTCCTCGCTCAGGCTGGTGACCCACTCGTGCAGCTCCTCGAACTCGTCTCTGGCTCCTGTCATCTTACGCTCCCGGATGACCGCTTTGCGGGCTTGCTCCCAGCTCTCTTCGTGGCGGGTGAGGGCATCGCGGTGGCGGATGATAGATTCGATCAGCTCGGTCAGTGCGTCGGTGAAGCCGCGGCCGCCATCGTAGCCGAAGATGTGCGCATGCTCGTGGAGGAACACGGCCAGCGCTTCAGCGAAGTCGGAGGTGAAGAGCGTCGTCGAGAGGAAGACATCGCGCACTCGGTATTGCCGGTCCCGCCTCAGTTGGCCGAGGAGCACATCACTGGAACTGATGTCGTAGCGGATCGTCCCCCCGTCGAAGACGGCCATGATCTCGGGGGCGAGTTCGCGGGTGATCTTCGAGAGGCTCCGGATGCCGATCCATTCGGCCTCTGTCGGGGAGCGCTTGCCCCGACGCCTCGATTCCTCATCGGCCTTCTTCTTCAGCTGCTCGACGTGACTCCGAGCGTCGATGACGCCGAAACTCCCGAAATAGCTCGGCAGCGCCTTCCTGCCCTGCTCCTTCCATTGCTGCTCGATCTTCGAGAACTCCAGCTGCTCCGTCGGGGTGGTTGAGGTCGACCGGGCGTAGTAGCGGTCTCCGAAGACCTCGCCGGACAATTTCTGGGGCCAATGGGGGTTTTGCCAGTGGTAACCACGGATCTTGTCCGCGATCGCGGCGAGAAGCGGATGACCCCGCTCCCACACCCCTCGGGCGGATTCGACGACCACGCGCTGAGCCTCGTGGCTCCACTTGAGGGCGCCGGCGACCTGGCGGTAAGCCAGCGTGAGCACGGGCTCTCCGAAGGCATTCCGGTCGCGGTCGCGGCCAATCATGTTCTCGATCGTCTTGGTCGGCTTGTTGATGGCCAGGACGAGCGGGATGCCTTCGATCTCCCCTCGCTTCAAGTTGCGGTAGAAGAGATGGCCCTGCCCATCCTTCGAGTCGTAGATGGCGAGGGCGTTGCCGGTGGCCCAGCGCTTCATCCCGATGAGTGGGTTGCCCTCATAGAAGAAGTGCGTCAGACCATCCTGGCACGCCCTGGCGAGTTTCTTGGAGCTGCCTCGCAAGATCAGGCGAGTTCCCTCGAACGCCTCGGCGGTGTGGTAGAAGTCGTACTGGACGGGATAGAGTGCGGTCCCCTGCACCGCCGCGTCCGCGATGCGGAGGAGCAGGAGATCCGTCCCACACTGGGCGATGGGCGTGACCCCGTGGTCCCTCAGCAGGCACGTGGCCGCCACCTTGAACCCCTCGCCGTACTGGCCCACATCGCACTCGTCCTTCTCGGACCCCAGATAGAACAACCGCTCCAGGTTGAAGGGTGTCGGCGCGCTGATGACGACGTCCGATGCGCTGGCGTCGACCCGTATCTCGGAGACCCGACCGCGGTTCGCGTCGAAGAAGTTCTGCATGAGGTCGCGGGCGATGTAGACCTCGTCCCAATCGACGCCCCAGGCGGTCGTGACGGAACTGGTCAGGGTCTTGAGGAGCTTCGGCTGGCTCCCGAGCCCGAGACCATCGAAGTCCTGCCGAGGTTGGGAGGCCCCGAATACCGCTCCCTGCAAACTCCTCCGCCGGCTCTTGCTGGTCATCGCTGTGTCCACAGAGGCGAAGTCGTCGAGACGATGACGACTATTGCTATGGTACGAACTCCTTCAAAGCGGAATGACCTCCCAGCCCCTGGCTCGCCAGATATTCGCCGATGATCGAGCGGTGACAGTCCTCGCAGAGTAAGGAGACCGTCTTCCGGGATCCCAGCTCGATGAGTCGCCGGGTGCGATCGGCGGCTTCGCGAGCGATCAGGTTGCGGAAGGCCTTCAATTCCGGGTACTTCGGGTCGGGGTTGCCCAGTTCCTCCAACCACTCGTATCCGATCTGGGCGTCCCCGAGCGTCTTTTCGATCCCCGGGAAAAAGGCGCTTTTCCTCCCTGATGCACGTCAGCTGGGGCGCTAAGCGCCTTGCGTGGCCGCCTCACCGCCTTGGAGCCGCCGCCGGTAGTTATTGTCATGCGCCTGCGCGCCCCCAAACAAGCCGCCGTGGCAGAAAAGGGACTTGCCGTAGCACCGATGCAGCGCGATTTTGAAACGTAAGTCGCGCGCTCAGTGTCTCAATCGTTGATTTGCATGAAAAAGAAGCCCGCCACACTCCCGATTCCTTTCGAACGAGGGGTCCAGGAAGCATCGGAGCAGAAAACAGGCATAAGCCGTCCAGTTTGCTGGACAGCCCCCGGACCGATGCGTTACCTGGAAGAATGGAAACCAACGACGAGTTCCATGAGCGGATTCGGCGCGAACAGCGGCTTGCCGCCCGGCTCCGCCTCGCCACGGAACGGCTCGAAGAAGCCCAGCAGGAGCGGATCTGGGCCGTCGTCGAAGCTCATCAGTCGGGGTTGTCGATCCGACAGATCGCGGCGGCCACGGGGCTCAGTTCGAGTCGGGTCCACCAACTCCTGGGCTCGGAAGAATCCCGCGAGGTCCCCCGGTGGCTCAGTCAGCGGCGTGATCAGGAGGCGGCCCCCACCCATGGCCACCCCGACCTCCAGGCCCCCCTTGCGGGCGAGATGGACGCGCTTCGCCGGTGCCGCGAGTGGCTGGAACGCCTGGAGCGCGGGGAGCAGGTCGTGGTGAACCTGCGGCCCGAGACCGATCCCGAGACGGAATACGTGTCGTTCGACCGTCCCCGCGTGCTCCGGGTGCTGGCCCGCATCATCGCCGACCTGGACGGGCTGGCCGGCTTCCCGCCGATCGCCGAGGAGGAGGCCAAGAAAGGAGGCGCCGAGGCCCGACGCGCTCGCCACCGGCGACGGTTGGCGGAGCCCGACCCGCCGCCGAAACGACTGACGGTGCGGGAAGAGCGGGCCGCCCTCCGCGCTTTGCTGAATCTTCCGCCGTCCGAGAAGGTCTAAACGAGCCCGGTCCGGGCCCTCTCATCAGGACGATTCGGCCCACGCCACCCGACTGCGTGGTTTGCTACGGAAAACGCACAAACTTCGATGCATGACATCCGCCTTTGGGCAAGCAAGGTAATTCGGATGAAAAGGTTAAGAGCCCGCTTGTTGCTCAATCACATCTTTGCATGGAGCTGCGTTTTATCGACCATCCTTTGCCTTCCATGCGGTCGCTTCCCATACCGGAGGGTTCAACCTCACTGGGCGGCTTCGGCAATTATCGCCCGCCAAGTGGTTTCCCGGGTCCTGCCTTGCTGACGCTCCGCCAGGACGTTGCGACCACGGCGATGAGATGGCCTGTCTTGGGGTGGGCTGGTTCGATGTCGACCGGCAAGCCGTGTGCGCGGAGGGCGGCCGAGGTTGTCGGCCCGATCGAGCCCACGACGACATTCTCCGCGAGTGCGGCGCGCACGTCGTTTTCAATCCCCGTGTCGGCCGCGATTTGGAGGACGTGCACGACCTGCTGCGCCGCCGTGAAGAGGACGGCTCCGATCTGGTGTTCGGTGATCGCCTTCAAGGCATCGCGAAGAGGGCCGGTGTCCTCAGGTAACACCCAGCGGTAAACCGGGACTCGTGTCACCACCGCGCCACGCTGTTCCAATCCTTCGGTCAGCTCGGGAACCGGCTTGCCGTATTCTTGGACGGCGACCTTCAGACCCTCGACGGGCAGTTTCGCGTCGAGCAACGCGAGCGTCTCTCGCCAGGTGTTGGGCTCGGGAACTTGGAAGTCGATCGTCGCGCCCAGCTCGCGGAGCGCAGCCGCAGGCTTGGGACCTCGGGCGACAACCTTCGTCTTGCCCAGCGCCTCGGCCCATGTCGAGCCGGAGAGGCGAGGCCCTAGCGATTCGACGAGGTACCGCACGCCCACGCCGGTCTCGAAGATCACGACGTCGAAGGCCCCGTCGAGAAGGCCGTCGGCGAACGCTTGCGCGTCGGGGTTCTCCTCGAGGGGGACTTCCCTGAGCGACGGGGCTGAGACGGGAATCCCCCCCTGTTTGGCCACGAGGTCGGCCAAAACGCCTGCCATGCGACCCTCGAAGATCGCCACGCGAAGGCCGTCGAACGGGGTCGGAGAAGGGGTGTGCATGACGTTTTCGCTCGACAAGGTTCGGCGCTGAGGATCGAGGCTAAGCGACGGCCTACGCCTCGGCCAGAATGGAGAGCGAGGCGGGAGCGGCCTCCGCGGCCCTTCCGCCCGCTCCAATGAATGTACCGTACCAGCCCCGGCTCGCGTAAGCCAATGCCAGCGCACCACCGACCCCCCCGACCAGCGCGAAGGCAAGGAAGCCCCCACTGAAGCTGCCGGTGGCCTGCTTCATCGAGCCCAGAACGGTCGGCAGCAAGAATCCGCCGAACCCTCCCGCGGACCCGACGATCCCGGTCGTCACGCCAATCTCCTTGGGGAACCGCTGTGGCACGAGTTGGAACACCGCGCCGTTGCCCATGCCCAGGGTCGCCATGGTCGCGAACAGTAGCACCGTCCCAGCGAACATAGGCGGAAGCGTCGCCAGGCCGAGCATCGTCGTCCCAGCGATCAGATAAAGCCCGGTCAGCAACCGAACGCCTCCGAACCGGTCGGCGAGATACCCGCCTAGCGGCCGTAACGCCGAGCCGGCGATCACGCAGAACGTCGCGAAGTTACCCGCCTGGACTTTCGAGAGCCCGTACTGGCTCAGGAAGAAGACGTTGAGGAAGCTCGCGAGGCCGACGAACCCACCGAAGGTGATCGAGTAGAGCAGGCAGAACCACCAGGTGTCCGCGAGCTTGAGCACGTCCGCATAAGTCGTCAGGGGCCGAGGCGCGGGTTGTTCGGGGCTGTCCTTGGCGAAGATCAGGAAGAAGGCGAGCGTCGCCAGCAGCGGAATCAAGGCCAGGCCGAACACGGCGTGCCAGCCCCAGACCAAGGCAAGCCGAGGGCCGAAGAACGTGGCCAGGGCCGTGCCACTATTGCCCGCGCCGGCGATCCCCATTGCCAGCCCCTGGTAACGAGGCGGGTACCATCGGCTCGCCAGGGGAAGCGCGGCGGCGAAGCTCGCCCCTGACACGCCTAAGAGCAGGCCGACCAGGAGCATCTTGTTGAAGCTGTCCGCCCAGAGCCATCCCATCATGAGGGGTAGGATCGTCAGCGACATCCCCAGAAGGCCTGCCCGACGCGCGCCAACCCGGTCGGTCAAGAGCCCCAGCGCCAGCCGAAGCACCGCACCTCCCAGCAGCGGCACTGCCACCATCAAGCCTTTCTGCGAGTCCGACAGGCCGAACGCCGGCACGATCGAGTTCGCCAATGCGCCGGGGAGAAGCCAGATCATGAAACTCACATCAAAATACAAGAAAGCACTGAGCAAGGTCGGCACGTGGCCAGCGCGGCGGAAGTCTCGTAGCTTCATCGATTCGAGGCTCCGAAATTCGGAGTGACGGGGTGGGTTCGTTCACACACAGGCAACGGCGCAGGATTTGGGAACTCGGGCAAGGCGCTCCATCTCGCTATCGGACGGCAGTTCGACGTACACGTCGTCCCCCTCGACACGCACCGGGAAAACCTCGACCCGGTACGAATCGCCGCTGAGGCACGCACCCGATTCGAGTGAAAACGTCTTCTTGTGCAGGGGGCAGGCGACCTTGGGTACGCCCTGTTGATCGCCAAGAATGCCGCGGGAGAGGACCGCCTCGCGCTTGTGCGGACAGGTGTTCTGGCAGGCGTACCACTCTCCCCGCGAATCGAACCGGTAGACGGCGATCTCCGCCGCACCGTGCTTGATCGCGCGCCCGCCGTCGAGGGGAAAATCGCTGACCGACCCGACGTGAACCCACTGGGGTCCGGAAGCGTCCGGCTCTGTAATCGGCGGACGTCCGCTGAGTTTTTCGAGCGAAACGAATTCGGAGGGCCAGTCGGCGGGCCTCTGCTGGCCACGCTCCGTCACGAACTCGATGCCCGGCTCCGTCTCGTCGGTGTTGGCGAATTGCTGGAAGAACCGACGTTTTTCGGGGTCGTCGACCACCGCTTTCCATTCGCATTGATAAGAATCAACGAGTGACTGTATCTGTCGTTCGAGCTCGGCCGCGATGCCGAGGCGGTCGCGGACAATCACGTCGGTAAGGTACTCGATCCCGCCTTTCATGTTCTCGAGCCAGACCGAAGTCCGGGTCAAGCGGTCGGCCGTGCGGATGTAGTACATGAGGAAACGGTCGAGATAGCGGAGCGCGGTGTCCTCGTCGAGGTCGGCGGCGAGGAGATCGGCGTGCCGAGGCCTTGCGCCGCCGTTTCCGCAGACGTAGAGGTTGTACCCCTTCTCGGTGGCGATCAGTCCGAAGTCCTTGCTCTGGGCCTCGGCGCACTCGCGGACGCACCCTGAGACGGCTCCCTTCAACTTGTGAGGAGAACGGAGCCCTCGGTATCGCAGCTCGACCCGGATGGCGAACCCGACCGAGTCCTGAACGCCGAACCGGCACCATGCCGAGCCAACGCAACTCTTCACCGTCCGCAAGGCCTTGCCGTAAGCGTGGCCGCTCTCGAACCCCGCCGCGATCAACTCGGACCAGATCTCGGGGAGGAGGTGCACTGGCGCACCAAGGAGGTCGACGCGCTGACCGCCGGTGATCTTCGTATAAAGGCCGTACTTGCGGGCGACCTCACCCAGAACGATCAGCTTCTCCGGAGTGATCTCACCGCCTGGAACGCGAGGGACCACGGAATAGGTACCCCCGCGCTGGATGTTCGCGAGGAAGCGGTCGTTGGTGTCCTGCAAGGTCGCGTGGAACGGGTCGAGGACGTTCTCATTCCAGAGGCTCGCTAGGATCGAGGCGACGGCCGGCTTGCAGACCTCGCACCCTTGCCCGCGGCCGTGCGAAGCGATCAAGGCGTCAAACGTCTTGATCTCTTGAATCATCGCGACCTGATAAAGCTCCTGCCGGCTTAGTGGGAAGTGCTCGCAGAGCCGGTTGTCGACCTGGGCACCCATTGCCTGGAGTTCCGCCTTGAGCAGATCGGTGACGCGAGGTAAACAGCCACCGCAGCCGGTTCCGGCCTGGGTGCAGGTTTTGACCTGCGCGACCGTCGCGAGCTTCTGGTCGCGGACGGCCGCTCGGATCTTACGCACACTCACGTTGTTACATGAACAGATCTGGGCATCGAGGTCGCCGCTGCAGGCCGCGCGATGCCCCGCCGACAGCAACTCACCGGGAGGTACAGTGATCGGCTTCCCGCTCTTGAACAGCCCGAGAAGGCTGCCGAAGTCGGAAGCGTCGCCGACCAGAACGCCTCCCAGTAGGCGGGTCCCCTCGGGGTTGAAGACAAGCTTCTTGTAAACGCCCCCGAACGGGTCTTCGTAGGTCAACGCCTTCGCGCCGCTGGCCTCCGCGAACGGGTCGCCGAAGCTGGCGACGTCCACTCCCATGAGCTTCAACTTCGTGGACATATCAAAGCCGGAGAACGTCCGCGTCGCCCCTGTAAGGTTTGCCGCGGCGACTTCGGCCATTTCGTAGCCGGGGGCGACCAGGCCGTAGACCAACCCACGGTGCGTGGCGACCTCGCCGATGGCGAAGATGTCCGGGTCTGAGCTCCTTAGCGCGTCGTCCACGACGACCCCACCACGAGGGCCGACCTCAATTCCACAGGCGCGGGCCAGTTCGTCCCGGGGTCGGATTCCCGCCGAGATGACGACCATGTCGACGTCAAGTTGCCCGCCGTCGGCGAACGCCAAGCCTTCGACTTTGCCGTTGCCAAGAAATTCCCGCGTGCTCTTGCCCAGGTGGACCCGGACGTTCATCCCCTCGATCTTGTCGAGCAATGTCTTTGAGCCCGTATCGTCGACCTGGCGAGGCATCAGCCGAGGGGCGAACTCGACGACGTGCGTCTCCAGCCCGAGGTCGCGGACCGCCTTCGCGGCCTCTAGGCCGAGCAGCCCGCCGCCGATCACCGCCACCGATGCCGAGTTCCCGGCGTAAGCGAGGATCGCCTCGAGATCCTCGATGGTCCGATAAACGAACACCCCTTTCTTGTCGACGCCCGGGACCGACGGAACGAAGGGCGCCGAGCCGGTCGCCAAGACCACGATGTCGTAGCCGACCTCACGGCCTTTCTCGGAAACGACCACCCGGCGCGCGCGGTCGATGATCGACGCGCGATCGCCCACGTGCAGGGTGATCCCGTTCTCGGCGTACCACGACTCGCAGGCAATTTTGAGGTGTTCGGCGTCACGCTTTTCAAAGTATTTCGAGAGGTTAACGCGATCGTAGGCCGGTCGCCGTTCCTCGCAGAACGTGACGAGCTGGAAATGGCGATCAACGTCGAAGCCAGCCAGGCGTTCGCAGAACCGGTGGCCGACCATGCCGTTGCCGATCACCACCACGGTCTTCCGCGCATGTCCTGTCTTGATCATCGTCGGGTCCTATGTCCAGGCGGTCAGTGAGTGGGCAATGTGTCGTGATCGTTGGGGATTTCACCATCAACGGCCGGGCGAACCCGCGCCGCGCAGGCCTTGTAAGCCGGCTGTCGCGACTCGGGGTCGAACGAAGAGAGGGTCAACTGGTTGGTCGCGCCGTCGTGCATGGGAAGGAAGAGTTGCCCGGCGGGCACGGTTGGGGTAACAAATGCCCGGGCGCGGGCCGAACCTCGCCTCGATTCGACGACCGCCCATCGGCCGGTGCTCACGCCGAGATTCTCGGCGTCGGCGGGGTTGATCTCGACGTAAGGGTCGCGCGGGTAGAGCTTGCGGAGGACGTCCGACTTGGCCGTCCGCGTCTGCGTGTGCCACTGCGCCGCGCTGCCGCGTCCGGTGAGGAGTTGAAAGGGAAACCCGCCTCCCGTCGGCTCGGGGAGCGGCCGCGGCTCCTCGAACAGGAACCGGGCGCGGCCGTCTTGGTGGTAGAACCGGCCGTCGGTAAAGAGCCGCCTTTCCGGGGTCGGGTCGGGGTTTTCCGACGGGTAGGGCCACTGCACGCCGCGCGACTCGTCGAGCGCGCGGTAGTCGTCGATCCCGGTGATGTCGCAAGGCCGGCCCTTCGAGAGCCGTTTGAGGATCTGAAAGACCGCCTCGGGAGACTCCCATTCGGCGAACAACTCTCCACAGCCGTAATAATGCATCGCGAGCGTGAAAATATGGAAGTCCGAAAGTGCTTGCCCGGGAGCGCGGCAAACCTTCTTGATCAGACCGACCCGGCGCTCCGAATTGATGAACGTCCCCTCCTTCTCGCCCCAGCCCGCCGCTGGCAGCAGTAAGTCGGCGACCTCGGCGGTCTCGGTCGAGTGGTACATGTCCTGCACGACCAGGAAGTCGAGCTTGCCCAGGGTCTCGCGCAATTCCGCCTGGTCGACCCAGGAATGGGCCGGGTTGGTGGCGACCACCCATAGGCCGCGGATCTTCCCCGCGCGGACGCCCTCAATGATGCCGTCGTACGACAGGCTTGGGCGTCGGGGGATGCGATCCTCGGGGATGTCGAGCAGCGCGGCGACCTCGGCGCGATGGGCGGGGTCGGTGAAGTCGCGCCCTCCGAGCAGGTTCGTCGTGTTCGAGAAGAGCCGCGAGCCCATCGCGTTGCACTGGCCGGTGATCGAGTTGGCCCCGGTCCCCGGCCTGCCGATGTTGCCGGTCATCAAGGCCAGGTTGATCGCGGCCTGAGCAGTCTTGACGCCCTGATGGCTCTGGTTTACCCCCATCGTCCACCAGAACGAGACCCGCTCGCCCCTCGCGATCCGCCCGGCGGTGTCGACGATCGTTTCGGCGTCCAGGCCGGTCTCGCTCGCCACGAACTCCGGGTCGAACCGGCGGACGAACGCCGTGAATTCGTCAAAGCCTTGAGTGTGGGCGTCGATGAAGGACCGGTCGATCGCGCCTTGCTCGATCAAGAGGTGCGCGAGGCCGTACAGGAGGGTCAGGTCGGACTTGGGGCGGACCGGGAGATGAAGCGTGGACGCCATCGCCGTCTCGGTCCGGCGCGGGTCGATGACGATGATCTCCGGGTTGTGCGGATTCCGCGTGACCCGCTCCCAGAGCACCGGGTGGGCGATGCAGGGGTTCGCCCCGATCAGGATGATACAGTCGGACTCTTCAAGATCTTTGTACGTGTATGGTGGGGCGTCGAATCCGAACGCCTGCTTGTAGGCCACGACCGCCGAGGCCATGCACTGCCGGGTGTTGCCGTCGCCGTGGACCATCCCCATGCCGAACTTCGCGACTGCCCCAAGTAAGGCCATCTCCTCGGTCGCGATCTGCCCTGTGCTCAGGAAGGCGACTGCGTCGTCGCCGTGCTCGGCCTGGATCGCGCGGAACCGCGCGGTCATTGTCGCCATCGCCTCGTGCCAGTCGACCGGTCGGCGCCGGCCGTCCTCGCCTCGGAGCAACGGGGCGGTCGCGCGGTCGGGAGCGTCGAGCACGGTCAGGGCCTCCCACCCCTTGGGGCAGGCCATCCCCCGGTTCACCGGGTAGTCGGTCGTCGGGCTCAGGTTGATCGCCTGGCCTTCGTGAAGATGCACGGTCAACCCGCAACCCGTCGAGCAAAAGCCGCAGACCATCCCCGTCGTTGCATCAGGGGTTTTGGCGGCGGGGACCTGCCCCAGCCCGAACCGACCGGGCGCTCGCAATAGCTCTCGGGTCAGCCTTCCGTCCTTTGCGCGGAGAAGCGACCGGAAGCGACGGAACATCGACTCGGGGAGAGATCTCTTCATGAGGGCAGCCCCCCCGGCATCTTCGGTCGCGTGACCGCACGAAAGAATAAATACCGCTCGATCAACTCCCCTCCGGTCGTAGCGGCCAATGAGAGAACCGCCGAAGACGTGACCGCCCCGCTGTCGCCCGAAACCGCCCCAACGATCGCTAGCGCGGGGAGGATCACGCCCCCCGCGATACCGAGGAACCTCCTGAGACCGGCCGGTCGCTTCAAAGCTCTGCGGAGTAACCAGGCCGTGCGTCGCAAAGGCCCGTCCTCGTCTCGCTCGAGGCGGTCGCGCGACTCGAACCAGAGCTTGGCCACTGTCACGACGATCAACGCCCCGGCGATGAGCGTAACGAGTGTCGCGGTGGGCCTTAAAACAGCCAGGCTCGCGAGGGCCGTGGCGAGCCCTAGCAGAATGGTTGTCCCCGCGAACTTGACGCCGCTCAATGAAGCCCGCCAGAAGGGTCGGCGGACAACGTGATAGACCATCACCGAGCAGCCCACCCCGCACAGGCCGGAGACGACCACTGTCGACAGCGCGACGGCCCGCAACGAGGAGTGGTCAGAGAGCCAACTGGGAGCGAGCAACTCAGCCGCGACGAAAGCCGTCGCCAGCTTGGCGAAGAGCCCGAACGCCAGGATCTCGCGGCTCAGCCACGAGTGCCGCAGTCCCAAAATCGCTCGGTAGGCCAGATGCGGTCGCCCAAGATGCAGAAGGCTCGCCGCCAAGCCGACATACCCCAGGCCAAGACTCAACCAGAGATGCAAAGTCGATCCACCGCCGAACCCACCCAGCCGGATGATCAATTCGATCAGGAACCCGCCGACCGAGAGCTGCGTAAGCACGAGCATGACCACCAGCGGTGCGTGGCCGTGCTCGGGCTTGACCTGATATTCGTCGGCCGGGCGGAGGTCGCCGGGGCGGAGCGAGTGGTAGCGGGTCGTCGGGTTCGTGTAGGACGGGTCGAAGGTCCCCGGCAAAAATGCGCCCGCCTCGGCGCGTCCGGTGACCTCCTCAATGTCCACGACACGGATGCGAATCGCTTCATGGGGGCATGCCTGGACGCACGCTGGGGCCTCGCCGGCCTTGAGCCTGTCGCCGCACATGTCGCACTTGCGGACGATCCCCTTGGCCGCATGAAACTTGGGGACGTCGTACGGGCAGGCGAGCGTGCAGTACTGGCAGCCGAAGCACTGGTCGTCGAGGTGCTTGACGATCCCCGTGATCGGATCTTTCTCATAAGCATCGACCGGGCAGGCGCTCAGACAGGCGGGGTCGAGGCAGTGATGACACGCTGAGGTCACGTGCTGCAGGACCGGCAACGTCGCCGTCCCGCCGACGAGCAGGCCGACGTCGCGCCAGGACTCGCCGTCGTCCAAGCCGTTCAACGCGTGGCAGGCCGCGACGCACGCCTTGCAGCCCGAACAGCGGTTGAGATCCACCTCGAAGGCGAGTTGCTGGCCGGGGCCGGGGGGACTTGCCGGAATCAAGGCGGAATAGTAACGCCCTTGAAGAGGCTCGTCGGAATGCTCATGAAACTGCGCGAACCGTTCAACGGCGCTCAGGTCGCCCTGTTCGGTCAGGAGCGAGGCGATCAGGGAGTCGTCCTGTCCAGGGTCCCACGAAGGAACCCAGGGACGTGCGACTGCCGTGGAACCGATTTCCACGTCGAAGTTCATCGGCATGCCTCTCAAAGAACACGCCAGGTTCCCCAGGCGTCGTCGACCGGTTTCGCTCGACCCACAGGGCCGAAAGCTTCGCAACCGGGCAGGAGAGGTGCCGCAGCCACTTATGCGGAGCTTGTAAAAAGCAGCGGTTGTGCCAAAGCCTGCCTGAAGGCTTTCTTTTACGGAAGAGCGAAGGGTGCGGCGGATCGTTCCTTCGAAAACCGAAGGGTCTCGCACCCAGAACCCATTCACGAGTGTGTGAAACCTGGGAGTGGATGCCGGAATTCAAGGCAGGCGCGGTCCGCCTCGATCGGAATCAGGGCGAGAGCCGACGACCGTCCGAAGCCGCCTCTCGACCGATCGTCAACCGCAGTAGTTCCGGCAGCGAGCTGACCCCCAGTTTCTTCATCAAGCTGGCGCGTCGTAGCTCGACGGCCCGCGGTGTGACTTCCAGGCGTGCGGCAATCTCCTTGTTCGGCCGTCCGTCGCGGATCATTCCCAGGACTTCGCGCTCCTTGCCGGTCAGTTTTTCCAGCCTCGCGCGGACCTCATCAAGACCGGACTCTCGCGAGATGCGGACGGCGTCGTCCTCGACCGCCCGCTGGACCTTCTCTAGCAGGACTTGACCGTTGAACGGTTTTTCGAGGAACTCCACGGCACCCGACTTCATCGCCCGGACGGCCATTGGGACGTCGGCATACGCAGTAATGAACAATACCGGCATTCGCAAGCCTCGGGCGTTCATCTCCTCGAAGAGGTCGAGCCCACTGGTCCCCGGCATTCGCACGTCGAGGACCAGGCAGGCGGGCCCTTCCCCGCTGAACCTCTGGAGAAACTCCCCGGCGGATGAAAAGGTGACGCTTCGAAGTCCCACAGTCTTCAATAGCCAGCGGAGCGAGTCCCGCATATCCGGGTCGTCATCCACGATGTAGACCGTCGGGTCTGGCATTGTCACTCTGTTCGACAGGAAGCAGAAACCGAAACGTCGTCTTGACCCCGGGGTCTGACTCCACGACAAACCGACCGTTGTGGGCCTCCACAATCGTGCGACTGATCGCCAGCCCCATGCCCATCCCTCCGGCACGCGTGCTGAAGTACGCGTCAAAAATCCGGCCGAGCTGGTCGGGTGGGATGCCTTCTCCGTTGTCGCTCACCGCGAAGGAAACGTCGCCGCGCTCGGCCAACTTGGTCGTTATAACCACTGTTGGATTCTGCGCTTGTGACTGAGCGAGCGCTTCGAAGGCGTTCCGGACCAGGTTCACTAGAACCTGCTGGACCTGGACGAGGTCCCCCCAGAGCAAATGCAACCCCGGTGCCGTGTCGAGCGAGAGTTCGACTCCGCGTTGCTCCGCCTCGACGCTGAGGATCTCCACGACCTCGTTCACGACGAGGTTTGGGTCGAACGACTCGCGGGTCGGCTCGTGGCGGGTGACGAACCGTCGTACCTGTTCGATGATCCGTCCCGACCGCATCGTCGCGGCGAGTAGTCGCTCGAGCGCCGACTGAACTTCCCCGAGCGCCGGCTCCGGCGATTTCAACTCGATCAGGCAGCCTTCGGCGTAGTTGGCGATCGCCCCGAGTGGCTGTTTGAGCTCGTGGGCGAGCGCCGACGCCGTTTCGCCGATCGCACTGACGCGCCCGACGTGGCTGAACTGTTCGAGGAGCGTCCTGTGCCGATCATTGGCGACTTCCAGCTCCCGTGTTCGCTCCAGGACCCGGTCTTCTAGCTCGTCGCGAGCCTGCCCCAGCTCGGAGATCTGGCGTCGGATCAAGCCGGCGGCCGGGCGGAGGATGAATCGACCGATCGCCGCGAGGGTTGTCAGTGTCAGGCCCGTGACCGCCAGGCTGATCCATCGAAGCGTGTCGATTCGGTCCCGCGCTTCACGCTCGTAACACCCGACAACCCGGTCCATCCGACGGAGGTATTCCGCCTCGTTGTCGAGGATAATCGCCAGTCCTTCCCGGACCGCGGCTGCCTCGGGTCGATCGGCCTCCCTGACTTGGATCACCTGCCGCGCCGCGTCTCTCATCTTTACGAAGTGTGGCTCGAGGCCCTGCAGCCCCTCGCGTACGGCCTCGCTGTTCCGGCCGACCCGCAACGTTCGCGCATCGCCTCGGAGGAGTTGTTCGTGAGAGGCGGACCAGAGACCGAGCACCTGTCTCATCTCTTCGAGATAGGCCTTCGCCCTCTCTCCCTTCCCGCCGTCGAAGGCCAGAGCAGCCTTGGCCAGACGCTGACTCAGCATGCGCTGCCGCCCAGCGGTGTTGATCAACGGGGCGTCGGTCGTCAGTCGCATCATATACGGCTGAACCAACACCTCGTTGCCCAGGACGAGGACCGCCACGACCGCGAGCGCGATCCGGTACTTACGGTCGAGGTTATCCGAGATATGTTCGTTCATAAGCAATTTGATGAGTTGAGGGAATCTCTCCGTTAGTCCTTCGCGGGTCGCTCGAGGACGCGACCACGCGCGGGTCGGCTGGTTAAACCTATCCCCTTCATCGACGCCTGGGTATGGCCAAATCGCATCGGTCACCGTCCTCGGGCTTTGGAGCCGTCGTGGTGATTCAGCGTTTACGATCGGGATTACGACCGGCCGTTCCCTGTGAATCGCACCCATGGTTGACTTCTTCGACGGTGCGTCTTACGCCAGGGATCACGCACCCAGGCGTTCGGCCCGTGCATTGGACCGGGTTGACGATCCCCTTTGTTTTCCCGGGCGAGAGCCACTTTCACCCCCCGTGCGGTGCGGGTAGCCTGGCGGTCGGAAAGCGCAGCGGCTGCGTGGTCCGACCTCGACGACGCGCGATTTCGGGGGTGGCAGATGCCGTATCAATACGTGAGAGAGCCGCTCACCGCCGACGAATCTGATCGCCTGTCCCACGCCTGCGAGACGACCACCGAGCGGCTCGTCGTCTGGACCCTCCTCGACACCGGGCTCCGCGTCGGCGAGCTGTGCGGCATCACCCCCAGGAGCATCCTCTGGCAGCAGCGCCAGCTCCGGGTCAAAGGCAAAGGCGGCCCCCACGGCAAGCGGGCCAAGGTCCGCGTCGTACCGATGTCGCCCCGCGTGCGCACGCTCCTGGAGCACCACTTCGCGCTGGAGAAGGCGTTCCCGGTCAAGACGCGGCGGGCCCAGGACATCGTCAGGGCGGTGGCCAACCGGGCGGGGATCACCAGGGACGTGAGCCCGCACGTCTTGCGGCACACGTTCGCCACGACGGCCTTACAGAAGGGGATCAGCCTGCCGACGGTGCAGAAGATCCTCGGCCACGACCGGCTCCAGACGACGGCGATCTACCTCAACTTCACGAACGTCCACATCCAGGACGAGTTCGAGCGGAAGTGGTGAGGATCGGACGAGAACTGAGCTGTCCAGCAAACTGGACGGCTTAGCGTTGTTTTCTGCTCCGTTGCTACCCGATCCCCGGAAAAAGCCGCGAGAATCGCCAGACCTGTTAGGTCGTGATCACTCCGTGGGAATCCGGGCTAGTTCAAGCCTGCGTCATCGCCCCTTTTTTTGCGCCTGCAGGATGCTGGTGTCTTCATCGTGCTTCTTCACTGCCATACGCAGGCAAGGTGGTGAGCCGTTCGTCATCGACTGGGCCACCTACCGTGAAGTGGTAGAAGCTCTGCCAATCGCGGGAAGAAATGCCGAACGCCTCGTGGACGGGATCGTCGAAGTAGCAGCCCATGCCAGTCGAACGAATGCCTGCTTCTTCCGCCTCAAGGTACAACACCTGGCCGACAAGACCCGCCTCCCAGAACAGATTCCTATAGAAAGCGGCGCCGAATGTAACCAGGCTATCCCTGTAGTCGGCGATCATCCCCAGGCTGAAGGCGCCGTCCCCAGCGATATCCTGGCCGCAGGAGACGCTTGTAGCAAGGTCGCGGCAGTCCCCTTCCTTGAGCAGGTAAAGCGGAAGCCCACGCGGGCACGCTGCCGGGCGCCGCCAGAGGAAGCCGGGGCTCATGGCTTGACGGAGTGCGTCGATCTTTGCCGGATCACGGACCAGCGCGTAGAGGCCCGGCGGCAGTTCTTTCACGCGATGCACGAAGAGGCCGAGGTGGATGCGTGGGCGCCACGGAATAGCATCCCAGGGCATAGCTCGCCTGTTTCGGGTGGGCACAAGACGGGCCAGCATCCGAAAAATCGTCTTCGCAGTGATTGCGGTTGCCCCGTCCATGCTCACCGCGCTTCTGCGTCCCAGGATCACTTTCTCGGCAGTAAACGAGCCCGACCGACTTGGAGCCGCGAAGAGTTCACTCTCGGAAGGTAACCCGGAGAAATCTTCGTCTATTGATTTCGCTTCCTGCAAAGTGGCCCGAGCTACCAGATCGATCACTGGCCAATCGACACTGTGCTCGGGACTGAGCACGTTGGCCGAGCCGTACCATTGGGAAGCGGCCACTTGGGACATGGTCTCTTCTGATAGGCGCAGGCCCCGATCCCTTGCCCAATCTTGTGGTACGACCAGCGCCAAGAGATCGGGGTGCTCTCGCTCGGCGCCGGCGTAGTCAGCATCGCGGTTGAGTCCGAGAAGCCGTGAGACATCGGTGTCGCCCACACGATCGAGAAAGCAAAGTTTCCAGCCAAGAGCGGCGGCCGCGAAACGCATCGTGCCCAGCGCATGACCGACATCTTGTTGGCAATACCGGAATGCACGCTCGCCGTACTTCCAGGCCTCCCGCCAGTGAATGGAGGACAGTCCCACGAGGAAGGAACCCTCTGGAAACGGAGCCATCAGGGTTGTCCAACGCGAGGGGTCGAGATCCGCACGGCGCTCCAGGCCATGTTCTCTTGGCGCGTAGTGATAAACTCCGGGACGGTCCTGGATGCTGCCGAGGGCCGGCAAGAGCGCATATCCCTCCGTCGGGTGCAGGTTCCCGCTTGAGGGATTGGCGCGCAGAGACCACGTCGAATCGCGAAACCTTTTCCAGGCGGTCAGGGAGAGGGCGTAGCGGAAGAACAGGGAAATGGAGTCGATCGAAAGCGGAGTCGGCTCCACGCTGTCGGTGACGTAAAGCTGCCAATACGGAAGTGCTCGCCCATTCTCGGGGAGTGGCAGGCGGACCAGCGAGGCCCCATTGTAACGGCGGAACGGATCCGGCTGCGTTGCCCAATCCATATAGCCCAGCGATGCGGCGAAGCGGTGGTAGTGGTGCTTCGTTCGCTCGTGATATGCCGCCACGATTTCCAGGGCGGAAGGATCGTCAAGGCGTGGCTCTCCGTTCGGAGATGGGGACGCCGCGGTGCCGATGAGGGGCAAGGGGGTTTGCATCCCTTCGGACTGGCAGCTGTTTCGCTTCCTGGACATCTCAAGTCCTGGCTCCATGCTTGACTCCCGTGTGTTTAAGAGCCGCAACGCTCCATCAAGGCCTCCGCAGTTGTAGCCGGGGTGTCGCAGGTGTGGTTCCTGCAAACATGGAACACCTCTCGGGCTCTCTTGGAGCCGAACGCCTCTACTTCATGGCTGCGATCCGCCCCAGATCCTCCAGCAACTCCGGCACAGAGCGACTCCCCGCAGTGCTGTGTAGGAACTTTCCGTCTGCGTCCGTGGAGAGGAAAAACGGCAGCGAACGCGCCCAGGACATGTGCAAGGCCCCGAGCTTCCGCACCTCGGGGTCAGGCTGGTCGCAGTCAATGGCCACCGCCACAAAGGACGCGTTGAGCCGAGCCTTGACGGCTTCTTCGGGAATGGCACCCTCGACCAGGGCGCGGCACGCGCCTCAAGTCGCGCGGCCATACTCAATGAACACCTTCTTGTGTGCGGCCTTCGCGGCTGCGAGCCCTTCGGCGAAGGAGGTATACCATTTGACCGCAACACGATCATCAAAGTGCGGATGGGTTCCCAGAGTGTTCGACATTGTGCTGTTTCTCCTGTTTCACATGCAACATGAATCTCGCCAGCGGCAACGAGGACACTGGTAATGGCTGTGAATCCACTCCATCTCGACCAAACATAGCGGGCAGTGGTTTGCAAGATCGGCAGAATCGCCCGCTTCTGCAAGACGCCGATCCGGGTCGGCTACTTCGCCTAAGCTATTCTCCGGAGTCGCGTATGTGCTTTCCGTCGTATTGGAAGCCGCATTCAGGTGAGACATTCGTTCCTCCGACCTCCAAGCTCAACCGATTGCCGGGACCTTCAACAAGACCGGCAGTTGGTTAATCTTGGCCGCCATGATGAAGTCGCTCTCGGAGAGGCCGCCGATCGCGTGCGTCCAGAGTTCGATGGCCACGTTGCGGTATCCCACCAGATGCAGGTCAGGATGATGGCCTTGCTCCTCCGCGAGTTGCGCGACGCGATTGAAGAAGTCGATGGCGGCCGTAAAGTTCTTCACGATCCACTCGCGGCGAATGCGGATGCCATCGTCGCCGATCTGCCAGCCGGGCAGCTTCGCGATCAATTGCTCCGCCTCGTGCTTCGGAACAGGTGGCACACCCCCGTGGCACGGCTGGCACTTCTTCGAAGTCAGCTCTTCTACACTTACGGTATTCATTGAAGATTCTCCTATTGAGACGTGGACGCTGCTCACCTGGGCCAGTACATCATGAAGCACACGCCCGCGAGAGCGATCGCCGCCCCGAACACGTCGAAACGATCGGGCACGTTTCCGTCTAACCACCAGCCCCAAAGCAGCGACAGGACGATGAAGGACCCACCGTAGACGGCATACACCCGCCCAAAGTGGGCAGGCTGAAACGTGGGAAACCACGCCGTAGAGCATCAACACGACGCCACCAATCAGTCCCCACCAGCCAGGCTTGCCGTCTCGAAGCCATTGCCAGATGAGCCAGCCGCCGCCAATCTCGCACAGGCCGGCCAACACGAAAAGGCTCATCGATCTGGCAGGCTCCGAGAAGCTATAGTTCATGTCGCGATCCTCTCGCCTAACGCGTCGCTGGACACAACTGCACTGGGCCACTCCTCTCGTCGGATGGAATATCGGTTTCATCCAGCCGCTTGCCGACCACAGAACGGGCAAACCGTTGGGTTGCCAGTCGTGTCCGGTTTTTCTTCGTCTGATCGAAATCCTGCCGTCTCGCGATGACCGCAATCAGAACAACGATGTTCCCAGGAGTGAATCTCCTGTGTCCCATCCCTAAAAGGTTGTGCGAACAGTTCACGGTTCCTCGCTTGCAGCGGGTACATTGGCCTATCTCTTGCCGGTCGCGTGGCATAACCCGTTCCTCCTCATGCGTGGGCCGTTACCGGTTCAGACCGGCGCTTGTACTCGGCATCGAAGCGGCGCAGGTCGTCCACACCCTTGCGATGGCAAAAGTCTCCCAAAGACTCGCCCGGCTGGCGGTCCGCCCTTAAGTAGATTAGCAAAGGCACCAATTCCTGGACGACCTCGCGCAGCGGGACCATGTCCTTGTAGATGACATTGAGGCGATTGCCCAACAATCGGCCACCGACGAGGATCGTGTATTCTCCGACGGCCTTTGTCGTCACCGGGCTTGCGATGTTTGCGGGCATTGCGGTCGTCCTGTTGATAGGTGCCGTGGAACTTCAACAGTCCTGCATCGTCGGAACCGAACCTCTGCGTGTCCCGGGCGAGGTCCTCAGTGATAGTGCCGCGCAGGAAGTTGCTGGCCTCCTTGACGATTTCCTGCTTCGATTTCTTCGTTTCTTCAGCCATACATCAGTCCTGAGCTGATTCGTCTCGTCGCCCATGTCAATCGACCTCGACAAGCACGTCATTCCCTTCGACCTTGACCAGAAAACTCCGCACGCCTGCCCCCGCTGGCGGGCTAGTGACGGCTCCGGTCTTGACGTTGAAGTGCGCGCGGTGCCAGGGACACTCGACGGTGTCCCCGCTCAGCTCGCCTTCGCCCAGCGGCCCGCCCCGGTGCGTGCAGGTGTTGTCGATCGCAAAGAACGTTCCCTCGACGTTGAACAGCGCAATGTTGCGTCCATCGGCTTTAACCCCCTTGCCTGTCCCAGGCGACAGGTCGCTCGTCTGTGCTACCTTGACCGTCTTCGCCATGATCAGTCCTCCTCGTGCTTGTGGTTGTGAATCTGTGACTGCAGTCGCTACGCGGCGCCTGCTCACTAACGAACACTCATCACTCTCTAGCTTCCATTCTGGCCGATTCGATCCCGCCGCTCTGGTCCACCACCTGCAATCGCGTGGCGGCCTCGGCACAGCGATCCAGCAATTGGTTCTGGATCGCGAAAATGTGTTGGGTCGTTTCCAGCCACCTCGTGTTCAGCTCGCGGCAAAGCTCGGTCACATCCTTCAGCAGCTTGGCGCTCTGCTCTTTGCCACTGTCGGCGGAGAGCTGGGCCGCGGCAGCCTCCAGCTTTTCCGCTTCAGCCTCGAAGTCCGTCACCGCCACGCCAAAGATTTTCAGTAGCCTTCGGGTTTCATCAGCCATGGAAGTCATGCCTCGCGGTCTAGTTTGCAGTTGAGTACTTGTTGGTCCTGTCAGCCGCGGCCCCCCTGTTACCACTCACCACTTTCGTCTCTTGCGGTCTGATGAAAAACTCAAGGCGCGTGTGAGACGCCCGCAGGGCCAGTTCTACCGCCTCAGGCGTTGCGGCTCGGGCAAATAGGAAGCCGAGATACAGAGCGCCCTCCGGCAGTGGTACCAGCTCCTGGCCCAGGTGCGCTGAAATGGTCAATTGCTCAATGCCGTCTACGGTCCTGGCCTGATCCAACCCTCGGACCTCTGACGGCATTACGCTCACGCTTGAGTTGCGCAATCTCCGCTTCGAGCTGGTCTTCGATGTCGTACATCGCGGTTCCGATAGTGGTCATTTCCATCCTCGCGATTGCGTTATCAAGCGTGCTCCGCGGCCCCAAGGTAGCGGCGCAGCAGCTCAGGTAGCTCGCCGCTGAACTTGCTCCGCGGCAGCACTTCATCACAACCTGCGGCCCGCGCCTGGTCGAGCCGGGCCTTGTCCACGTGCGAGCCGAAGGCCACGGTCGGGACCGTGCCGGCCGCGCTGCGTAGCCGCGATACGACCGAAGTGATCTCCAGGCCCGGTATGCCCAGGTCAATGAACACGCAGCCCGGTGGCTCGCCGCGGCACAGCTCGGCAGCCTTTTGCACGTCGGCGGCAACGGCAATCTCCAACCCCAGGGCACGAGCTGTTCCCGTCACCTTGGTGGAGAAGATCAAATCGCTGGTCAACAAGACCGCACGCTGTGACATAGATCAACCTCCGTTCGAGCAACTCAAGCTTCAAAGGCCAAAACAGCCGCTTTGCCGATCTCGTTCTTGAGCCGCCGCTGCACCGCACTGAGGCCGCGCAGCCGGTTCATGCCGAGGATCTCGGCCAGCCCCAAGCGGTGGAGGAGGTCAGCCGGGGCGGCTGCGAACTCATCGGGCATGGTGCCGTTGAAGGCGTCAACCAGGATCGAGACGAACCCCTTGACTGTCGGGGCCTCTGGGGCCACATAGGCATGGATTCTCACGCGGCCGCTGATGCACTGGACCCAGAGGAAGGTGGGGGTCATGCACTCCGGTACCCGGTGCAACCCCGCATCACGCTCCACTTGGTAGGCTTCCGGCAACTCCGCAAGCTTCTCGGCGAAGTCGAGCAACAGTTCGAGGCGGTCGCGTGCGTCCAAATCCTGGAACTCCTTAATGATCGCGTCCAGTTTACTCATGCACTTCTCCGCTTTTGCTTTACGAAACAGCCACAGCCGATATCCGTTCCACCCAACCGGCACTGGCCCTACTTTTTATGGGCATACGTCTTCTCGATTGGCGCGGCGACCAGGTTGCCCCGTTCGGTCCAAGAGCCGTCATAATTCTTCACCTGGGTAAAGCCGAGTAGGTACGTCAGTACGTACCAGGTGAGGCTTGATCGCTCGCCGATGCGGCAGTATGCAATGACCTCGTCGCTGGGTTTGAGCTGCTGCTCGACAAGGTAAAGCTGTTCGAGCTGGTCACGGCTCTTGAACGTACCGTCGTCGTTGCACGCCCGGCTCCAAGGGACATTGACCGCGCCGGGAATGTGTCCGGCACGCAGTGCGCCTTCTTGCGGGTAGTCCGGCATGTGCAGCAGTTCGCCGGTGTACTCGCCCGGCGAGCGGACATCGACCAGCGGCTTGCGAGCCTTCATGTGCCCAAGCACCTCGTTTCGGAAGGCCCGGATCGAGTCGTTCGGGTCCTTGGCCTTGTAGGTATCGCGTGGATACTTCGACGCCTCGCGCGTCATCGGCCGCTTGTCCAATTCCCACTTTTTGCGGCCGCCGTTCATGATCAGGCACTTTTCGTGGCCGAACAACTTGAACGCCCAGAACGCATAACAGGCCCACCAGTTGTTCTTGTCACCGTAGAAAACGACGATCGTCTCGTTCGAGATGCCCCGCTCGGCGCACAGCTCTTCGAATCGCCCCTTGCTCACGTAGTCTCGGACCACCGCATCCTGCAAGTCGGTCGTCCAGTCGAGCTTGACGGCCCCCGCAATGTGTCCATGCTCGTACAGCAGGATGTCCTCGTCCGACTCGACAAGGCGAATGCTGTCCGTCTTGGACCGGTTCTGCTCGACCCAATCGCAACAGACGAGCACTTCGGGATGAACAAAGTCTGCCATGGCGTGTACCTCCAAAAACGATCCCCTCAACCGTTACTCATCCCCCGATCGCGTACATCGGCCGCGGCGGCTGCACGAAGCGGGCTGTATTGATCTCGTGTCCTTCCCACTTGTCGTTCACGCTTCGGCGGAAGAGCTTGATGATGTCGTCATCACTGCCGCCGCCGCGCAGCACGGCTTTCACATCCAGCTCGTCCAGCTCGAACAGACAGTTGCGCAGCTTGCCGTCCGCGGTGAGCCGGATGCGATTGCAGCTCCTACAGAACGGCTGGCTCACTGAGGCGATGAATCCGATCCGCCCGATGCCGTCGCTGAACATGAACTCGCTAGCCGGGGCCCGCAGATCCTGGTCCGGTACCGCCACCAGCGGTGCAATCTCCTGCGACAGCTTGTCCCGGATGTCGGCGGCGAACAGCACCTTGTCGCGCTGCCAGTTGCCGTCGGCGTCCAGCGGCATGAACTCGATGAACCGCACCTCAACACCATGCTCGCGGCCGAACCGAGCCAGCGGCACGAGATCGTCCTCGCTCAGCCCGCGCACGGCCACGGCGTTCAGCTTAATGGGGTCGTAGCCGAGACGTTTGCAAGCGAAGATGCCCTCCAGTACCTGCTCGAAGCCGTCGCGACGGACTATTCGCTTAAACTTGGCCGGATCGAGTGTGTCCAGGTGGATGTTGATCCGCCGCAGGCCGGCATCGACGAGCGGTCCGGCCAGCTCCGGCAACAGGATGCCGTTGGTAGTCAGCGCCAGGTCGGTGATCTCCGCGATCGCCGCCAGCTTGCGCAAGAGCACTGGCAGATCGCGCCGCACCAACGGCTCGCCACCTGTGAGCCGGATCTTGTTGATCCCCATCTGCACGGCCACGTGCACGAATCGTTCAATCTCTTCGAACGTAAGGATCTCCCGCCGCTCTAAAAACACCGGGTTGTCTTCCGGCATGCAGTAAAAGCAGCGGATATTGCAGCGGTCCGTGACACTGATCCGCAGGTTATTGTGAACCCTGCCGAACGTGTCGATTAGCGGTTCAAGTTGGCTCATGGCGGTGCTCCAGCCGCGCGGACCACGTTGGGGCTACTAAGATTGACCGGCGAGCGGCCGGCTTGAGCCGGCTGATCGGTGGGCTGATCAGTGGGCTGACGCCCACCGCTCACCAGGCGGCCTAAGCCGTGAACGAGGTCCCACAGCCGCAGGTTTTCGTCGCGTTGGGGTTGTTGAACACGAAACCTCGTTTCTCCACCCCGTCGTAGAAGTCGATCTCGGTACCGTCCAAATACAAGGTGCTCTTCTGATCGACGACGACACGCACTCCGTGGTAATTGCTCACAGAATCGTTCAACTCGTCCGCTGCCTGCTCGAAGCCGAGTGCATACTCGAAGCCGCTGCAACCGCCGCCACGTACTCCCACCTTTAACACGGCGGTCTCTAAAAGCTTCTGCTCCGACATGATGCGTTTGACCTCGGTAGCCGCCTTCTCAGTCAGTTTCAATGCCATGTGTCGTTCTCCTTGTGTAATGAGGTTAAAGGTCATTTGCCGATCCCCGTCAGATCCAGTGTCGGCAGCGGTGCCCGTTGTGCGGCCGTGGCCTCCAACTGGGCGATCAACTTGCGGGCAACTTCGCGGAGTGCCTGGCTGGCTGGCGAGTCCGGCGCGGAAGTGACGACTGGAGCGCCCTGATCGCCGCCCCACGTGACCTTGGGATCCAGCGGCACTTCGCCGAGGAAGGGTACGCCTAGTTCTTCACTCGCCCGCCGCCCGCCGCCGTACCGAAAAATCTCATGCCGCTTGCCGCACTCGTCACAGACGAAGTAACACATGTTTTCCACGATGCCCAGCACGGGGACGTTGACCTGCTGGAACATCAGCAGGCCCTTGCGGGCATCGATCAGACTCACGTCCTGAGGGGTAGTCACGATGA
>Ga0116216_10000488_pt1 | contig 31952 bp, 32 predicted proteins | sample Sb_taG_11_FD_89696 | JGI IMG/M metagenome (GOLD analysis project Ga0116216, IMG submission 89696) | Peat soil microbial communities from Weissenstadt, Germany - Sb_50d_3_AS metaG | ecosystem: Environmental > Terrestrial > Soil > Wetlands > Peat | place: Germany: Weissenstadt | collected 2010-09-21
GGGGTGGGGGGCACGGGGGGGGGGGGAAGCTGGGTGGGGTGTATCCAGCGGGAGGTGGTTGCCATGGAGTCCCGACCGGAGGTGAGGGTTGAGTCGCCGGGTTGCCCCATGGGTCAGCAGACGGCGGAGGCGGCGCCGACGGCGGAGCCGGCTGCGTCGGCGGGACGAGCCCCTCCGAAGCGGTCTCTTCGTCGTCGGGCATCCGGTCAGATTACGTCCGTCTCCCACGCGTCTGTGAGCGCCCCCGGATTCGATGTGCGTTTCCTGTGAAGAGCTTGGAGCGTGAGGCTGGGACGACGTCACGATGCGAGCTGAGCTGCCGCTATGAGGTGCTCGACCAATTCGCTCGCGCTCGTGCGAGCGTTCGCACCGCTCGTCGAGGGCATGACGTAGACCGGCCGTCCCCCGAGCCTCTCTGGCTGTGCCCCGGCCTTCGCTCGAGAATCGACGGCCGCTCGCCAACCCGATAGGCCGACCATGCACAACGCCTTCGGCTTCAACCAATTGGCCAGTCGTTCGATCCGCTCGATGCCGTGTCTGTACTCGTCAGCCGCGATCTCCGAAGCGCTCGTCGTGGCTCTCTTCACGAGGTCGGTCATACCGATCCCGTGGGCCTCGAGTGCATGGCGTGGGTCGCGATCGCGGGTCACCAAACGTGCCCCGAGGGCCGCGGGCCAGAAGCGGTTGCCGGGGCGCGCGTAGCCGACACCCGCGCCGGCGGCGAAGAGGCTCGGGTTGAGACCCACGACGAGAAGCTTCATTCGAGGTCCGACGTAGTCCGGAAGCGTCCGGATCCTGAGTGCTCGCGCTCGGACGACCTCTCGGTCGACCTCCATCGTCTCGACCTCGAAGCCCGCGCCGGTCAGAACATCGCGAAACCTCTCCGGCTCCCAAGCACAGAAGAACCTTCCCCCGACGTCGTCAGAGGGGAGCGCGTCCCCCTCGTAGTCGCCAACGAGGACCTGCAAGTCGATTGGTGCCCCCTCCACGAGAGACCGGTGCAGTTCAGCGAGGGCCAGGGGAAGGCGCACCGCGGGCACGTGCAAGTAGCTCATGTTCGCCCATCCGCCGCTCAGGCTGCGGCTTTTGAACGGCAGAGCTTCGAGGTCTCCCTGAACCAATGAAGCGGTCGGGGCGACCTCTCGGCACTGGTCGAGCATGGTGCGAGCGGCGTCGATGCCGATCACCGGCTGGCCGACCTCGCAGATGTAGCGCCCAGCCCCGCATCCGAGGTCGACTCGCAGTCCGCCGGGCACGACGCGCTTCGAAAAGGCACGGGCATGATCGCTTCGTACCGGCCGGCGGCGCGCCGCCCAATCGGCTCCGCGAGTCTCGTAGACGTCGACCGTGGCCTTGTGCATGCTCCTATTCGGCTAGACCGACCGGAGTCCCGTCGACGATCTGGTCGAGGTACTCCGAGAGCCCGTATCCCTTGCGCCCGTCGTCGAGGGTCCATTCGGTCAGGCCTTCTGAGATCCTGGTCAGAAGCTCTGAGCCTGTGGGATCGGTCCTCCGATTCCGCAGGGGTACCAGGTTGAGCACTCGGCCGCTCACGTGCCAGGTCTGGCCTTCTGCTTGGAGCTGGGCGTCTATCGACCTGTGGTAGTTGTCCTCGTCCCAAGTGGAGGTGATGCGAAAACCGTCACAGACGCGCATTGTCCCGTCCGTCCAGACGAATCCGCTTCGGATCCCTTCTCCTTCGCGCCTCGCGATTCGCGAGCCCATGAAGCCGAAGTCGTGTCCGAAGTTGGCGGTGAGCCACCGGTAGTACCACGGCGCCTGCCAGTAGCGAGGTCCCCAGCTGTGATCGCGAAGCCCGTGACCGTTCAGATCGAAATGCTGGTCGGCGACGAGCATGGTTCCCGAGGCAGACACGAGTTGTTCGTAGTGTCCTCGGGCGAACTCCTCTCCGGGACGCTCGGTGGGGGCGTCCGGCTCTCCCCCGAACATCGCCGAGCAGCTTTTGTAGACGAGATCCACCGAGCACGACACGTGGGGGTTCGAGCTGAAGGCGCTGCGAGGGTCTGCCATCTGGAGCGGGTCTTCGAGGAGGACGACCGGTCCGGCGTAGGAGACGTGGAGTTCCTCGAAGGGCTCGACGACAGAGAACCGCATTCCCGCCGCGTCGAATGCGTCGTTGGTCGTGATCTTGGGGCGCCTGAACATGAAGGCGACCCGGCCGTCGGGAAGCCATATGCAGGCGGTCATCTCCCCGGTGCCCTCGTTCGCCCGGTTGCCGAGGCGGAAGAACCCGCCGACGCGCTTCGACGGGTCATAGACGTTGAAGTACATGGACTCGTTGAAATTGGGCTCCGGGCCCAATTCGTGCATGTACTCGTCGGCCGGTTCGAGGCGGAGTCCTATGGCTTCGAGCATACGGGATAGCCGCTATTTAGGCTTCGGGAATGGAAGTCGAAGAGCTGGCTGAGCAGCTGCGCTCCGAGCTCGTCCCGCTGCTCGGGGACGAGGTCGAAGTTTGCGGCTTGCAGCGACTCCCCGGAGGTGCGTCGCGTGAGACGTGGGTATTCGAGGCGAAACGCCCCGACGATGTCGCAGTTCGCCTCGTGCTACGCCGAGACCCGGTGGGAGCACCTGCTTCGGGTCTGAGGTTGGAAGCAGGCTTGATCGAAGCTGCGCGGGTCGTCGGTGTGCCTGTTCCGACGCTGGTCGCATCTGGTGACGAGAGCTCGCGCCTTGGTAGCGCCTTCATGGTGGTCGAGCACGTCGAAGGTGAGACCATCCCTCGCCGCATCCTGCGCGACGAAACGCTCGCCGAGGTCCGCGGTTCGCTTGCCGAAGGCTGCGGGTCGGCTCTCGCCGCGATCCATCGCATCCCCGTCTCGTCGGTTCCCGATCTCCCCGGCGGTGACCCGCTCGACCAGCTCCGAGCGCTCTTCGATCGCATGGAGCAGTCCCATCCTGCGTTCGAGCTCGCGTTCCGTTGGCTCGCGACGAGCAGGCCGCCTCGCTCGGGCGAGTCGGTCGTGCACGGGGATTTCCGCAACGGGAACTTGATCATCGGTCGGGACGGCATACGCGCTGTGCTCGACTGGGAGCTCGCGCACTTGGGTGATCCGATCGAGGACCTAGGTTGGCTCTGCGTGAAGGCATGGAGGTTCGGCTCGCCGCTCGAGGTCGGAGGTTTCGGGTCGGTGGAGCAGCTCACCTCTGCCTACGAGCGTGCCGGAGGGGTGCGCGTCGACAGGGAGTCGCTTCGGTGGTGGGAGGTATTCGGGACCTTGCGATGGGGCGTCATATGCATAGTGCAGGCACTCACCCACCTATCGGGGGCCCTGCGATCGGTCGAGCTGGCAGCGATAGGACGGCGTGTCTGCGAGGTCGAGTGGGATCTTCTGGAGATCTTGCCGTGACTCTCGCCGAGAAAGGTGGCTGGCGCGGCTACGAACCGAACGACGTTCCCACGGCCGCGGAGCTTCTCGAGGCAGTGCGCGAGTTCCTGGAGTCCGACGTCTTGTCTCACACAGAAGGCAGGGTTCGCTTTCACACCCGAGTTGCGATCAACGTTCTCGGGATGGTCCTCCGAGAGCTCGATCTAGGGCCGTCGCTCGCAGCCGCGCATGCCGAACGGCTGAGGCTCCTCGGGTTCGCCACCGACTCGGAGCTGGCTCGGGCCATCCGAGAGGGTGCTCTGGATCACCGCCTCGGGGAGGTACGGGAGGCGGTGCGTGCAACCGTGGCCGACAAGCTCGCGGTCTCTCATCCCGGCTACGAATAGTGACGGCGATACCGGCCACTCGACGAGCGGTCGTGTGGGACGTCAGAGAAGTGGGACGTCAGGGAATTCGCACGTCGTGGTGCTCCAGAGCTGATCGGCGCTCGTAGTCGTTCAAGTCGTCGCGCGCCACCGGGACCACGAGGCTCCAGTGCCGGCCCACCGGGCAGCGCTGGAACCTGGCCCACCCGAGACGAACCGACTTGAGCGATCCCCCCCGGTATCCAGAGCGTCGTGAAGAGATGACCCTCACGACAACGCACCACGACGTTTCCCGCGACACCGTAGCCACGCCGTCTGATCGCGAGTGCCTCGACCAATGCGCCTGCAAGTGCCAAAGCGAGGCCGAACCGGCGCTTCCTGCGACGTTTGCTGCTCGTCGCGGCTTCGGGTTCCGAGTTCTCCGACTGGGTGTGCGAGCCCAATGAAGTCAGCTCCTCAGCTTCCTTTGAAGTGCGCTTCTTGCCCTTCGAGCATCGCTCGTACTCCCTCGACCGCGTCCGATGTGCCTGCGAGTGCAGCCTGCTGTTGGAGCTCGTGGGCCATCGCGCTTCGGGCGGCCTCGACGAGTCCCGCACGCAGGGTCGCCCGTGTCGCGGAGACTGCCAGCGGGGCGCCCGCGCCGACCTGTCGGGCGAGCTCCAGCGCGACGGCGACCTCCGATCCTTCGGGGACCACTCTTTCAGCCAGCCCGATCCGAAGGGCTTCCTGTGCTTCGACTCTGCGGCCTGTGAGGAAGAGCTCGGCCGACATCCCGGGACCGACGTAGCGGGGAAGGGTGAGTGTCATGGCGAACCCCGGGTGGATTCCCAGACGAACGAAGTTCGCCTGGAACCATCCCCGTGCGCCCAGGACCCTCAAGTCGCATGCGAGGGCCAGTCCGAATCCTGCACCCACCGTCGCACCCTGCACCGCTGCGACCAGGGGGACCGGGCAGCCGAACACGCGGACGGCCTGGAGATAGAACGCTCCTGTTCGCGCCTCGAAGCCTCCGGAATCGGTGGGGTCCGGTGCGTCGCCCGCACGGAAGTTCGCTCCGGCGCAGAACGACCGACCCTCGGAGCACAGGACGGCCGCTCGGGCGTTACCAGCGAGTCCGTCGAGTGCGTCTGCGAGGGACCTGAGCGTCGGTTCGGTCAGGAGGTTGTGCGGTGGGCGGCGCAACGTGACAGTGGCCACGTCTGCGTCGAAGTCCACCGTGACAGCGGGGCCTTCTGAACCGTGCCTCAAGATCGTTCCCCTGACGCGTCGACACGACGAGAACCGTGTTCGCCTTCGGACATGTCGGCGCACCATAGCCTTGGGCCATGGGGCTCACGATCGCCGGGGGGAAGGGGTCGAGCCCTGGGCAATCGGAGGTGCTAGGGGGGCGCAGGTGGGCGGTCCTCGCCGTGCTCTGCGTGAGCCTTCTGCTGGTGAGCTTGGACAACACCATCCTGAACGTGGCTCTGCCTTCCATCGTCCGGGACATGCACGCCTCGACCACCGAGCTCCAGTGGATCGTCGACGCGTACGCCATCGTGTTCGCAGGCCTTCTCCTCGTGCTCGGCAGCATCGGCGACCGCATCGGAAGGAAGCGTGTCTTCGTGGTGGGGCTCGTCCTTTTCGCGATGGGCTCGGCTGCCTCGGCGTTCAGTCGCTCGCCTGACGCCCTGATCGCTTCACGCGCCTTCATGGGTATAGGCGGCGCCGCGATCATGCCGTCCACCTTGTCGATCCTGACACACGTCTTCACGCAGGACGACGAGAGGGCCCGCGCCATCGGGATCTGGTCGGGAACGACAGGGATAGGTGTGTCGATAGGGCCCATAGTGGGCGGCTGGTTGCTGGCCCACTACTGGTGGGGCTCGGTGTTCCTGGTGAACGTTCCCATTGCTGCAATCGGTCTTGCAGCTTCGTTGTGGTTGGTGCCTGACTCGAAGAACCCGCACAGCCTCCGTCCGGATCCGGTCGGTTCGGTGCTTTCGGTCGTGGGAATGGGACTGCTCCTGTGGGGAGTCATCGAAGCGCCTACCCGCTCGTGGTCGTCGCCTCTGATCATCGGCGCTCTCTTGGCCGCCATGGTTGTGCTCGCGATCTTCGCGGTGTGGGAACTGCGTTCGAGCCACCCGATGCTCGACCTCTCGTTCTTCACCTCGCGACGCTTCAGCGCCGCGATCAGCTCCATGTCACTCGTGGTCTTCTCGTTGTTCGGAGGCCTGTTCCTCTTGACCCAGTACCTGCAGTTCTCCCTGGGTTACAGCGCGCTTCAGGCCGGATTGAGAATCGGGCCGATTGCCCTCACCATCCTCGTGGTGGCTCCTGCTTCCAGTCTCTTGGTGCGCTGGTTGGGAACAAAGGTCGTAGTCGCCACGGGCATGGTCTCGATCAGTGTCGGCTTCGGACTGTTGTCCCGCACCACCGTCGCAGGGTCCTATGTCGACGCGCTCCCGGGGCTCTTCCTGCTGGGGATCGGAACTGGGCTCGCTCTCGCTCCGTCTACGGAGTCGGTCATGGGGTCGTTGCCGGCCGAACGTACCGGTGTCGGATCGGCGACCAACGGCACCGCGCTCCAGCTCGGTGGCGCTCTGGGAGTAGGCGTGCTCGGCAGCCTGCTGGCGGGGCGCTACCAGGGAGTGCTGCATCCGGTTCTCGCTCACCAGAGCATTCCGGGGACCGTCCTCTCGACGATCAACGGGTCGCTCGGAGGAGCGCTCGCGGTCGCAGCTCACTTGGGTGGATCGAGGGGCAACGCCTTGGCAGCGCTCGCTCGGCACGCCTTCGTGAGCGGAGCCGACATCGCGGAAGTCGTGGGAGCGTCGGTGGTGGGAGCGGGCGCCCTCATTGCCTTGTGCGTGCTCCCGAACCGCGCGACTCCTAAGGCGCGCCGATCCTGAACACCGGATGCTCGGGGGCGATCCTCCTCATCTCGTCGTCGGAGGAGCTCGGGCCCACGCCGTCGAAGAAGACTCCGACCTCACTCTTCCAACGCCTCAGGTAGGCGCGAAGGATCTCGGGCTTCTCCTCGTCCGACAGCTCGACTGCGATGAACGGCTCCGTGTTCTTGCCGAGGAGGAGCTCACCACCTCCTACGACGCGCATGTTGCGCACCCATTGGGTCTCGCCCCTCGGCGCGACCAGATAGCGCTCACCTTCGAGGCTGAGGAGGTTGACCGGGGTGCTGCGCCATTCGCCGGTCTTTCGACCTCGAACCCTCAGCACTCGAGATCCCATGACGCTGAGGCCGAGTCTCGTCGCGAACGCGACAAGACCGTTGAAGACGTGCAAGGTGAACCATCCAGGCTTCTTGTAGTGCGGCATTCCCCATGCTCTCTTTCGAGATCGTCGTACGCCAAATCGATCGTGTGGCCCTGCGATCGTCTCGGTCTGCCCAGGAGGCTCTCGGCACAGATCCCCCAAAAGGTTCTGTACCGTGTCTTCTATGCGTCTCGTGTCGTTCAACTCACTCGACCACGATCGCGCTGGCGGGAAGGAGCCGCGTGCGGGCGTGATCGACGGTTCTGAGATCGTCGACCTAACGGACCCGGAGATCGGGTTGCCCGGTGACATGTGCGAACTGCTCGCATCGGGTCCGGAAGCTCTCGAGCGGGTGAGCACCGCCCCGAGAACGGGTGCCCGCCGCCTTGCTCTGGGGTCGGTGAGGCTGCTCGCCCCGGTTCCTCGTCCCCCCAAGGTGCTCGCGATCGGGTTGAACTACCGCAGGCACGTCGCAGAGATGGGGGTCGAGGTACCCGAGCACCAGGTGTGGTTCAACAAGCAGCGCACCTGCGTAGTCGGGACCGGGCATTCCATCGACCTTCCGCGAGTGTCGGAGCTACTCGACTACGAGGGCGAGCTCGCTTTCGTCATCGGCCGTCGCTGCCGTCACGTCAGCAAGGAGGATGCCCCGAACGTCGTCGCCGGGTTCACGATCATGAACGACGTGAGCGTGCGCGACTGGCAGTGGCGGACACCCACCTGGACGATGGGAAAGTCGTTCGACACCCACGGTCCTCTTGGACCGTGGCTCGTGACCGGTGACGAGCTCGGTGACCCACACCGGCTCAGGATTCGAACATGGGTCGGAGACGAGCTCCGCCAGGACGGTTCGACCGACGACATGATCTTCAGTTGTTGGGACATGGTCGAGCACTTGTCGACAGCGTTCACCCTCGAGCCCGGTGACGTGATCTCCACGGGTACGCCGGCGGGAGTAGCTGCAGGGTTCGACCCACCTCGTTGGCTGCGCGAGGGAGATCACGTCCGGATCGAGATCGAGTCGATAGGCGTCCTCGAGAACCAGGTGGTGGCCGAACCCGAGGCGAGATGAGCGCCGCCGACGCGCAGAAGTCGCTCAAGGTGACGCGCAGCCTCTCCATCCCGGCCGACGAGCTGCGATGGCGTTTCACCACGAGCGGTGGCCCTGGCGGCCAGCACGCCAATCGCTCGAGCACGCGGGTCGAGGTCCGTTTCGACATCGAGAATTCCGAGGCCCTAGGACCACGTCAGAGGGCCCGTCTGCTCGACCGTATCGGTCCCACGCTCACGGTCACTGCAGGCGAAGAGCGCTCGCAGGCGCGAAATCGCGAGGTTGCCTTACGGCGTCTCGGAGGTCGTCTGCAGGAGGCGCTTCGCGTCGAGCGTCCGCGCGTGCCGACTCGTCCTTCCAAAGCAGCGAAAGCCAGACGACTCGACGAAAAGAGGCGCCGTTCTGCCCGAAAGCGAGAACGCGCCTTCAACTCCGAGGACGGCACATAGGAGGTCAGCCGGTTGTTCGGGACCTTCGGCCCTTCCCCGTGCGGCAACGAAAAGCCATGCTGGGTCTGGGATCAGAAAGGTGCAAGCCGATCGGATCCCTGGGGTGCGTCCGGAGTGCCGCCCACCTGGGACGTACTTCCCAGGCTGCCTCCGGCGGGATCACGGTCCTAGCGACCGTTCTGCGGAACCCGCCGGGGGTGGCCATCTTTTCTGCCTCTTCGCACCCGCGTGTCCGATTTCAGGGGAAGTGCACGCGTAGCGAACGCAGTCAAGAAGCGCAGTCGCGGCAGATCGAGCCCGAGGCGTCGGCGAGCTGTGCACGCTTTCTGACGAGGAAGCACGACCGGCAAACGAACTCGTCCTCGTGACACGGAGCGACCTCGGGCCCGTCCGTCGACGGCATGTGGAGGGCGATCAAGGGACCTGTCAGGGAGTCGCCTTCAGGCTCGGGCTCGTCCGGTTCCACCGCGGCTTCCGCATCTCCAGCCAGCCGCTCGGCGAGGATCCGGTCGAGGCTCTCCTCGAGGTCCTCCAGCTCCGTCACCTCGAGATCGTCCATCTCATCCAGATCGTCGGACTCCTCGGGTCGCAAGCCGTTTCCGTCGACGGTCACGAATTGAGTCCCCTGGGGCGCCATTCGCAGCTGCGAGGCGGAGGCGCCGTCGAGACTGCCGATGTCCTCGTCGTCCTGGCCATCGGCGCTGTGGACCAGGTCGTCGAGGGTGAGCTCCAGCACGACCTCGTCGACATCCTCCTCGGCGACCCCGTCGCTGTCGAGATCCTCCTCGAGCAGGTTGTCGTCGTCTCGTTCGCCGAGAGCGAGCTCTTCGGGAGGCTCGAGATCCAGCTCTCCTTCGGTGAAGTGATCCTCGGGCCTCTCGCTGTCCTCGACGAGCCTCATCGGTGAACCCCTATCGCCGGCGGAGGCGCCTGACGGGAGCCAAACGAAGCCCGGGCCGGGCGGAACCGCTTCCTGCTCAAAGCATCGGACGCAACCGACGTCTTATCAAGGGGCAATTTCCCCGATTCCCCCTGGTTCCGGGTGCAGAATCCGGTGGTGCACATCCCCGCCAAGGTCGACTACGGAATGCGAGCCGTGCTGGCTCTGGCGGAGAAGGGGGACCCTGCGACCGCCGAGGAGCTTGCCGAAGACCAGGGACTTCCTCCGAAGTTCCTGGGGGCGATCCTGAACGATCTACGACGATCCGGCCTGGTCGCGAGCAGGAGGGGCTCGGAAGGGGGATACCGACTCGCGCGGCCCGCCGACGAGATCACCGTCGCCGACGTGATGCGGGCTCTCGACGGCCCGCTGGCAGAGGTGAGGGGCCTCAGGCCCGAGGCCACCCACTACGCCGGAGCCGCCGAGCACCTCCAGGAAGTGTGGGTGGCCGTGCGCGCGGGGCTGAGACAGGTTCTGGACAAGGTGACCCTCGACGACATAGTGCGTGGAAAGTTGCCGAGATCGGTTGCCAGGCTCATCGAGGATCCCGAGGCATGGGCGCCGCGCGCCTGATCTCCGCCCGTGTCAGGCCCGGACTCAAGCGGGGTGGACCTGGCCTTCGGCTGCGGAGGCTCGCCTGATGCGCGAAGGGCTCCAAACCTCGTCGAGGAAGTCGGCGATCTGTTCGGTAAGCCGGTCGGGTGTCACGCGCAGCTCGAAGATCGAGTGGGCCTCGAGCAGCCGGGCGTGGGGGAGTTGACGAGTCAAGTGGTCGGCGTCGGTGAACGGGTGGATGAAGTCGACTTTGTGTCCGATCACGAGTGCGGGAGCCTCGATGGCATGACGCTCCTCGTAGGTGGGCGTGATCGGTCCGACCAGCATTCCGTGCAGGACGGCGGCGGACTCCTCCGGCTCCAGACTGAGAGTGTTGACGAAGCTGTCTAGAGCGCCGATGCGGGTGCGCGGGATGCGGCGTGCAACTTTGGCAACAGCCCGAGCGACAGTTGCCGCGTAGTGAACTCCCAGCAGCATGGGCAGGAAGATCAGGGCCGCTCCCGGAACCGCCCATTCCAGCACTGGCATCTCGACGACCAACCCCCGAACTCGGCTGGGGGCTTTCACCGCGACCTGCAGGGTTACGTTCGCTCCTAGCGAGACCCCTCCGACCACTGCCTCGTCCAGCCCGAGCTCGTCGAGCAGAGCCACTACGTAATTGGCGTAAGAGTCCATTCGGTGGGCCGAGGCGTGTCGCGGCTTGTCGGAGCGCCCGTGGCCGGGAAGGTCGAGCAGGATCACCTTGTTGCCGCGTTCGGCGAGGTCGTCTGCCAGGCGCCGGTTCATCTGGGCGTCCAGAAGCAAGCCGTGGAGGAACACCAGCACTCGCTGACCCGTGCCGTGGACCTCGTAAGCGAGGTGCAGCCCCTCGAACTCGAACCAGCCTTCCGTGAAGGGCTTTCGGTCGAGCATCTCCGAGAGTTTCTGGAACCTTCCCTTGCTGCGAAGCTCTGACTGGTCCACGTCGGCGTCGCCGGTGCCCGAACCTTCTCGTTCCGAAATACTCGATGTGGTGGACTTACCGCTCTCGGCGCTCGACACGGTCACGTCTGGAAGATACCCGACGGAGCGGCCTCACGCGGGCCGCCGCGTCAAGCGATCTGCCGTCGAAGCGGGCGCCGGCGTCTGCGCTGTGCGGGCTGGAAGCGTCCCAAGAGGACTCCACCGGCAAGGACCACCGTCGATGCGGCCGCCGTCAGAGCGGCGGCGGCCCCTGTGGGAAACCGCAGGCCGGCGAGGTGAGCCACCCAAAACGCCACGTCGACGAAGGCCCCGGTGACGAGCACCCAGATGGCCGCGCTGCGCAGTCTGAAGGAGGCGCAGTAGGCCAAGACGGCCCCCAGGAGTATCAGCGCGTAGCCGATTCCGAAGAGGTGCCTGAGCTGGGGAAGCACCGAGCCGCCGTTTCCGTGCAGCTTCGGTGCTCCCCAGACCAGGATCTGGACCGCCACCGCCAGTACGACCATCGCCGCCAGCCATATCCGGGCCGCGACGCGATTGCCGATGACCGAGAAGACCATGGCCGCTGTGCGTGACGCAGCCGCCGCCATCAGAGCAATTGTAGGACGACCAGTCGGCTTACCTCATACGAGGCCCAACTCGGAGGCGCACGCAGGCCATTGTCCCCAGCCGCTTGCTGCCTGGAGCTGCTGGGCTGCTTGGTCCTGGGTCGCCGCAGGGGCGTCCGACGGCAACCCGGAGTATCCGAGCGACTGCCAAGTCGAAAGCGAGAACTGGTAGGCGCCGTAGTAGCCGTTGCCTGTGTTGTCGGCGTAGTTGCCTTCGGATTCGCACTGGCGAAGCTGTGCCCAGACGTCTCCGGACGGCGGTGCCGGGGCCGGAGCGGGCGCCGGAGGTGCCGAGGCCGTGAACGCAGCAGTTTGAACGACCGGCGCCGCAGGCGGCGGTGGTGCGGGGAGCTCGAGCACGAGCGCAGCCCATCCGATCTGGGACGGGTCGCGAATCTCGGTGGTGCCCGGACGCGAGCGCGTCTTCGAATACGGACCGAGCAGCTGCCATTCTCGAGCGGACGAACCTCTGAGCGACGTCAGCTGTGCGCCCGCGAACGAGTTAGGCGAGCTTGTGGTTGATTTGGTTGATTGGGACTGATTGTGTTTCGAGATCGGCGAATGGGTGAACACACCCACGCCGAGAAGCATGGCGAGGACAACGCCGTAGAACCGGTGCTTCCGCATCTTGCGCCTCCTTTGAGTCACGGGATCCCCGGAGGGCTCCCAAGTCGGCCTGGGAATGCGGGCGCCCGTCGTCTGAGCATTCGTCTCGCGGAGCCGGCGCCGGGAAGGGCGGTCGGCCCTGGACAAAAGGTCCGAACGAGGTGCGGACGGAGCGACCCTGGGCTTGGGTCAGGTGCCTCCTTTCTCGTGCGGCCCTGGCTGCGCGACGGATATGGACATGGGCATGACGGTTCCGCTGGTCGGGCGAGGACCGCGCTCCCTGGCGCAAGGCGCGCCACTCGGGGCACGAGAGCGGTCAGAGGCGATCCACGGTCACTCGGGGAAGTTGGTCACTTACCCCGGGGCGGCGGTCTCGCTGCCGCACGATGGACGCCCGACTGGCTTGGTAGCACCAGTGTAACAGTTGCAAGCAGCTTGTGCGCGTTTGCACAAGCTTGCTCGGACCAATAGTCCCTGCCCAGCAGGTCTTTTCGTGCCTGGTGCGAATTCCTGGATCTAGGCAGGCCCTTCCGAAGGGCTATCCGGTGGCGAGGTCCTCCCCGGGTTCCTCGGGTCCGACGTCGTCTCCCGGAGCAAGCCCCGTCGCTGCGTAGAGGGCTTCGAGGGCGAAGAGGAGTGTCGGCTTGGCCTCGTCGGAGGCATCTCGGACCCCGACGAGGGGGGTGAGGCATGCAAAGCCGTGAGCCAGGAGGCCGGCATCTGTGTCGAGTTCGACGTCGGACCTGTCTCCGGGAGGACTCAAGTCCAGACGCAGCGTCCCCGAGGGAAACGGGGGGAGCGCGACACGCGGCAGATCGGCTCCGCCGGTGTCGTGCACCGCAGAGCGAATCGTGCCTCCTGTTCCGAGCCGGCCGTGGCGAAGCCCTCGAAGGTCGTCGAGAGCGACGTTCGGGACGTTCAGGTTCAAGGTGGTGCCTCTTGGTGCGTCGCCGAGAACCGGGATCAGCGAAGCGGCGAGGCTTGCCGGGCAGTCCCAGGGCACGGGGTCGTCCCCGTACTTGATCGAGACGGCCAAGCAGCGCAGACCGAAATGCGCGCCCGTCAGTGCAGCCCCGACCGTTCCCGAGTGCATCGCCGAGCGCCCCACGTTGACGCCGTGGTTGATCCCCGACAGCAAGATGTCAGGGCGTGGTCCGAACGCCCCCACACAGGCCAAGATGACGGCCAGCGCCGGAGGTCCGTCGATCCCGTAGCTCGGCACGCCGTCGAGACCCTCGATCGCATGAGCCTCGTAGTCGATCCCGTCGCGTGAATGGACCGGACCCACGGCCGCACCGGCACCGCTGTAGTCGACCATGGGGGCCACCACGACACAGTCGTGTCCCGTTTCGGCCGCGACTGCAGCAAGAGCAGCGATCCCCGGGGCGCGGACCCCGTCGTCGTTCGTGACCAGGATTCGCAACCCCGGACCTCCATGAGAGCACTCGCACGTACCGGGCACTGCGCCGGAACGGGTTCTCGGAACTACCATACCGGTCCCAATGACCGCCCCGGATTTCGCATCGTCGGCACCTTCGGGCGCGCAACACGAGATCGGCCACGGTCGTCATCACGCAGTGATCACCGAGGTCGGTGCGACTCTTCGCGTCTACGAAGTTGCAGGGACTGCGGTGATCGACGGGTTCGGCGAAAAGGACATGTGCTCCTCGGGCCGAGGGCAGGTGCTTGCGCCATGGCCGAATCGCCTCGGCGACGGCAGCTACAGCATCGACGGACGTCACGGTAGAGCGGCACTCGACGAACCCGAGCGCGCATGTGCGATCCACGGATTGGTGCGGTGGCTGCCCTGGACGCTCATCTCTCGCGCGCAGAACGTGCTCGTCCTCGGATGCACTCTGCACCCTCAACCCGGTTACCCGTGGCGTCTTGAATTGATGCTCGAGTACAGGCTTGGAAGAAGCGGTCTCGTCGTGTCCACCGAGGTGACCAACGTGGACCAGCATCCGGCGCCGTTCGGCCTCGGTTTTCATCCTTACGTCACGGTCGGCACTCCCATGATCGACTTCGCCAGGTTCCACCTCCCCGGACGCCGCCGTCTGCTCACCGATGACAGAGGTCTTCCGACGGGCGAGACGATCGTCACGGGGACCGACCTCGATTTCACCGACTCGCGCATGATCGGTTCAACAGTGCTCGACACGGCGTTCACCGACCTTGTTCGGGATGCCGACGGGGTGGCACGAGTCGAGCTGGACGAGCCCACAGGACGCCTGGGGGTCACGGTGTGGATGGACGACCGCTTCAGGTGGGTGATGGTCTACACGGGGGATACCGTCGACCCGAGCTCTCGACGCCGGAAGGCGCTCGCTGTCGAGCCGATGACGTGTCCCCCGGACGCCCTTCGTTCGGGGGTCGATCTCGTCCGCTTGGATCCCGGAGTCCGTTGGCGCTGCACCTGGGGTATCACCCCTCGCACAGGTCCGGACGGGTGAACATGGGAGATCCCTCAGCGGGGCCCCAGGAGAGGCTTCGACTGCAGATCCTGCGGGGGGAACGGGGGCAAAAAGGGGAGGCATCTGTATGTCGGAGCTCTTCGATCTCGATGCGATCGCGCAGGCCGAGCTCGTAAAGCGCGGTGAGCTGAGCCCGCTCGAACTCGTCGATGCGGCGATTGCGAGGATCGAGAAGTACGACCCGTCGATCAATGCCGTGATCCATCCGTTGTTCGACAAGGCCCGCAAGACCGCATCCGAGCCCATTTCGGACGGTCCGTTCAGCGGTGTTCCGACCCTGCTCAAGGACCTCGGTGCCCACAGCGCCGGCGATCCGATGCACGAGGGCATGCGGATGCTTCGAGAGATCGGCTGGACCGAGAAGGAGGACACGAATCTCGTTGCTCGGCTTCGCCGGGCAGGCTTCGTGTTCGTCGGGCGCACGAACACCCCGGAGTTGGGGCTGTTGCCGACAACCGAGCCGAACTCGTACGGCCCTTCTCGAAACCCGTGGGACACCTCCCGCTCCACCGGTGGCTCGAGTGGAGGATCCGCTGCGGCAGTCGCCGCCCGAATGGTGTCGCTCGCTCAAGCCAGCGACGGAGGAGGTTCGATCCGGGCCCCCGCCAGCGAGTGCGGGCTCGTCGGGTTGAAGCCGACGAGAGGACGCAACTCAGTGGGACCGGACTACGCCGAGGTCTGGGGAGGATTGCTGGCAGAGCACGTCATCACCCGCTCGGTGCGCGACTCTGCTGCGGTCCTCGACGCGACCCATGGCCCCATGCCGGGCGATCCATACTTCCTTCCGGCGCCTACGAGACCCTTCCTCGAGGAGGTGGACTCCGACCCTCGAAGGTTGAGGATCGGAGTCCTGGATCGAGACCCCAATGGCACCGCAGAGGTGCACCCCGAATGCAGGGCGGCCGTGCAGTCCGCGGCTGAACTGCTCGAAGAGTTGGGCCACGAGATCCACGAGCAGCATCCGCCGGCGCTCACCGATCCCGACATGGTGGCGGACTTCATCGTCGTGTACAGCGCCCACGTCGGTCTCGCGTTCGCCGACATCGAGCAGAAGACGGGACGGCTCGTCGACGAATCGGGTTGTGAGCCGGCCACCTGGGCCCTCGCCGAGATGGCCCGGGGGACGGCGGCCGCCCAGTACCTGATGGCTCTTCAGCATCTGCAGTCGTATGCGAGGAGGGTGAGGGCCTGGTGGGAGGTGGACGGCTTCGACATCCTCGTTACGCCCACGATCCCCGAGCCGCCGCTGTCGCTTGGCCAGTTCGGGTCGACGCCGGACAACCCCCTCGCCCCGGTGTTTCGGTCGGCGTCTGTCGTGCCGTTCGTCGCACCGTTCAACGTGACCGGGCAGCCCGCAGTGTCACTGCCTCTGCACTGGACAGACGATCCACTGCCGATCGGTGTTCAATTCGTCGCCGGCTTCGGCGGCGAGGATGTGATCTTCAGTCTGGCCGGACAGCTCGAGAGGGCCAGACCCTGGGAGCATCGTCGGCCCGCCGGCTTCGACTGAGACGCTTCCGGCGCCACTAGGTGGGCTTTCGGACTCAGCCGCTAGCTCCGGCTTTGGACCCGAAGATCCTCTCTATCCCCTGTGAGGGAACAGGCCTACCGAGCAGGTAACCCTGTCCAAGGGTGCAGCCCAATCCGATCAGACGGCTCACCTGATCGTCCGACTCGACGCCTTCGGCCACCACTTCGAGGTCGAACGCCCCGGCTACTTCCACGACTGCGCCGATGATCGCGTCGTTTCGCGTTCCCAGGGCCTCTGTGAAGGACTTGTCGATCTTGACCAAGTCGATCGGAAGTCGGGACAACGAGTTGAGGGACGAGAACCCCGTCCCGAAGTCATCGATCGCGATGCGCACCCCCAACTGCTTTAGAGCTCTGAGTCTGCGCACGGCGGCTTGAAGTTCTCTCATGAAGAAGCTCTCGGTGATTTCGATGATCAAGCATCCAGGTGGCAGAGAGGTCGATTCGAGGATGGATGCCACCTCCGCGATCAGCCTGTCGTGCTCGAGCTGACGGTTCGAGACGTTCACGCTCACCGTCAAGGGTTTCGAAGTCCAGCCGAGCTTGTTCCAGTGCGATGCGTTCTGGCATGCGCGTGTGAGGACCCAGCGACCGATCTGCAAGATGAGACCCGACTCCTCGGCGATGGGCACGAAGGCCAGCGGCGGAACCTGTCCGCGCAGGGGGTGCTGCCACCGGAGCAGAGCCTCCACACCGAGGACGGAACGGCTCTCCAGATTCATCACCGGCTGGAAGACCAGCGACAATTGCTCCCCGAGCAGCGCCTGGTGCAACGCGGACTCGATCTCGACCCGCTCTACAGCCCGGGCGGTCAAGGTTTCGTCGAAAATCTCGACTCTTGCCCGACCGCGCTGCTTGGCATGGTACATCGCCGCGTCGGCGTCTCGAAGGAGGTCGTTGGGGTTGTCAACCTGCCCCCCGAACGCAACTCCCACACTCGCCGTCAGGAAACACTCCACGCCCTCGATGACGAACGGGCGGTCGAAGGCGGCGAGCAGCCTCCATGCCTGAGCGATGGCGCCCTGTTGATCGACCAAACCCTCTACGAGCACAGCGAACTCGTCTCCTCCGAAGCGAGCCACCATGTCACCTGCCCTCAACGTGGAGGCGATCCGGCGAGCGACCTCGGTGACGAGCTGGTCGCCGATGGTGTGACCGCGGCTGTCGTTCACGTACTTGAAATGGTCGACGTCCAAGAAGCAGACCGCGACTTCGGATGAGCCCACTGGGGTCCTCGCCAGCGCCTCGGCGAGGCGGCCCACGAACTGCGCGCGGTTGGGCAAACCGGTCAGATGGTCGTGGGTGGCTTGGTGAGCGAGGCGGCGCTCGAATTCCTTGCGCTCAGTGACATCTCTCACGGTCGCCGTCACGAGGAGGCCCTCGGGGGCCTCGATCGGTCCGAGCACGACCTCGATCGGGAACTCCGTCCGGTCCTTGCGCATGCCGATCACGCTCTCGGCATGGCCGATCGTGAGCGTCCTCGGATTGCTGACGAAAGTCTCGCGATAGAGCTGGGCGAAGTGCCTCGAGGAATCCGCGAGGAAAGCCTCGATGGACATCCCGACCAGCTCCTCGGGATCGTACGCGAACAGACGACCGATTTGCCTGTTGGCCTCCAAGACGCGGCCGTCGGTGTCCATGACGAACATAGCGTCGGGCGCCGAAGTTATGAGAGACCGGAAGTGAGCGGCATCACGTCGCTGATGCTCGACCTTTCTGGCGGTCTCGATGCCGCGCCCGGCGTGGGCCGCGAGTAGCTCGACTGCCGCCACTTCCTCGGCTTGAACCGGCCTCTGTGCGCGCGTCCCCCCGACGAGAGCTCCCACGAGGTCTCCGTCCACCCACACCGGAGTGGCCACGACCGTGCGAAAGCCGCTCGCCACCAACATCGGCACGACATCGGGACGGTCCTGGTAATCGCTCACGACCACGGTCTTGCGTTCTCGCTCCACGAAGTGGGCCATCCCGCGCTCGGAGGACTGGACGCTGTTCACATACGAGTCCGGGAGCCCGAACGGGTGGACCACCTGATACGACCTCTTGTCGTCGCTGTACATGCAGACGTTGGCCGCCTCGAACCCGAGCTCGGTGACGGCTCCGACCGCCCATGCCAGCACCTCGTCCTCCTGGAGCGAGCCGACCTCTCGTCCGAGCCCCGCTACGCGACTCCACATACCGGCGCGCCCCTCGGACTCTCGGGTGACCTGCTCTCTGAAGTACAGCTCGCGTGTGAGCGCCACTGACATGGCGTTGGCCCCGAGAGCTGTTACCCCGATTATTCCCAGCCTGAGGAGGATGGTGCCGGTGCCGATGTGCCACCCCACCGCCCCGAGGGTGATCACGTAAGCGGCCATGAGCAGGATCACGAGGGCCACTCTCACCGGCCGCGGGTAGGAGACTGCTGCCATGAAGACCGACATCGCGAGATATAGGAGGTAGAGATCCGACCGTGCCCCGCCGCTCACCGCAATCGACGCGGATACAAGGGCGATGTCGGTGACCGAGAAGGCGAAGAGGAGCGGAACGAAGTCCTGCCGGTGAACGACCCGCCTCCACGGGACCACCGTGCTGGACGCCACTCCGAGGGCGCCCGCTCCGAGGAATCCGAAGTAGGGCGCTGCGTCGAGGGGATAGTGGCCGGGGAGGAGCGCGTAGAGGATTACGAGGAGGATCACAGCCGCGCTGGATGCGATGCTCGTCAGGATCGCTCGCATCCGGACTTCCTCCAGGACGTCCGGCTGCACTTCGGCCGTGGTGGTCTCCCGGATAGCCTTTTCGTGGTTTTCGCGACCGGCCCAGCTCGGCGCCTTCATCGGGGGCGAATTTATCCGTGAGCCCTCGACTTCGGCGAAGGAAACGAAGGGGTGCTCGTTCGAGGTGGCCTCTAGGCTCGAGGTCCGATGCAGGATCTGACGGTTCGGCGGGCTCGAGTGGGAGAAACGGAACCCCGAGTCGTCACCGTCTTCCGCTCACGCCTTCGGGGCGAGCACGAACATGAGTACTCGGAGATGGCCGCGCGGATGGAGGCAATTGCCTCGGCAATGCCTGGCTTCGTCGAGATCAAAGGGTTCACAGCCGAGGACGGTGAGCGCGTGTCACTGGTGACCTTCGCCTCCATGCGAGCCCACGAGGCCTGGCGCGATCACCCTGAGCATCGTGCAGCACAACGCATGGGTCGGGATCTGTTCTACTCGGAGTACCGAATCGTGGTCTGTGAGGAGATCGCAGAGCGGTCCTTCGTAAGAGACGACCCCTGAGTGATCGCCTCGAGCTCAGACGCGTAAGCCTGGCCCATCGACTGCAGGGCCTGGATCGTGAGCATCGCCTCCGCCTCGTCGATCTTCGCCATGGCGAAGCCGACGTGCACGAGCACCCAATCTCCAGCAGCGACGTCGTCGTCGAGGAGAAGGATGTTGACGCTGCGTCTCGCCCCGGCCACGTCCACCTTCACCAGATCCCGCGCGTCCCCCAGGACTTCGGTGACTCGAGCCGGGATCGCTAGGCACATGAGGCCGTCTTCCTGTCAGCCGTTCCTGGGCAACTGCCTGAAGGGCAAATCGCGCTCAGGAGAAGGTTCCTTCGGAAGGCCGACAATACGCTCGGCGAGGATGTTGTGTTGGACCTCGTCGGTGCCGCCGGCAATGGACTGCGCAGGGACGGAAACGAAGATCTCGGCGATAGTTCCCTCGAGGGGGCTGTCGGGTCCGTTGAGGGTTCCCTTGGTGCCGGCTATGAGAGAGTGCGCGCCAGACGCAGCCCGTGCGATGTTGCTCGTGGCGAGCTTTCCGAGAGATCCCTCGGCACCGGGAGGCCGTCCCGAAGCGCGCGCAGCGGCCGCACGCTCGGCGGTCCACTTCGCTGACCACGCGAGGCCGAGGACTCGAGCGATCTCCTGACGCACGAGAGGGTCGTCGCCCCTTGCAGTCGAGGTGGCGTGACCGACGAGCAGGTCCGCTCGGCCGGCTCGTTGCGGATACCACTTGTAGGGTTCCGAAGCGGCAGTTCTTTCCTCGATTGCCTCTTGCCAGGCTCGACCTTTGGCATCGCGCGGGCGCGACACGCGCGGTGTCGTTGCTAGCCGGCGTTCGTGTGCGAGCGTCGTGAGCGCGACGCTCCAGCCTCGGCCGACCTCCCCGATCACGTTCAGAGTCGGCACCCGAACGGAGTCGAGGAAGACCTCGTTGAACGAGGCGTGCCCGTTCATCTGGCGAAGCGGTCTCACTGTCACCCCAGGCTGGCGCATCGGGAGCACGAAATACGTGATTCCTTGGTGCTTGGGTGCCTCCCAGTCGTTACGCGCCAGGAGCAATCCGACATGGGCTTGAGCGGCTCCGGTGTTCCAGACCTTTTGACCCTCGATCACCCATTCGTCGCCGTCGCGCTCGGCGCGGGTTGTGAGCCCGGCAAGGTCCGAGCCCGCCCCCGGCTCGCTGAACAGCTGGCACCAGAGCAACTCTCCGGTGATCGTCGGTCGAAGCAGCTCGAGCTTGAGCTCGTCGGAGGCGTGAGCCAGAAGGGTCGGCGCAGCCAGATGGCTCCCGACCCCCTCGGCTGGTCCTGGAACACCGAGCTCGGTCAGCTCCTGTGCGAGAGCTGCGGCGAATTCGCCCGGAAGGTCGCGGCCTCCCCACTTGCGAGGCCAGTCCGGTGCCGCCCATCCCGCCTCGGCAAGTCTCTTGCGCCATTCGAGCAGGCTTAGCTCCGCGTCCCAGTGCTCCTCGACCCATCGCCGAAGCTCCTCCTTGAGCGCGGGGAGTCTGGCGGGCGTCCCAACCTCGTTTGCTTCGTTCGAGGTATTGGCTCGGGTCCGCGACCTGTCGCCTCTCGCTGCTTTCGAGACGTCGGTCAAGGGCTCCAGCGTGGCATCATCCTGTACACAGCGCTACCCAAAGCGAGCGAGAGGCATCGAATATCCGATGGCCGAGGGTTACAAGCTTCTTCGAGGCGAATTTCTCAGAGGGGTACGAGGAGAGATGGTGGCCTCCTTCCATTTGAACTCCGATGGACTGCCGGCTCTGGGAGAGGTTCAGCGATCAGTCGAGAAACAGGTGCTGACCGAGGCGGCAAGGCAGTACCAGGACACAGCCGACTTCTCTCTTGCCGATTGGCGCGGGGGCTGGAGACCAGACGGGGTCGGTCACTGGCAGGCCGACATACTTGGGTTGCGGGACGCCACCTGGCACGTGCTGGGACGGGTGCTCATCAACGTCCGGGCACGAGGGCGCGACAGATCCTCGATCTAGCGCGACCGAACTCCGATCAAGGCGAGTTCAGTCGTGGGTCGCCAGCCGTGCCGACAGAACGGCAGCCTTCAGGTGTGCGCCGGTTCGTGCGATCGCCTTTTCGACCAGGTCGCCAAGCGTGGAGATCCCTGCTTCGGAGCGCCACCTGCGGTCGAGGTCCTCGATTCGAAGTGACTCGAGCAACCTCGCGAATTGCTCGAGTGCCTGAGAAACCCTGAGAAGCAACACTTCCGCACCGAGATCTGCACTCACCCATTCCGGAGCGGGGAGGTTCGGCTCGGCGAGGAAGGGCACTTGGTCCGCAGGATGACGCTCGATCGCGGCGGAGATCCGGTGGGAGAACGCTGTCAGCGCCTGTTCTGCGACTGCGAGGTCCTGTCGGGTGGCGGCGAGGGCCGGTCCGTGGGCGGATGCAGCTCCTTCACGCGCGTCGAAATCGCTAGCCCGGTCCGCGAGTATCGCCCAAAGCTCGGTGAGTGCGAGGCGCATGCGTTGTGCCGCCTCGACGCCAGTTGCGCCGTCTGACTCTCGAGTTGACTGCACACTGCGAATCTACGAACGACCAAAGCGGACTCCTAGGGTCCAAAGTCCCGACACACATGCCGAAGCAGTGCAGGCGAGCACCTAGCCGATCCTTGCCGCGGGAAGTCTTGGCACCACCCAAGATGGCTACCGTCGTGCTCACGAGTGGTCAATCGATTCTGACTCGCTCACCATGGACCGGGACGGCCGCATGCCAATCCAGGTCGGTGCGCAGACGATTGGCCAGAGCATCGGCCGCCTTCGGCTCTCCATGGATCACGAATGCCGTGTCGGGCCTTTTCGTCATGCTTCTGAGCCAGGCGATCATTTCGTTGGCGTCCGCATGACCTGAGAAGGCATCGGCGGTCATCACCTCGGCGTGGACGGGCACGTATCGGCCGAGCAGCTTGATCGTTCTTGCACCATCGGCCAGCAGTCGTCCTCGGGTGCCGGCTGACTGGAATCCGGGTAGGACGACCGAGCATCTGCTGTCCGGAAGGCACCGCCGCAAGTGATGAAGGACTCGACCTCCCGTCGCCATGCCCGATGCAGAGATGATTATCGACGGGTAGTCCATGTCGTTCAGCTGTTTCGACTCCTCAGGCGTGCGCAGCTCGTGAAGCGATCCGTAGGCGAACGGGTCCGGTGAGCGTCGGAACTCGGGCCGAATCTCCGGATCTTGGGACGCCATCTCGCGTCGGTACACGCGCAGCACTTCGAGAGCCATGGGACTGTCTGCGTAGATCGGCAGCAAAGGGATGCGGCCCTCGCTGACCATGCGTCCGATTGTGAGAAGGATCACCTCGGTTCGGTCGACCGCGAAACTCGGGATCACCACTGTTCCGCCCCTCGCGGCGGTCCGTGTAATCAGATCGGCAAACCGCTGCTCGGTGTCCTGCGCGGGCTCGTGCACTCGGTTGCCGTACGTCGACTCGACGAGCACCACGTCGGCTTCTGGTGGCGGCGCAGGGGGAAGCAGGATCGGATGGTTCGGGCGTCCGACGTCGCCGCTGGCGAACAACGACCGCATCGGGCCCGGGCCGATCTCGAGGGTGGCCGTCGAGGATCCAAGGATGTGACCCGCCGGCCTGAGAGTGACCGCGACCTCGGACGAGATCTCGGCTCGCTGACCGAACGGGACGTGCCGAAAGCTGGCCGCTGCGCGGACGGCGTCCTCTTCGGTGTAGAGCGGGCGAGCAGGACGATGCTTCGAAAACCCCTTCTCGTTCGCGTAGCGGGCCTCCTCCTCTTGGAGATGTCCGGAGTCGGCCATCACGATCCCCGCCAGAGCGGCCGTCTGCGGGGTTGCGAGGATGGGCCCGCGAAAACCGTCACGGACCAGAGCCGGCAGATAGCCGCAGTGGTCTAGGTGGGCGTGCGTCAAGACAACCGCGTCGATCGATTGGGGATCGACCGGAAATGGAGCCCAGTTGCGATCTCTGAGGCTTCTCAGGCCCTGGTACATGCCACAATCGACCAGGAGGGTGGTTTCGCGTGCCTCCAGGAGAAAGCGACTACCCGTCACCGTGCCAGTCGCCCCCAAGAACGAAAGGGTCGCTGCGGCCTTGGAGTTCTGAGTCACTCGCCGAATGCTACGTACCGCAGCGAGGCGCCGGAGCAGATGACAGGCTGGGTGCATGGATATGCACTCGGTCGCGGTCGAGAAACCCGACGACCTGAACGTCATTCTTGGACAAGCCCACTTCATCAAGTCCGTCGAGGATCTCCACGAAGCTCTGGCCGGGGCGAGCCCTCACCTTCGCTTCGGGATCGCATTCTGTGAGGCCTCTGGCAAGTGCCTCGTGAGACGTTCGGGCAACGATGACGAGCTCGTGGATCTCGCCGTGCGCAACGCTCTGGCGATCGGGGCCGGCCACTGCTTCGTCGTGTTGCTCCGCGAGGGATATCCGGTCAACGTCTTGAACCAGCTGAAGTCAGTGCCGGAAGTCTGTGGCATCTACTGCGCAACGGCCAACTCCGTCGAGGTGATCGTGGCGCAGACCGGCCTCGGACGAGCGATCCTCGGAGTGGTCGACGGGTTGGCCCCGGCCGGGGTGGAGACCGAGGACGACGTGGCCGAGCGAAAGTCGTTGCTGCGGTCGATCGGCTACAAGTTGTGACGGCGCCTTACGTACAGGGCCCCTGACCGTTTTGGGACCTTTGGCCCTATGGCACGCCCGTTTGTGCTGTCTTCGCTGGTCAGGAGTGACACAAGCCCCTGGCGTGAGGCAGCGGTGTGATCAACGATCAAGGTGTGGACGACGATTCGGTGGCGATGGACGGCGGGGCGGCCGAGGGTCCCCTTGCGTCGCTGACACCGGCCGCCTGAGGCGGAGGTCGCGATGCCGGCGGTCGGGGACTTCCTCCGGCGCTTTCGGTTTCACGGAGTCCCCGGTGGACCCGCCCCGGCCGGGGTGCCCGTCGACCGGTCCAAGGCGTTCGAAGCCGAGCTCGAGCCAGTCTTCTCCTTTCTCGAGGACGCCCAACGCCGCGCGGAATCGCTGGTCGAAGAGGCCAATGCCGAATCGGCGCGGCGCAGGGCGGAGGGATCCGAGCACGTGCGCCAGGTCCTCGACCGCGCCCGATCGGACGCTGAAGTGGCGCGTGCCGGCTCGATGGACTCTCGTTTGGCGCGAGCCGAGGATCAAAAGCGCGCCCTGCTCGAGCGAGCCCGCGAAGAAGCCGAAAGGATCGACCACGTCGCCGCCGAGCGAATGCCTGCCGCGGTGGAGGAGTTGGTTCGGCGGGTCCTAGTCATGGGAGGGCATCGGTGAGCGCGGGTTGGGTCGCAGCAGGAGTACGAGCGAGGGGTCTGGCGCTCAGGCGCTTGGGAAGTGACTCGGCACGCGCCATCGCGGCATCGGGCTCTCTCGAAAGCGCCCTCGAGGCTCTTGTGCGAACGCCTTACGGACACGACGTGAGCGACGCCATGGATCTGGCGTCGGCGGAGCACGGGGTCTTCGCGACTTTGCTCTGGCATATGCGCATCCTGGCGGGTTGGGGCCCACCGCTCGGCTCGGTCCCTCTCCGCCTCCTCGCGGCCGGGTTCGAGATCTCCAACGTGACCGGTCACCTGGCACGTCTGGCCGGCCGCGAGGCTGCCGAACCGTATGCCTTGGGATCGCTTGCCACGGCTTGGCCCGCGGTATCGCGCGCATCGACGCCGGCCGGGGTTCGATCTGCGCTTTCCGCCTCCTCTTGGGGTGACCCAGGAGGTGAGGAGGAGTCGACGATCCGCCTGTCGATGCTGTTCGGATGGGCGCGCCGCGTCCTCGACGTAGTGCCAGGTGCCGGTGACTGGGCGGTCTCTGGGGGGGCATTGCTCATGTGCAGGGTCGTCGCAGCAGGTGCCGCTTCCTCATTGAGCTCGGTCGCGCGACGCGACGCGAGTCATGTCCTCGGGCCCCATTCGCTCGAGGCCTCGTCGGCCGCTGACGTGGCGCGCCACGCGCCGGGGGCGGCGGCGAGGCTGCTCGAGGGCGTGGAAGAGGTGGACGGCCTCTGGCGTGCCGAGAGTCGATGGTGGTCGGGGCTCGAGGCGGTGGGGGCCGGACTCGGGGCGCGCTCTGCTCTGGACGCCTCGTCGTGCGTCGGGGTAGTGGGAATGCTGGCTTTCGATGCCTGGCGTGCGCGGGCAGCGCTGCAAGTGGCCGCTCGGGGAGGCGGAGAGCTCGTGGAGATGTTCGATGCGCTGGCCTGAGACACTGGAGCCGGCAGCGATGGAGCGGGTGGCCATCGTCGCGCCGGCCGATCGCTTGCGCGGAGTGCTCGTCGCCGTCGGCGACGCAGGCATGGTCCAGCTCGAGGAACTGGGTGACCGGGCGCGTGGTCCGGCGCAAGAGGCCCTCGAGCGAGCTCGCAGAGGTCGTCTGGAGGAAGCACAAATCACTGCCGTGCTTGCCCCAAGGCCCCCTGACCTCGACACCCTCGAGCACACGGGCCAACTTGGCGTACTCGCGGGAGAGGCAGAGCTCGAAAGGGTGATGTCTTGCGCCGTGTTGCGCGGATCGGCTTCGGCTCTCCTCGGGTGGAGCCCTAAGTCGTCCAGGGAGGACCTGAACGCGAAGCTGGCGTCGCTCGGGGGATCCCTCGTCCGGCTGGCGCGCCCGCGTGGGGCCGACCCTCCTACTCTGACCGTCGGCAAGGGTGCGACGGGCGCGTTCCAGCCCCTGGTCGACACCTACGCCACCGTCAACTACCGCGACCTGAACCCGGCTGCGCTCGCAGGGCTCGCCTATGTCGTGATGTTCGGGATGATGTTCGGTGACGTCGGGCACGGCGCTCTGCTGTTGGCAGGAGGTCTGCTGCTTGCGATGGGCCGGATCGCGGCGCTCGAGCGGCTGCGTCATCTGGCGACTTTCGTGATCGGAGCGGGCATCTCGAGCATCGTGTTCGGTCTGCTCTACGGGGAGGCATTCGGCCCGACGCACGCGGTGCCGATCTTGTGGCTGGCCCCGCTCGATCACCCGACGACGCTTCTCGCAGTCGCGATCGCGGCAGGCGCTGGACTGATAGCGATCTCGTATTGCCTCGGAACGGTGAACAGATGGCGCGAGGGTGGCCCCACGCGTGCGCTCTTTGCGATCTCGGGGGTGGCAGGGTCAGGGCTCTACTTGGGAATCGCGATCGTGGGCCTCGGCTGGTACAAGCATTGGGCGATCGCTTACTTGGTCGGCGGCACTCTGGCGTTGTTCGGCGTGGGGCTCGGGTTCCTCGGGACTTACTCGGAGGCGGGAGGGCGTGCAGGCGGAGCCGTCCAGGCCGGAGTCGAGATGTTCGACGCTGTCGTACGCATCGGCACCAATACGGTGTCATTCGCGCGGCTTGCCGCTTTCGGCCTCACGCACGCTGCTCTGTGCAAGATCGTGTGGAGCGGGACGATGGCGCTCTGGCACCGAGGCACAGGAATGGCGATCCTTGGCGCGTCGCTATTCGTGGTGGGCAATGCTCTCGCCTTCGCTCTCGAGGGGCTGGTGGCCGGAGTGCAAGCGATGCGGCTCGAGTACTACGAGCTGTTCAGCCGGATCTTCACCGACGAGGGCCGCAAGTTCCATCCCTGGTACGTACCTACCGCCCCGTCCGACTCATCGGGGCTGTCCTGCAAGGAGGTCCCATGTTCGCTTGGCTGATCGGAGTTCCGATCCTCGTGGCAGCGGCGGCAGGAATCGGAAGCCAGCTGCGTCGACGCCCGCGCGGAACGTTGCGGTTCGTGATGATCCTGAACCTCCTGCTGTTGATAGGTGGTGGTGTTCTCGTGGCACTAGCCGTCTGGGCGAATCCGAGCGCAGCGGCGACCGCCGGGACATCGGCCTCGAAGGGATTCGGGGGCCAGGCTCTGATCGGCGCCGGGATCGCAGTGGCCGGCGCATCTATCGGGTCCGGGCTCGCGGTCGCCTACACGGGGTCGGCAGCGCTGGCAGCAATGAGCGAGCGCCCCGAGATGTTCGGTCGCTCGATCGTGATAGTTGGTCTGGCCGAGGGGATCGCCATATACGGCCTCGTGATCGCCATCCTCCTGATCGGGAAGGCATAAAGGTTGTCGTCCTCGTCTTCCTCGAGACCGGTCGAGGGCGGGGTTGCAGCTACGGCGACGCGGCCCGTCTACGCGCTGGGTGAGGCCGTACGCGTCGCAGGCTTCGCTCTTGCGGGCGCCACGGTGATGGTGGCAGAGGATCGAGACTCGGTGCTCCGATTCTGGGGATCGATTCCGGATGACTCCGTGGTGGTGCTCACGCCTTATGCCGCTGCTGTTCTGTCAGAAGGCGGCATTCGTCTCGAGGGTCGTCTGAGGGCAGTGATGCCGGCATGACCATTTCCGGCGCGACGGCGACCGCGACCACGACGAGCAGCTCCCGAAGCGCATCCCGGCGAGATGTTCCTGATGCCGGCGCCCTGGCACAGGCTCTCGAGCCCGTCTGCGAAGCTCTTCTTGCTTCGGCGCGCCGCCGGGCCGAGGACGTCCGATGTGCGGCGACTGAGTACGTGCGAAATGAGCTTTCGAAGGCGCACGCCGAGGCTGAAAGGATCGTGGGCGAGGCACGCACCCGAGGGATCGACGCAGGCGAATGGATTGCCCTCTCGAGACTCTCAGCGGCTCGTCGCGAGGCGCACGAGGCGGTACTCGCCGCTCGCAGGCGCGCTTTCGAGCAACTACGACGAGAAACCATTGAAGCTCTGGTCGATCGCGCTTCGACGCCTGAAGGACGCATGCTCTCCGACAGACTTCGGGTGCTCATGGGCGAACGGATGGGAAGTGATGCATTGGTCAACACCGAAACGTCCGCTGCGTTCGAGATGACGGCGGAGTCCGGGAACCGGCGGGCTTCCATCGGGCCCGAGACACTCGTCGACCAGGTTCTGTCAACGATGACGCCGGCGATCGAGGAGCTTTGGAGGTGAGCGATACCGCTTCCCGGGTCACGCGAATGCCGAAGGCGAACCCGACGAACGCGGATTCTCCTACGACCGAACCGGTCGACTCATCGGCGCACCTCGTGCGCGTGAACGGACCTCTGGTCGAGGTCGAAGGGCTCGAACAGGTCGCCGTCCTCGATGTCGTCGAGGTCGGTCCTAGACGGCTCGCAGCCGAAGTCGTAGCGGTGCGCCGTGGCCTCATTACTGCGCAGGTCTACGAGTACACCGGAGGCCTGCGAGTCGGAGACCCGGTGGTCGGACGAGGCCGTCCTCTCTCGGCTCGCCTCGGGCCGGGGCTGCTCGGCGGGATCTTCGACGGTTTGCTTCGCCCTTTGACCGGGCGACCCGAGTGGCTTTCTCCGGGGGCGCTCGGCGAGGACAAGAAGGCCCCACGTTGGGAGTTCGTGCCCGTTACGTCGGAGCACCACCGGGATGGCCCCTCGTCGGTGCTGCCCGGGACGGTCGTCGGTCCTGGGACTTTGCTCGGAACGGTCCCGACCGCCGCAGGTGTCGAGCACCGCGTTCTCGTGCCTCCGGGGATGTCCGGACCCCTCGAGTGGCTCAACGAAGGAGGCGAGCTGCACGATCTCGCCCCGATCGCAGTGGTCGGTGGCGGAGATGTCACCCTCAGCGAGCTATGGCCCGTCCGGACGGCGCGTCCGGCTCGATCGCGCCGTGAGCTCGCTGCGCCGCTCATGACCGGACAACGAGTGGTCGACCTGCTCTTCCCGGTCACAAAAGGAGGCACATCCGCCGTGCCGGGTGGATTCGGCACCGGCAAGACCGTCCTTCTTCAGCAGATCGTCAAATGGTGCGAGGCAGACGTCATCGTCTTCGTAGGTTGTGGTGAGAGGGGCAACGAGCTCGCAGATGCTCTCACGGACCTCGCCGAGCTCGAAGATCCGAGAACGGGTAAGAGCCTTCTGGAGCGCACCGTCGTGATCGCCAACACGTCCAACATGCCGGTGATGGCGCGCGAAGCGAGCATCTACACGGGGATGACGGTCGCAGAGTTCTACCGTGACATGGGATACGACGCGGTCTTGCTCGCCGACTCGACTTCACGTTGGGCTGAGGCCCTGCGCGAATTCTCGTCCCGTAGTGGGGAGCTGCCGGCCGAGGAGGGTTACCCGGCGGGCCTCGCATCTGCCCTTGCGGCGTTCTACGAGCGCGCGGGCCCGGTCGAGACGCTCGGAGGCAAAGAGGGCTCGGTGACGGCAATCGGTGCGGTCTCCCCGCCGGGTGGCGACATGACAGAGCCCGTCACGGCGCACACCGAACGCTTCGTACGGTGCCTGTGGTCGTTGGACCGTGACCTCGCCTATGCGCGTCACTATCCGGCGATCACCTGGCGACGGTCGTTCTCCCGTGATGGGGACACGGTGGGCTCGTGGCACGCATCGGCCGGCAGGCCTGGATGGGCGCATGGCCGGGCGCGTGCCATCGCTGTGCTCGCCGAAGCCGACCGGCTCTCGCCACTCGTCGAGCTCGTCGGGCTCGCCGCGTTGCCCGCCCGCGAGCGCATGGTGCTCCTGGCAGGCCGCCTGCTTCGTGAGGCAGTTCTCCAACAGAGCGCGCTCAGTCCCAACGACGCGACATCCTCCTTCGAGAAACAGGCGGCGCTGTTGGAAATGGTCCTCACGATCCACGACCGATGCCTGGAGCTCGTCGAGCAAGAGGTCGCACCCACTCGGATCGAGGAGTCGGATCTTTCAGGCGTCACCCGAGTCCGCGACGAAGTTGCCCCGGACGATGCCGACGGCGTGAAACACCGGCGGGACGAGGTACTCGCGATGCTCGGTCAGCTCGGGACCGAGAAATGACGATCGAAGAACAAGGTCTTCCCACGATTCCCGTCGAGTACAAGGGCGCGCTCGAGGCCGAAGGCCCGCTTCTCGTGGTCGGCGGCGTCGAAGGCGTCGGCTGGGACGAGCTGGCAAGCGTGCGCCTGCCCTCCGGAGAGCTGCGCCGCGCCCTCGTGCTGGAGGTGCACCGCGACGTGGCCGTCGTGCAGGTGCTGAAGGGTACGTCGGGCATCGACCCGGAGTCGGTGGCCGTCGCATTCGAAGGGCGGCCGCTGGAGGTGCCGGTCGGGGAGGGGTGGCTGGGGCGGGTCTGGAACGGGATGGGCGAGCCCCTCGACGGAGGACCCCCGATGCTCGGAGGTGTCACGCGCCCGGTCGCAGGATCACCTCTCAATCCCACTGCCCGCGACGTGCCGAGGGACCCGATCTTGACCGGGATCTCGGTAATCGATGCACTGACCACCCTCGTGCGCGGTCAGAAGCTCCCGGTGTTCTCCTCCGCGGGACTTCCTCACTTCGAGCTGGCCGCTCAGATAGCAGCCCAGGCGAGTGTCGCAGGAGAGCCGTTCAAGGTCGTCGTGGTAGGGATGGGCCTGACCCACGCGGATGCAGCGTCGATTCGCGACATTCTCGAAGCCCGCAGTGCAGCCGGGGACCTTGCGCTCTTCCTCGACACCGCCGACGACCCCGTGGTGCAGCGGATCCTCGCTCCACGCGTAGCCCTGACCGTCGCAGAGCACCTCGCTTTCGAGCTGGACCAGCACGTGCTCGTGGTCATGGCCGACATGACCTCCTATTGCGAAGCTCTGAGGGAGGTGTCGGCGGCACGCGGTGAGATCCCTGGCCGGCGCGCGTACCCGGGCTATCTCTACAGCGATTTGGCGTCGCTCTACGAGCGGTGCGGTCGCATACGCGGTCGCGCCGGGTCGCTCACCCAAGTACCGGTCTTGACCATGCCGGCGGGGGACATCACTCATCCTGTGGCCGATCTCACCGGGTACATCACAGAAGGCCAGATCGTGCTGTCCCCCGATGTCCACGGCGAGGGGATCTACCCGCCGGTCGACGTGCTCGGATCGTTGTCCCGCCTCATGAGGAAAGGCACGGGCGAAGGGCGCACCCGAGCAGACCACCCGGCGGTGGCGGCTCAGCTGGTGGCCGCCGTGTCACGTGCCCGCCAGGTCCGCGATCTCGCCGAGCTGATCGGGACCTCAGCGCTGACCGAGACGGATGTCAGCTACCTGACTTTCTCCAAGACGTTCAACGCGGTACTCGTCGACCAGGGATCCTCCGAGTCGCGGGTTCTCGACGACACTCTCGCGCGCGCGTGGCAAGTGGCTTCTGTGCTCCCCAGACGAGAGCTGGCGATGATCCCGGCCGACGATGTCGCCGCTCATTACGTTGGAGACGAAGGGACCACCGAATCTGACCATGTGGTCCCCGAGGTGTCGGACTCCGAATCGCGGCGCGAGGACGATGCCTGAGAACGTTCCTCCCGGGAGGGCGGGGCGATTGTGGTTGCGCGGACGGCTCGACGCCGCGAGGCGTGCGATGGAGCTTCTCGATCGCAAGCGTCAGCTGCTGTTGCGCGAGCGTGCTCGATTCGCACAACTGCTCCACGAATCGGACGTGCGTTGGGTGTCGTCGTGCCGTGAAGCCGAGAGCTGGGGCTTGCGAGCATCGCTGTTGGGGGGTTCGTCGGAGGTCACGCTTGCTGCAGCACCGACGAGCGAGCGGGCGTCATTGGAGGTGACGTGGCGAAACACGATGGGAGTGCGTCATCCCGAGGACCCGCGCCTCTCTTCGCCGGAGCTCCAGCCGGCAC
>Ga0116216_10000489_pt1 | contig 31924 bp, 26 predicted proteins | sample Sb_taG_11_FD_89696 | JGI IMG/M metagenome (GOLD analysis project Ga0116216, IMG submission 89696) | Peat soil microbial communities from Weissenstadt, Germany - Sb_50d_3_AS metaG | ecosystem: Environmental > Terrestrial > Soil > Wetlands > Peat | place: Germany: Weissenstadt | collected 2010-09-21
AATTTATTGCGACGCGGAGGACTTGTGCGGGGTCGGCAGCGTGGCCGGCCCACGGAGCGCCCGGGAGGAAAGGCCATGACGATGACCGTGTCCACCGTTCGCCGACGGCCCCGTTGGCACCGTCTGTCAGTCGCCGGATGCAGCGCATGCCTGGTGGCTGCGGCGTCGTTCGTGGCCGGAGGAGCGGCCGCCGGTGCAATTGTCCACAGCCCGGTCTCCGTGTCGGCTACCGCGCTGCCGACCAACCTGGTCCCTACTCAGTCCTACTCGTCCACTTTGTCGGCCACCGACACCGGCAACACCACCTCAGCGGCCACGTCTGTGGACATCACCCTGCCCGCGTCGTCCAGCGGCGCCCCCACGGTGACCTTCGTCCGCCACAAGGGGATCTCCTGTTCAGGGCTGACCACGACGACCCCGGTGTGCAAGGTGCACCACCTCGCGGCAGGGGCCACGGTCGTCGTCGGGACCCTCACCGGAACTCCCCCCGCTACGACTGGGTCCTCGGGGGTCAGTACCTCGGCGACAATCAGTGACTCGGTCAACTCGGTCACCGTCACGTGGAACTGGCTGCCGACGCTGGCCGAGCTGACCGGAACGCTGCAGCTGTCTCCGACCGCCATGTACCTCGGGCAGTACGTCACGGGCACTCTCACCATCGCCAACGTGGGCTACGCCACGGCCGGCACCTTCGAAACCGTCGTCCCCATCGTCAACCCGAACACGGCGGAGACCCTGGTCAGCCAGTCCACCGGCACCAGCTGCATCCCCTACGACAGCGAGCTCGACTGCTACACCACCTCCCTGGCCCCCGGGGCCACGGCCCAGGTGGTCTTCAGCTACGAGCCCAGCACCGGGCCGTCGCTGACCCTGGCCGGCACCGTCGACGCCTACGATCAGGTCCCTCAAATCACCCGCGCCGGTGACACGCTCACCTCCAACACCGTTGCCATCGCCGGGACCGGGGCCAACCTCAGCGTCGTCGCCGCCAACGTTGCCAGCACCCCTCAGGGCAGCAACCTTGACCGTACGATCACGGTTACCAACTCCGGTGACACCCCGGCCTACAACGTGGTGGTCCAGGACTGGTCGTCGTGGTTCCCTCTGGTCCCGACCGGGAGCTCTTCCACCTGCGCCCCCTTCTACACCAGCTCAGGCGGCAGCCACCCGCACCAGGTCCTGGCCGGAACCAGCTGCACGTTGGGCGAGGTCGACCCGGGAAGCTTGGCCAGCGTGTCCTTCATCGTCGAGGTCTCGACCACCCAAACCGCCGCTACCTACACCAATCCGGACCATGTCCTCACGACGACGCCGCAGAGCACCAGTCCCGGTGGCACCGCCTCGGTGGTGGTCACCGTGCCGACCGGTCCCGTCGGTCCCGCCCTCCTCGTGCCCCCGGCGGCCCCGTCCGGCTACGCGGTCGTGGGAGACAGCCTGACCGCCGCCGCCGGAAGCTGGAACGGCACCGCCCCGTTCATCTACTCGTTCCAGTGGATGAGCTGCGACACCAGCGGGTCCAACTGCGGCGACATCCCCAACGCCACCGGACCCACCTACACCCCTCAGACAAGCGACGCCGGCTCGACCATCGAGGCCCAGGTCACGGCGTCCAACGGGGGAGGATCGGCGACGGCCGTATCGCAACCGACGGCGGTGGTGATCGCGGCCAGTGCTCCCGTGAACACATATATCCCAGTGGTCACCCCGCTCGGCGAGCCGGCGCTCGGGGTCACCTACGACGCGAGCGCCGGGTCTTGGACCGGTACGCCGGTGATCATCTACGGCTACCAGTGGCTCCGGTGCGATGGCTCGGGATCCAGCTGCCAGCCCATCGCCGGTGCCACCGGGACTTCATACGTTCTCACCGCGGCCGATCTGAACCGCTCCGTCGAGGTGGAGGTAACGGCCACCAACAGTGGCGGATCGCAGACTGCCGTCTCACTGCCAGCTTCGACCGGCACCTGAGCCGGCCTGGTCGGCCGCGGGCCAATTCGGTCATCGCGCGCTTCCAACCGCTCTGACTTTGCCGCGCCGACCGAGATGAGCTGGCCGTCAGGGGTTGTCATGCTTCGTCACGAGGTCTCGGTCCACCGTCGTCAGGGCAGATGGGTATGCGGCACCCACAGATCTCGGCGTATGTAGCTTCCCGAGCGCCCGCTGACGTCGGCGCCGGTTGTCGGTGCGCTCGATCCAGATCACGAGCCGCAGCGGAACTCACTAGGCCTCAGAGGGATACCAGGCAAGGATCACTGTGTCTCTCTTCGGCAATCAGGATGACGCGTTTGTGTCGTTCCCCTAGTCGTCAGAGGATTGCAGTCCCGGCATCGCAGGTGCGGCGTGAAGTTCCTTGCAGTACCACTTGGTGCTCGTACCTGCGGGATAGTCATCGATCACGCCGACGGTCCGGTAGCCGAGGCGGTCGTAGTAGTCGCCCGTCAAGACGTCATAGGTCAGGCCCATGACCAGTCGGCAACCTCGACGCAGTGCTTCGCTCTCGACCTCGGCCATGAGCGACCGCGCCAGTCCACGTCGCCGGAGCCCTTCGTCGACCCACACGACGTGCAATTGACACCCACCACCCCAGATGGTGCCAGACGCCCCCGCGATGATCCGGTCGTCGGCACGGATGAGCACCGCGAATTCCTGTTCGTCACCGACGCCCGCGGCCGCGACCGCCGCCTCGGCCATTCGCTCTTCGAGGAAGGCCAGATCGAGCGGATCCGGGTCGTTCTCGACCGTGACGCGGTACGGGCGGTCCATGGGCCTGGCCCTCGTACCCGTCCGTCTACGACTCGAGCATCTGCTCCAACAGACTGGCGTCGTCGAAGTAGGCGCGGACTGCCTTGATCTTCTCGCCGTCGAAGTCGGCGACGACTGCCGCGCCCAGCTGGAGTCGCTTTCCGTTGGGCTCGATCGCCACCGCCTCGTCGATGACGAACGGGCCCGAGAACGTCGCCGCCACCCGGAACTCGGCCAGGCCCCGGTGCCCGAAGATGTTGAGGGTGTCGAACTGCACGTCGACGTCCGAGAACGCCGCCTCGCGGTAGGCGAGGTTCTCCGCGAGGTCTGCCCGGCCGATGGCCAGCATGTTCGGTGTCCACACGGTGGCGTCGTCGGTGAACAACTCGCCGAGCTTGCCGATGGCGGCGTCGTCGGGGGAGATGAAGGTCTCGATAGCGCGGCGCAGAACGGCGCCGCGGGGATGCTCGGCCATGAGTGCTCCTCTTTTCTGGTCGGCGGCGCGCTAGCCGCCGAGGACCTTCTGCTTGGCGGCGGCAAACTCTTCGTCGGAGAGGGCACCCGATTGGTGCAGCGAGGCCAGGCGCTCGAGCTCGCCGGCTGCGTCGTCCGCGCTTGGCGCCGGCGGCGGTGGGGCAGCCGGAGGCGCTGCGTACTCCTCTTCACCCTGAGCCTCTTCGCCTCCGCCCGCGTGCCTCCCCGCTGCGTAGGCGACCCCTCCGGCCACCATCATCGTCCTGCGGCGGGTCCGTCGACGCACCATGCCCATGGCTGTCTCCTGTCTCGGGGGATGCCCGGCGTCGGAGTGGCGGCGGGCGAAGAACTGCGAGTCCCAGGTCGACTATATCGACGTCTCGGTCGGACGGCATCCTCCAGATGGGGCGATAACCGGCGCTGGTGGGACCGGCTCGGGGCGACGGTCCGCTCCAGCGAGGTGCCGAACCGTCACGCCGAGGGGGCGTCCACTACCTCGCAGGTAAGCCCTTCGGGTGCACCGGGGACCCGGCGGCGGTAGTGCACTCGTAGGACCGACCCGGGAGCAAGCTCGACCGGATCGGGGAGTACCCAGACCGACGTGGCCCAGCTCGACGAGGGCCATCTCCAGGGATCAAGGGTGTGCGAGATGCCCTCATAGAGCTCGGCGCGGAACGTCAGGGCGATCGCATTCATCTGTCCGGGCGGCTCGACGACGAGGTCGGCTGCGGCACGGACCGACGGCTCGTCGAAGGTGGTGAGGTCAAGTGTCGCCAGTACAGCGGGCGGACCGACCTGTGGCCAGGTGCCGACGACCTCGCCCTCGGTGATCGTGTGGGTCGGGCCCGGATTCGCCGCCTCCAGCAAGGGGCTGAAGTCCATGTGGTACAGCTGCTGCCATCGCCGCACCGCGGCACGCCCGAAGACACGCTGTCTGATCTCGGCCTCCGGCAGGAGGACCGGACGGGCCAGCAGTGTCAGGGCATGCGGGATCAGACGGGCCCGGGGGGTGAGCAATCGCCGGCGGGCGTCCAGTGTGGTCTCCAGGATCTCCTCCTCGAGCGGCTCGTTGCCGATGACCTCAGCGACCAGCAGGTCAGCCGGTTCGGGCAACTCGAGGGTTCGCGACCAGCCGGGGACGAGGGTCACCCGCTCGCCGACCCCGTTCAGCGCGAAGACCCGCTCCGCAACCTCAGCGATGTCGCTGGCCTCGACGGCGTAGACATGCCGGGCCCCGGCTCGGGCCGCGGCGACGGCCAGGACGCCGCTCCCAGTGCCGATGTCGAGAACGATGTCGTCGGGGCGCACGGCCGCCGTCAGAGCTTGGATGTAGTCACCCGTCCTTCGCTCGTCGTGCAGCATCCGGGCGTGTTCCACCGGATCTGCCCACCCGCTGGTCGGCGCCCGTTCCCCGTCCGGCGTGACCAGGGCACTCTCCTCGATGAGCATGTTGAAGACGCTGAGCGTGGGTGCCAGGTCGGTCGAGTGCCGCTGCTCTGTTTCCACGAGATCGATCGCATCGCCGAGCCGTATCGGCTGCGAGAAGAGAGCGAGGATGCTGAACCCCCTGGGCCCGATATCCACGATCGTCCCCACCGGGGTGTCGACCACCACGTGTCCCGCAGCGTCCCATCGGGTACGGATCCCAGGCGCTAGTTGCAACAGGGTCTCGGGGCCGAGCTCCATGCCGCATATTGTCGCCGACTCTCGGGACTCTCGACGGGTCCGGCCCTCTCGCTCCTTGGCTCGCCATTCGAGTTGAAGGGGGTGTGAGCAGCCCGAGGGCGGAGTTCCGGGCTGCGGCGCAGCCGGCTCGACCTACCGGGCGCGTCCGCTGACCGACGGCTCAGCCCCTACGGTCTTGTCCGCATGGTTCGTGTACCGGGCCGGCTGGCCTCGCTCCGCCCCGCAGCGCCGTTCCCGCTCGTGCTATGTGAGCGGGGTCGACCGGCCGGCCGCTCCTCTGGGCCTCCGAGTGGACGATCCCGGGTCTGGGGCCTCTCGAGGACGCCCTCCCGGAGATCGCCCCTCGCCCGACGGAAGGTCCTTCGGTGAGCGGCCCGAGAGAGGACGACGTGGTTGCGCTGCGCGGTCCGCCCGATCCCGACGCCCCGCGGACGGGCCCGAGCCTCTCGTACATCGCCGCCCTCGACGGCATCCGAGGGGTGGCCATTCTCGTCATCATGGGCTACCACGGCGGCGTCTTCTTGACGTCGGGGGGCTTCTACTCCCTCGACACCTTCTTCGCCTTGTCGGGCTTCCTCATCACATCGCTGCTCATCACCGAATGGCGCCGCAGCGCGACGGTGCGCCTGGGCAGGTTCTGGGCCCGGCGGGCCCGGCGGCTCCTGCCGGCCCTCTTTGTCATGTTGGTCGGCGTCGCCCTCTACGCCGCCTTCCTCGTCCCGGCCGGGACCTATCCGGGCTTGCGAGGCGACGGCCTCTCGGCGCTCTTCTACTACGCCAATTGGCACTTCATCGCCGTCGGGTCCAACTACTTCAACCAGACCGCTCTCACGTCGCCGTTGAACCACACGTGGTCGTTGGCCGTCGAAGAGCAGTTCTACCTGTTCTGGCCCCTCGTCGTCCTCGGCGTCTTGAAGCTCTGGAAGAGCCTGCGGGTGCTGCTCATGGTCTGCGTGGTCGGGGCCCTCGCCTCGACCATCGAGATGGCGGTCCTCTTCTCACCAGGAGACGTGAACCGCCTCTACTACGGGACCGACACCCGGGCCCAGTCCCTGCTCATCGGAGCAGCCCTCGCCGTCTCGTTGGCCCTCTGGTCCGACCACCGGCGGGCGGCCGGCACCCTCCCGGCCGCCGACGACCCGGTCCGCATGCACCTCGGTGGGGACCCGGCCTGGGCCGCTCAGACCGCTATGGCCCGGGGTGTCCTCCTCGGCGTCGGGGTAGCCGGTGTGGCCGGCAGCGTCGCTCTCTGGAGCCTGGTCACCTATAACGACGCGCTGGCCTACCGCGGAGGGTTCCTACTGGCCGCGGTGGCGACCACGGCCGTCTTGTGCAGCGTGGTGTGCTCGCAGCGCTCGGTGCTGTCCACCGCGCTGTCGTTCGCCCCACTGCGCTACGTCGGACGCATCTCATACGGCATGTACCTCTGGCACTTCCCGCTCTTCCTCTACCTCGACAACGCCCGGACGGGCCTGACGGGCTGGCCCCTGTTCGGGCTGAGGGTCGTGGCGACACTTGGTGTCGCCACCCTCTCCTTCTATCTGATCGAACGACCGATCCGGCAGGGGACCCTCCTCTCTGGCCGCCGTAGCTGGGCGATCACCCCGCTGGCGGTGGTGGCCACGGTGGTGGCCCTGTTGGCGTCCACCACCGCGCCGGCCCTGGCCGTGCGATCGTCACACAAGTCGACACCCGTGCACTCGTCTCTCTACCGCGGGCCGCCGGTCAGGGTGCTCCTGGTCGGCGATTCCACCCTGGAGACGCTGGCTATCGGCCTCGGCGGACAAGCCGGCCCCTACGACATCGAGTCCTTCGACGGAGGAAGACTCGGTTGTGGCGTGACGAGCGGAACGGAGTACCAGCTCCAGGGGGTGGACACGCCGATGTCCAGCCTCTGCAACGGGGGACCTCCGGCAACACAGTGGCCGGCCTTCTGGCTGGCCAAGATCGCCGAGGTACGCCCGAACGTCGTGATGATCCTGGCTGGTCGGCGGGAGGTGGCCAACCGCACCTATGAAGGGCACTGGACGAACATCTTGAACCCCGCCTACGCGGACTACGTCAGGCGCCAGCTCGAGTACGCGGTACAGGTGGCGGGATCCAGCGGAGCACACGTCGTGCTGATGACCGCTCCGTGCTTCGACAGCGGGGAGCAGCCCGGCGGCCAACCCTGGCCCGAGGACTCGCCAACCCGTCTGGCCATCTACAACGGTCTCGTTCGCCAGGTAGCCGCGTCGTCGCCCAACACTTCGCTCCTCAACTTCAATGCCATGGCCTGCCCCGATGGGCACTTTGAGGAGTTCATGGAAGGCATGCAGGTGCGCATGGCCGACGGGGTCCACTTCACCTACGACGGTGGCGCGGTCTTCGGCGCGAAGATCTGGCCAATCATCGCGGCACTCGGGCGCCAACAAATGGCGCTTCGTTGACCCGGCGGCGTCGAACTGTGGAACAGACTGCCGCCGACGGCAGTGGTCGTCCGAGGCGACGGACGCTCAGGTCAGCGAGCCGTGGCGCACAAGCGCCTTGATCATGTCGAGGTGCTCGTTCAGCCAACCCACGATGTGAAAGTCAGCCGTGAGAGTTTCGGGTGGGTTGGTTATGAGGCTGTCCCGCCCTTTGAGGTCGGCGAAGTCGATGTCACTGGCAAAGGTGACACCGGCGCCCTTCATGATCTTGGCCATTTCGGCCGCCACCAGGCCGTAGCCGATGGTCGTCGGGTGGACCCCGTCGAGTGCGATGAGCCCCCCGGACGTCCGCCCGCTCTTGTCGGCTTCGAAGAACCTCGTGTCGGGGGGTAGAGGGAGTTGGCTCAACGCAGTGGGGAGCGGATAGGCCCCACCCACTTCGTCCCACCAGGAAGGGCGGGCTTGGGGCTGGTTCAGGTAGCGACGCCACGCCAGGCGGTCGAGGAGGCCCGACATCTCAAAGATGTACCAGTCGAGGCCGGACTCCCGGGCCTCTCTCACGCTCGCCACGATGGTGGCGTTGTACTGGTCGATGGCGCTGTCGATGGCTCGGGCCTGGTCGCCGGTCAGGTGGGGGTCCCTGTCGGGGTCGAAGCGGTCCCGGAGCCAGTAGTGCGTGTAGTACTCGAAGTAGCGGGAGTCCTCCCGCAGTCGGTTCCCGACCGCCGCGCACAGCGGGACGATCGTCACGTGCGGCACTGTGGCCAGGATCACGTGGTCGGCGTCGACCTCTCGGACCTGCTTCACCAGCGCCCCCCAGTCTGTGTCGAACAGCGTCGGGGACCAGACCCGACCATGGGATCGGGTGGCCTCGTCGGTCGACCACTGGTAGTCGAGACCGATGACCACGTCGAGCACGTTGTTCGAGCCGAGCGCTACGACGAGTGTCTCGATCCCACCCTGGCGGCCGAGCGCCGACGCCGCGGCGAGCAGGGACATCGACGGGTCGGCATTGACCAGCACCCGCCGAGCCGCCCGGTCGACGTCGTTGGGGGTGAGCGGGTGGAAGAACCCGCCGGGCGGCTTGGCGATGGCCGCTTCGATCTCGGCGAGGGTGCGCGTGCAGGCCGTCTGGACGTCATAGCTGTAGACCGCCAGGTTGTGGTTGAGGCCCGGCGGCGGGTTCCACGATCTGTCCGCCTCGTGTGTCCACCAGTGCTTGATCTCGTGGGCGAAGGCCAACAGCCAGATGACCGCAAGGGGGTCCTTGCCGAGATCCAGGCGGCCGAACTTGGCCAGCAGACCGCGGACGCAAACCTCAAGGTTGAACGGGAGTCCCCCGTGGCCTTCGTAGGTCGGATACCTGAACTCGGTGCCGGAGAGGCCCAGGGCCCCGGCCACCAGCGCTGGCCAGGAGAGATCGGTCTTGGAGATGGCCAGGCTCTGGAACCCCTGGGTCAGCGAGTCACCGACCGTGACCAGCCGGTTCGCCACCGCCCGGGCCGGACGGTCTTCAACCGCGATGCCCAACCTGGGGTCGGTCTGGGGTTTGGCCGCCTCCCAGGTGATGACGACGTCGCCGGGAGTCCCTTCCGGCCTGGCTGGGTCGCCCTGCGGGAGCCGAGTGGGCATGGCCTCTCCTAGGTCGTGGCTGGGAGTTGACGGTCTGGAACAGCTGCGTCCCAGGGAGGTTCACGGCGCGGGCCAAACCCTCGCTGAGCCCCGAGCAGACGGAACTGAGAAACGAAGTAGATGAAGACGAGGCCGACCGCGACCCCGACAGCGTCCGAAAGCGACATGTGGCCACCTCCGTCCTGACCCCGCCGTCAGGCTCTTGAAAGTCCTACCTATCCCCCATCTTGCAAGCCTGCGCCGAGCGTCGCAAGACAATTCCCATCGAGGCAGTCGAACAGCTGCACCACACCATTCTCAGCTGGATCGAGCACATCTACAACAGCCGGTGCCGGCAGCGTGCCCTCGGTCGCCTGGCCCCGCTCGAGCTCCAGCTCGCTTTCGCCGGGCGCGGCACTGTGGCAGCCTGATCATGCATTACAGGTGTCGACGAAACCCGCACCAGACCCTTATTCGTCTCCGCTGGGACATGGCTACTAGGAACAGGAATAGAGGAGGGACGGTGGGGTCGAACGGCGATGAGCTACTCGGCGCTCACCCCACCGCGGTGAGCTACCGGCGCCACCACCGCCAGATCTCCCTCGATCCAACTGAGGATCACTGTGTTCACCCGGGCTGAGCAGCGGATGGCGCGACGCCGATTGGCACGTCAAGATGCCTTCCGTCGCCACGACCGGGCGGACACCAGCCTGGCACCCGGCACGGACAGACTCCCCAAGATTCAGCACATCGTCGTCCTCATGATGGAGAACCACTCCTACGACAACTACTTCGGCATGCTGACGGACCGGGGAGAGGGGCTGGAGCTCGGGGAGGACGGTCGGCCGGTAGCGACGAACGTCGCCAACGATGGGACGGTCGTCAGGTTAGAGCCATATGACGGGACGGTTCAGGTCCAGGGTGTGCCGACCCAGACATGGAACGCCAGTCACCTCCAGCGCGGCGACGGGCGGTGTGACGGGTTCGTGAAGAGCATCGAGTGGACCCTCAAGAAGGGCTCTGACCGGACGCTCGCCATGCGCTACTGGACGGAGGAGGACCTCCCCTTCTACTACGGACTGGCCAGGACCTTCCCCCTGGCGACGTGCTGGTTCAGCTCCTGTCTCGGACCGACCTTTCCGAATCGTCGCTTCCTCATCGCCGGTACCGCTCACGGTCTGATCGACGACCTCCCGTTCGGCATGGTCGACTATCCGAAGACAGGGACGATCTTCGACCATCTCACGGCCCACGGCATCACGTGGACGAACTATCACAACGTGCCGCACTGGCGGGTCACTCTCAAACGTATCTTCCGGGCACGGGGAATCCGGTTCTTCCGCCTTATCGTCGCGCTTCTCAGTACCTTCCTTCCCGATCTCATCCAGCACGTGGAGAGCAAGATCGCGGTCACGGCCGACTTGTTCCCTCTGGGAACGCTCAGATCGATCAACCACCTCCGAAGCCACGAGCAATTCTTCGCTGACGCAAAGGGGGGGACGTTGCCTGCCTTCTGCATCGTTGACCCCGACTTCGGCAAGACGTCAGAGGAGCTTCCGCAGGACATCCAGGACGGAGAAGAGTTCGCCGCCCGGGTGATCAACACCGTGATGGGCGGCAAGGCCTGGCCGAGCACCGTGCTCATCTGGCTCCACGACGAACACGGTGGGTACTACGACCATGCCGATCCGCCGGTGGCAGTGGAGCCTGACGGCGTCCCCGCGGCGGATCCCCTGACCCGATATGGGTTTCTCCGCGTCCTGCTTCGCCTCACTCCGTGGTGGAAGCTGATCCAGCTGGCGGACGACGGTCCCTCGACCTACGACAGGCTGGGATTTCGCGTCCCAGCGGTCGTCGTCTCACCGTTTGCCAAGAAGCAGCATGTCTCCCGTACGCCCTACGACCACACCTCTGTCCTCAAGCTCCTCCAGGAGAAGTGGAACCTCCCCCCTCTCACCGATCGTGACGCGGCGGCGAAGAGCCCTCTCGACATGCTCGATCTCGACGGTCCGCCGACCTTTCCCGATGGCGCACAGCTACCTCAGCCGGCCAAGAGCGCACCTACGCGAGCGTGAGGTGCTCAGGGCCGAGCGGCGAGTCGCGGCGCCCGGGAGTAATCGTCAGCGACCAGAAGCCCCACGTCATCGGTCAGTGACGAGGTCCTCGGCGGACCGGTCGGGAGAAAAAGAACCCGATTGCCGATGGCCGCGTCCAGCTCAGACTCCCAGAGGGGCGGTTCCACCACTTTCATCGCCTTGCCGAGCGTGGCAGTGACACCCTTCCAGCCGCCGATGGCACCCACCACGGCAGTCAACCCCGCCCAGAGCCATTTGCTGTTGCCCGACGCGATGGTCGCCGCCACGATCCCGCCGACGATGACGAGGATGACCAGCAGAACGCTGACGATGATCTTCCAGTAATGACTGATGTAGGCCCCGATGGTGTGGCCCAGACGCGAACTCAGCTCCTTGCCGGCTTCGACGTAGTCGTTCGCCGTCAGCAGGTCGACCGCCAACCGTTCTCCTGAGAGAAGCGACCGCCACTGCTCGCTCTGCCGACGGAGGAAGGGATTGATTGACGTGTCCAGCCTCTCTGGCTCGGCCTTCGCCACCCACTCGGCCCATTCGTGGAGGGTCTTGCTGACCGCGTAGGCCGCGTGGTCCGGAAGTGGCGTCTTGAGATCGGCGAGCCATCGGAAGATGTTGCCCAGCCGGTGGAGACCGAACTTCTCTTTGAAGACGGCCGGTCTGTCCTGGTCACTCGCCATGGGAAGCAGGGCGGTCTCGGCCAAGGCCCGCCCGAGCCCATAGGCCTTCCCGAGACGAAAATCGTCCACGGTCAGGGCTGTCAACAGGGCGGTGTGCAGATCGAAGATCCTGGCCCTGAACTGATCTCGGTCGTTGGCGAGTGCGTCACGAGCCGCGGTGACTTCGTTCAACGAGTGACCGAGGATGTTGGTCACGCCCGCGTCCACCTGGTCGAGATGCAGCTTGACAATCGTGATATCCCGAAGATGCGAGAGGCCGGGGAGATGGGTCGGGAGCGGATCTGGAGCCGCGGGCGACGGGGTGTTCGCTGGTGGTACGGGACTGTTGTAGAGCTCAGCCATCTGCCACCCGAGCGCGAAGGCCTGCGGCACCTGTTCGGCGGGACTCATTGCCATCCCCAGATCCTTGCTCCGGCCTTGCGGAGGTGCAACCGCAAGGCCGAGGACTGGTATTCACTGTTCTCGACATCGTAAGAGTGCGCCAACTTCGCCATCTCCCAAAGGGGATCGGCAAGTGCCCGCTGGCGTGTCAGTCCGAAGCAGCCGAGCGCAGGAGCACGATCAGCGTGATCACGATGAGGGCGAAGGCGACAGCGGCCAGAAGAGCTATGTGACTCGCAATCGAGCTCATCAGCACCTTCCTCGGTTGTCCGAGATTTGTCCGGACTCCACCCAGGAATGGTGTCTGGAGCGTCGTCGTCGAGGGTCGTTACAGGAGTAGGCGGCGCGGGATGAAATCGCATGCACCGCTCATTCAGCCATCGCGCGGTGATCCTGGACTAGGAAGGGTGCCTGTGCTGGACAAGTCAGGCAGCTCAAGATCGGAAACGAGCCCAAGACGCTGGGCTTGGCGAACTCGACCAAGACCGGGGAGCGTCACGCTCCGAGTCCCGAGCACCTTGATCCACGACGGAAGAAGGGCTGCCGCATAGCCGACGGCCAACAGCTCCTCGGGACGGGCCGCTTGGCACAGACGGGCCGCCAGGTTCGTCGGCCGGCCTATGTAATCGTCACCGTCGATGATGAGGGCCTGACCGTGGGCGAAGCCGCCACGTAGGGCCAGCGTCGACCCGTCGTAACGCCCGATGAGTTCGGCCGCCGTGGCCAAGGTAGGGCCAACGTCGACGCCGACGATCATGGCGCCGTCCCCCAACCACTTGGCCACCATGACTCCTCTTCGTATGGCGATGTCACGAACGAGCGAGCGGAATTGCGACAGAGTGTCGATCGCCGCGTGTTCACCATTTACCGCGATGAAGTGGGTGAATCCACAGAGGTCGACAAAGGCAAATGACCGATCGACCAATGCGGCGGATCCCGCGATCTCCTCTGGCGCTTCCATCCCCCGGCTCGATGGTGCCGTACCCACGGCCCCGGCAGGGGCGCCGTCAGGCCCAGCCACCGGAGGAGGGGGGAAGCCTGTCACCGCTTTGCGTCCGGCAATGCCGTCCTGATCAGCGAGACCCTTGGCCGTCGCCTGTCTTGGGTACTTCGCGCTCTTCGCTGATGGACTCGGCACCTTCGGATTGTAGTGTGGCTCTTTCGCCGCCCAGCGCGCCGCGGGCCCATATCACGGGCCCCGTAATTTCGGTCACGGCATAGTGCCCCCCCTGGGTCGTGCCAATTGTCGGCCCGTGCGGTCGCTGGGGGCGTGCGCCAAAACCTCGGGTTCCTCGGGCTCGACGTGCCGGGTGGTGGCCGGTCGCGGCGTCGCGGTGCCTCGTGCGCCGCGGTTTTGGCCTCCCTCCACCCCCTGGCATCTCACCTTCCTCGATGAAGACTCCGGTGCGATCCGTTCCTGAAGGGGCCGGTGAGCGGACGAACATCGGTCGTCCTGACCGCCAACGTCCGGTGGGTTAAAAATGTGCGTTACAGATGCTCTGCTTTGCCTCAAGCCTCGGATCCACTGGCCGACATTTCAATCTCGCCTTAGGACCAGCTAACTAACGAGCCATCTCGGGTACCCCATGCGATCGATCCAGTCCACGTCTCTGCAGTCGTCACCACAGGTAGTCGTCGGCAGCCGGGCAAACTCGGTACCAGGCATGGCGAGTTGCTGATCCCGCCTCTCACCGCAACGCTGAGCGGGATCATCTCCGCGGATGGGGCCATAGGGCGCCCAGTATGCGCTCTTTTGCCGGTGGCATGCACGGCGGGGACGCCATGAGTGTTCTGCTCGCTCTGGCATCCGCGTTCTGCAACGCGTGCGCTGCCGTGCTGCAGCGCGAGGCCAACGTCTCGGCCCCCGAAGGCCAGCGCCACGGCTGGCGGGTGGTGTGGTATCTCCTCCGCCAGCCATTGTGGCTCGTGGGCATGGCGTTTGTCGTGGGCACGCTGGTCTTCTCGGTGACGGCGCTGTATTTCGGCAGCCTGGCCGTGGTCCAACCGGTTCTCGTTACCGAGCTTGTCTTCGTGCTCGCCATCCGCCGATGGTGGCGCCACGAAGCCATCGCCTCACGGTTGTGGGCTGCCGCGGCGATCATCGGCGGTGGTCTGGCGGCCTTTCTGGTCATCGCCGACCCGCAGGAAGGTCACGGCTCGCCGAGTCCCGGAGCTTGGGCGCTGGCGCTGGGCAGCCGAGCTCTCGTGCTGGTCGTGCTCCTCGTGCTCGGCCTCCGCGGATCACCGGGTCGGCGCGCTGCTCTGCTCGGTTGCGCGGCCGGGCTCATATGGTCGGTCGACGCCGCCTTCGTCAAGCAAGCCACCCAAGTGGTGAGCCGCTCGGGCTGGGCAGCCCTCCCGACCAGCTGGTCTTTCTATGCAGCGATTACGACCGGTTTGCTCGGCACCTTGGTGGTGCAGGCCGCCGTGCACGCCGGCCCGCTCGCAGCATCGCAGGCGGCCATCCTGCTCACCGATCCCCTCATGAGCATCCTCCTCGGCATCGAGCTATTCGGCGAGACCGTCCGCAGCTCGCCCGCTGCGCTGGTCGGTCAGGCAGTCGCCCTCCTGGCGATGTCGACGGGTGTCGTCCTGCTGTCGTGGTGGACTCCCTCGTCTCAAGAGGCTCCGGTTCTGGGCCTCCCCTGAGGCTGGAGGGTTCCCTCCCACGCTTCCGGGGCGACGGACCGACGCGGTGGGAGGCGACTCGCTGAAGATCTTCTGCAGGCCGCGACCGCCGGAACGCCTCGGATTTCGAGGCCGACAGAACTTCGCGGCGGCAGTTCGCCGGCCCAACCGGCCGAAACGTTCGATGGCGTCGGCTCTAGTCGATCGACTAGTCTGCGAATGGCCGCACAGCAACACCCTTGACGAGCGAACGACAGGCGAAAGTTCGATGAGGAGCCCATCCAGCGTCTACTACGACCCGTACGACCGGACGATCGACGCCGACCCCTACCCCACCTACCGCAGGCTCCGGGACGAGGCGCCCGTCTATTACAACGAGGAATACGACTTCTACGCCTTGAGCAGGTTCCACGACGTCCAACCCGCTTTCTTGGACCGTGAGACCTTCAGTTCCGCCCGAGGCTCGGTGCTCGAGTTCATCAAGGCGAACATCGAGATGCCGTCCGGGGTGGTGATCTTCGAGGATCCGCCGCTCCACGACGTCCACCGGGGACTGCTTTCGCGTGTCTTCACCCCGAAGAAGATGGAAGGCCTGGAGCCGCAGGTGCGGACCTTCTGCCGGCAAGCACTCGACCCGCTCGTTGGAGCCGGCCGATTCGACTTCGTTGCCGACCTGGGTGCGCAGCTGCCGATGCGCACCATCGGCATGCTGCTCGGCGTGCCCGAGTCCGCACAGGAGGCGGCCCGGGACCGGGCCATCGCCAATCTCCGAACGGATCCGGGCAAGCCGATGGAGGTGTCGGCCGACAACATCGGCCAGGCCGATTTCTTCTCCGAGTACATCGACTGGCGCTCGACCCACCCCTCCGATGACCTGATGACCGAGCTGCTGTTCGTGGAGTTCGAGGACGAGACCGGCACGGTCCGCCGGCTGACGAGGGACGAGGTGCTCATCTACGTGAGCGTTCTGTCCAGTGCGGGCAACGAGACGACCAACCGCTTGATCGGCTGGACGGGCAAGGTGCTGGCGGAGGAGCCCGAGCAACGCCGGCAACTCGTCCGGGACCGGTCCCTCGTCCCGAACGCCATCGAGGAGCTCCTGCGCTACGAGCCTCCGACGCCTCACGTGGCGCGCTACGTGACCCGGGATGTGGATCTGCACGGGGAGACCGTTCCGGCCGGCAGCGCCCTGCTCTGCCTGAGCGGTTCGGCCAACCGCGACGAGCGGCGGTTCACCGACCCTGACCGCTTCGACGTTCACCGCAAGGTCGGCCAGCAGCACTTCACCTTCGGCCGAGGCATCCACTACTGCCTCGGCGCGGCCCTCGCCAGACTCGAGGGCCGGATCGCCCTCGACGAGGTGCTGACCAGCTTCCCTGATTGGGAGGTGGACTGGGACAACGCCAAGCGGGCCCCCACGTCGACGGTGCGCGGCTGGGAGTCGCTGCCGGTGTTCACGACCTGACGCTCACTGGTCGAGGCGGCGGCCGCAAGGACCGCCCCCGAGCTCAACTCGCCTCCTCAGGCCACGCTTTCCTGACGCCTGGTCACGGGGGCGTCGGCCATTCGAACGGGTGCTACGCCGTCCTCGACCTGGGATCGCGCTGTTGTAGGTAGACGGCCAGGTGCTGGATCCGGGCGTCGGCGTCGAACTCGAAGACGGTGAGGGAGTTGACGACGTTGACGGCGTCCGCCCGGTGGTGCCGCTCCTCGATCTCGAAGTAGACGAGACCTGGTAGTTCCGAAATCCGGCGCACGGTCGTCTCGAACGAGTCGATGGCCGACGCCCAATGGGTCAACATGTCGGCGTACTGCGGCCAGTTCTGCACCTCCATGAAGGGCCCGACTCGCTCGAACTGGTCGACCGCGACGAACTCGCTCAGCGGTCCCCAGTCGGTGGAGGCGATGATCGTCGGCACCAGTCGCTTGATGGTCTGCTGGTAGGCGAGGACCTTGCCGGTCAAGGGGCCCTCGATGTCCACCCCTGACTCGTCCGACCCCCTTCGGTCGCCCGGCGAAGGCACGGCCGTCACCGACGGCTGCGGGGGCCCCGCGGCAGGATGTGGGGGAGGTCCTCGGTGGTGAGGAAGCCGGGCGGTGCCTCGCACACATAGGGGATGGCATTGACCGGCCCGTTGGCGTTGAAGGCGGGAACGTACGATGCGAGGTCGTCGAGGGGGACCGGGAAGGGCATGCTGACGTCGAACGGGGCGTCGCCGTCGACACGGATGCGCCAACCGGTCGGCTGCAACGCCCAATCCGGCTCGACGTCCATGGCGACGAAACCGTATTGCGTGAACCGAACCTTGTCGACGCCGCGACAGCGACCCCTGACGACGATCCGCTGCGCGGCGGCGGTCCCCGCCTTGATCTCGCCGGCCACGATCGTCGTGTCCTTCTTCGCTGCCGCCACTCCGCCTTCGGCGGTCCACTCGTCGATCTCGAACCCGGCGACGTCGGCGAGCACCGTCAGGGCCGGCTGGTACTCGCCGAAGAGGTGGTTCTTGCGTCGCACGGGGTCGAACTCGGACAGCGGCTTGCCGAACCGCATCTGCTCCATGACCATGTGGGGCGAGGGCCGGTGTGAGAGGTCGCCGAACTCCTCGATCTCGATCAGATTGACCTGACGCTGGACCGAGAGGAGCGCCAGCGGCATGGTCTCGGTGATGAAGCCGGGATCGCTCCCGCTCGCCCAGATCGACGCCCCCGTCTTTTGGCAGGCCCCGAGCAGGCGGGCACGGTTGGCCTCGCTCAGCCGGACCGCCCGCGCGATCAGGTCGGTACAGGTGCTGACGACGTTCGTGCCCTTCTCCAGCAGTGCCACGACGTCCTCGACGAGCTCGTCCTGGGTGAGACCGGCGCGGGTCTGCCCACTGCCCGTCGCACGGGCCATGTAGACACAACAGTGCGCTCCCAGCTGCAAGATCGAGCCCCGGTCCGTCGTGGCCTTGACACCGGTCGGGCCCTCTCCGCAGAGCTCGCCGGCATCGACGCCGTTCTTGGCGTCGTCGTAGACCAGTACACCGACCAGTTCCAGCGACGGATCGCGGATCACTTCACGAAGGGCCCGTTGCCCCGTGTTCCCCGTCGCCCACTGGATCACGCGATATCGCCCTGGCGTCATGAGGACCACCCTTCACCTCGGAACTCCGGCAAGGGTAGACGATCCCCTAGTCGATCGGCTAGAGGACGGCCGGCTCGCAGCCGACGTCGACGTCATCCGCTGGTCGACTCGAGCGTCTGCCCGAACCGCGTGGTGGGCCGGTCTCCACGGCCGGAGACGGTGGGTCAGTGGAACCGACCGGCCAGCCGGAGCAGTTCGGTCCGAAGAGTTTCGTCGTCGACGTCGGTCATCATCGGATGCATGACCGCTCCGCTGATGGCGGCCATGAACATGGCCGTCTGCAAGTGCCGGTGGGGTCCCGTCCCCGGACCCATGAGGAGGTCAGTGAGCCGGTTCACGACCCGTTCGTAGCGTTCGTGGTCAGCGAAGAACCGCAGCACGACGGGATCGCTCAAGATGACGCTGACCGTGCGCCGACGATCGACGGCGAGGTCGACGATCCCTCGCAACAGGACCTGGCGCTGGCGCGGTCCCGAGGGGGCCGTCTCGGCCCGGTCGAGCACGGCCTCCAACCGGGAGAGTTCGTCCTCCGCCGCGGCCAGGACGATGTCGTCCTTGGTCCGGTACTGGTAGAAGAGCGCCGCCTTCGTCACACCGATGGCGTCGGCGATCATCTGGAGGGAGGTGCCACCGACCCCACGCTGGGCGAACAGCTCGAGCGACGCCGCCACGATGCGGGCCTGGGGCGCGCTCAACACCGCCTCGGGCTCGGGTACCGACGGGGCGCGACGGGTCACACAGAGAGCGTAGCGACCGTCATGGAAGGCACCGACCCGTGTCGTCGAGGCCCCGGCCGACGCCCGATGGATCTCGCTCCCACGCGGCGTGAGGAGCTCACATCGTCACTCAGCCCGCTCCCTCGAGAGCCACGACGACGAGCGGCGCCCGCACCTCGGGCACGGCATGCCGCCACAGCAGCGCCGTGCTGTAGTCGTCGGTCTCAGTGGGTCCTCCGTCGCTGGATCCAGAGCGGCGTTCCGCGGTCGAGCACGGTCCCACCCAACCCCATCGTCGACCGGTTCCGACGTAGCCTGACCGTCCGTCAGGGGGGTGCACGTGCTGAGTCACGCCATCGGAGGATTGCTGCCCGCGGCCCTCGCCGTGGCGCTGAGTCCCATTCCGATCGTGGCCGTCATCGTGATGCTGGGGACACCACGGGCCCGGAGCAACGGGATCGCCTTCGCCCTGGGGTGGATCGTCGGGTTGGTGGCGGTGAGCGTCGTCGTGCTCGTGGTGGCCCACCGGGCAAGCACGCCGAACAGCGACGAAGCCAATGGTGTTCGGTGGGGGACGCTGGCGGTGGGTGTCCTCTTCCTCCTCATGGCCGCGGGACAGTTCCGCAAGCGCCCGCGAAAGGGCGAACGACCGGACATGCCCAAATGGATGGCCACGGTCGACGACTTCACCGCGCCCAAGTCGGCGCTCTTCGGCCTACTCCTCTCGGCTGCCAACCCGAAGAACCTGGTGCTGACGGCTACCGCCGCCGCGGCGATCGCCCAACAGGGCCTGACAACAGGAGACGACGTCCTGGCGGTGACGGTGTTCGTCGTGATCGGCTCTCTCACGGTGGTCGGATCGGTGCTCCTCTACGTGGTCGCCCCGAGGCGTATGGCAGGCCCCCTCGAGACGGTCAAGGAGTTCATGGCCGATCACAACGCCGTCATCATGTTCGTGATACTGCTCGTGCTCGGGGCCAAGCTCATCGGCAACGGCATCGCTGGCTGAGACGACTCCAAACCGGATGCGTCATGGTCACTCGTCCGATCCCCCCCGCCTGGGCCAAGCGCGCGTTCGTTGTTGTCTTTTAGGGCTCCGTACGGCTGACGCGTCACCTTGCGCCGTGCCAGGATGTCCCGAGCAGTAGGACGTCACCAGCTCCCAGAGGGGCACAGGAGGAGGTATGGGACGTTTCTTCATCAGTCACGCTTCGCCGGAAGCTGAACAGGCCGCGCAGCTGCAGGACGCCTTGGGCGCCGGCAACTACGCCTTCCTCGACACCGACGACCAGACGGGCATACAGCCAGGAGACGTCTGGGCGAAGAAGCTCTTTCTGGAGCTGAGGACCTGTGACGCCATCATCGTCCTGCTGAGCGACGCCTACCTCGCCTCGAAGTGGTGCCACACCGAGCTCGCCGTGGCCCTCGACCGGGGGAAGCGCGTCTTTTGGATCGAAACGGCTCCGGGACTAGAGCGACCAGCCGAGTTGGGTCCGATCCAAGGGGTGAAGTTCCACGAGTCCTTCGCAACCGGGGTGGAGGAGCTGGTCAAGACGATCGAAGCCTCCAACCTCTTCGCCAAGAGGGACGGTGCCCTGCTCCCGAACCAGCCGCCCTACCCGGGACTCCAGCCGATGCAGGTCGAGGATGCCGCGGTGTTCTTCGGTCGTCAGGCGGCTGAGCTCCAGCTCCGAGACAAGCTCTCGCGGCAGGCGACGACGCCCGGTGGCCACCTGCTCGTCGTCCACGGGGGATCCGGGTCAGGCAAGTCCTCCCTCGTCCGGGCGGGGCTCACCGCCCGCCTCCGAGGTGAGCCCGAGGCCTGGATCGCCCTGACGCCGTTCACGCCGGGCCGCCGACCGCTCGACCGGCTACTGCAGTGTCTCCTCGAATTCGCGCCGCCCGGCATCGACGAAACCGAGTGCCGGTCGCGGCTGCTGGCCGACGGTGGGCTCTGCGACGTCGTCCGCTGGCTCTACACCGAGCACGCCAAGAGCGAGCGTCGAGTCCTCCTCGTCGTGGACCAGGCAGAGGACCTGGTCACCGAACCTCGACCCGTCGACGTTGGTCCGTTCGCCGACGTCCTCGCCGGTGGGCTCGCCGATGACTCGGTTCTGTCGCTGATACTGGTGCTCCGGTCCGATCGACTGGCCGACCTCCAACAGCTGCCGGGCATCGCGTCGCATCTGCGCGAGACCTTCCTCCTCAACCCGCTGCCGGCCAATGAGGTCACCGCGGTCATCGTGGAGCCGGCGCGGCTCGCCGACATGGACTTCCAGGACGATCTGGCGGCGGTCATCGCTCACGACGCCGAGCAGACGAGCACGACGGGGATCGACGCCCTCCCGCTCCTGGCGTACACCCTGCGGGAGCTCTACGACGACGCCGTCGCCAGAGACAGCAAGGAGATGTCGAAGGCCAAGTACGAAGAGCTGGGCGGTCTCGCTACCGCCATCTCCCGCCTGGCCGCCGACGCCGAATCGGGCCTGTCGCCAGCCGCATCCTCGCGGCTCGAACCGTTGCTGACGAGATTCGTGACGCTCGACCAGGGGACCCGGGCCAGCAGCCGCATCGTCGCCCGGGACACCCTCACTGACCCCAATGACCTCGTCGTCGTCAAGGCGCTCGAGGACGCCCACCTCATCACGGGCGACGAGACACTCAGGCTCGCTCACGACCGTCTCTTCGAGGCGTGGCCGACCCTCGGACGGGTGGTCGAAGAGCATCGAGACGATCTGGAGCTCGAGACCCGACTCCAACGCCAGGCCGAGGACTACTACGAGAAGAAGGGCGAGCTGATCCAGCGGGAAAGGACCCTGGGTGACGCGCAGAGCTGGCTCGCCAAGTCCACCGATCCCACCCTCAAGGGCTCGAAGGTCGAGAAGTACATCGAGGAGTCCGGCCGACATCTCCGCCGTCGCCGATTGGTCCAGCGTTCGGCGGTCGCCGCCGTGGTCGTCATCGCCCTCGTGTTCCTGTTCCTGGCCCTCTTCGCCAACGCCCAGCGCCACCAGGCGAGGGCGGAGGCCAACACGGCGCTCGGCGGGGAGCTGGCCTCGCAGTCGAGCTCGTTCAGTGCCACGAATTTCGGACTCTCGGCAGCCTTGGCGATGACCGCGTCGACCCTGCAACAGGCAAGCGACGAGCGCTCCGCTCTCATCAGCGCTACCCAGGAGCCACTGCGGAGCGTCATCTACGACCAGAGTGGCAAGGGCAACACACCGGTGGCGGTGAACACCGTCGTCGTGAACCCCGACGGGACCGAAGTGGCAGCAGTCGACAGTGGCGACAACCTGCTCCTCGTCGACGGCCAGAACTCAAGCGTCATCGCCCGACGACACACCTCCTCTCCGATCTACGCAGTGGCTTTGAGCACTGACGGAACGGAGCTGGCGACCGGCGACCGCCGCGGCGACGTGACGCTCTGGCCGACGACGGAGGGCCTCACGGCATCTCGGGTGCTGAACGGCTGCACAACCGGCAAACAGCCCCTCTGCAAGGTGATCTCCAGCGTGGCCATCTCGCCCAACGGGCTGCAGGTCGCCGCGGGAACCTATGCCAACACCATGGAGCTCTGCCCCGTCTCGTCGGGCGCCTGCAAGGTCGTGCCGACCGGCAACACGGTTCGAGCGATCACCTACAGCCCGAACGGCGACATCATCGCCACGTCGGACACCGGAGGCCACGTCGATCTCTGGAACACCGCCGGCGTCCGCACGAAATCCTGGCAGTTCCGGGACGGCAGCCCGGCCCTGGCCGTTGCGTTCAACCCTGACGGCCACACGGTCGCCGCCGGCGACGGTGGCGGTCGCATCGTGTTGTGGAACGTGAAGACCGATGTGCAGACAGAGCCGTTCCCCATTGCCCCGGGACAGATCATCGGCCTGGCGTGGACCGACTCAGGCTCGGTGCTCCTGTCGGCCGACTCCGACGGCACGACCAACCTGTACAACCCGACCGGCGGCTCTCAGATCCTCAAACTCCCTGGTAACGGGGCCTCCCTACGGAGCGTGGCGTCGACGGAGGACGGGCAGCTCGTCGTGACCGGCGACGACGAAGGCCACCTCACGCTCTGGCACGCTCCTCTCGCCAACACCTTGCTGCTCGCCGACGACAACGATCTCAGCAGCATCGCCGTCGATCCGTCCGGTCTGCTCGTCGCCGGGGCCGACGACGTCGGACGAGTCTGGATCCGGAACATCGGCGACAGCTGGCTGATGACGTCCAAGACCCTGGTCGATCACAGCACCGTGAACGCGGTGGTGTTCGTCGACGGCGGTCGGGAGGCCGTGACCGGTGACAACAACGGTCACGTGCGGCTGTGGGATGTCGGCTCAGGCCAGATGGTGCTCCAGTACCCGATGCCGAAGACGAACGTGGCGAGGCAGGTGCAGGCACTCGCCGTCGATCCCGTCGACTCGACCGTGGCCGCCGCCCAGGCCTCGGGTCTCGTGACCCTCCTCAGGGCGACCTCTCCTTGCGCGGCGCTTTCGACCGACGAGCCCGGGGTGGCGAACGACAACCTGAAGAGTGTGGCCATCAACCGGGACGGGACGCTCTTGGCGACCGGTGGCAGCCGGGGGGTCGTCGAGCTCTTCGATCTCGCCACGTGCAAGGAACTGCGTCCGATCACGGTCGACGGCAGCACGATACTCAGCTTGGCGTTCAGCCTGTCGACCGACACGCTGGCGATCGGCGACGAGGCCGGCACGATCAGCTTGTGGCGTCTCCAGGGCAACTCCCGCTCGTGGTTGGGGACGATCGACGACGGCAGTGCGGTCGACAGTCTGACGTTCGTCGACCGCGGCAGGCTGCTGGCGAGCGCCGACGCCGTCGGCAACGCCGTCCTGTGGCGGGTGTCCGACGAGGGTCCGGTGGCCCGGTTGCCGAGCGACAGCAACCAGCTCAACTCGGTGGCCTTCGACGGCCGGACCAACGAGCTCCTCGTCGCCGACCACCTCGGTTACGTGCGGCTCTATTCGGGATCGGATTGGAGCTCGCCCCTCTCGGCCCTGCGGGGGCAGCTGTGCCGGGAGGTGCATCAGGGCCTGAGCCCGGCCCAGTGGGGCCAGTACGTGGCCCACACGTCGTTCGTCGACGTCTGCCCGTCGGGGCCGGACCGGATCGACCAAGTCCCAGTTGCTCGACGGTGACGGCATGAGCGGCGGGAAGTCGGTACCGGCCTCGATGGGCCCAGGCGAAGAGGTGTGGGCCCAGCAGAGCATCTGGTCCCAGGTGGCGAACGGGCTGAAAGGATCGCTCGACCGGCTCCGTACCGTCTCGTTGCTCCTCACGATCGCCGCCGCCGTGCTGGCGACGGCGGCGGCCGAGGTGTCGGGCGTGAGCACCGACGCCAGCCGGGTGTTGGCCCTGCTGGCCGCAGTCGCCGCGGCCTTGATCCCGGTCGTCAGGAACCGCCTCAATCGACAGCAGCTCTTGGACTGGACCGAGGCTCGTTCCATCTCGGAGGCATTGAAGGCGGAGATCTATTCCTTCCTGTCGGGCACCGGGCCCTACCGAGGCGGGGACCGGGGGACCCTCCTGCTCGCCCGGCTGGACGAGCACGTGGGCACGGTGGGTGACAGCCTCCTGCAGGCCCGGGTCGGGATCCGGGCCGTCGACCGTCCGCTGCCGCCGGTCAGTGACGTCCCGTCATATCTCCAGCTCCGGGTGGAGGGGCAGATCACGTACTACGAGGACACGGCGAGCCAACTCAAGCGCCGGGTGAGCTGGCTGCACGGCATCGAGACCATCCTGGCGATCGTCGCCGCCGTGCTGAGTGCGGTGGCGGCCACGTTCCAGGTCCATCAGGCGTCCGCCTGGGTGGCCGTCATCACGACCGTGGCCGCGGCGCTGATCGCCCATGCGACGGCTGCTCGATACGACTACCAGATCGCCGAGTACGAGCGGACCGCACTGACGCTGCACCAATTGCTCGTCCGACGATCCCAGACCGCATCCCCGACGCCCGAGGACGACGATCAGTTCGTGCAGCGGTGCGAGAACTCCCTGGCCCAGCAGAACCGGGCCTGGGTCACGAAGTGGACGTCCGGAGCTCCTCAGTAGCTCGAGGGCGGGCTACCGAGCTGACCGACCTCCCCCACGGCCGATCGGCCACTTCGGGGTGCTCGACCACCCGTGCTCGGGCCGCCGCTCGTCGGCTGTTACTCCTCGGTGGCTGGGGACCGGAGGCGAACGATCACCGCGATGACGATGAGGGCGAAGGCGACGGCCAGCAGCAGCGTCACGATGCTCCAGGTCGAACTCATGGACACCTTCCTTCCAAGGCAACCGGGCGGGGGGCCCGGACGTCCCCTGGGGATTCTGGTGGCCAGGCCGAACATGAGCAACCCTTGGCCCGGCAAGACGTGAGGGGGACGCCCGCGCTACGCGGGAGGCGGCTCCTCTCCGTGGCCGACCGCGTAGAACTGGCTCGCCCACCGTCGGTAGGGGACGATGGGCCCGTCCCCCACGGCCAGGGCCGGCTGCTCGACGTGGGCCTTGTGCCTCCAGATCCGGGCGTCCTGGCGGACGTCCAGCACGACGGCCCCGAGGATGCCCGAGCTGACGACCCGCCGGAAGCCGCGCGAGCCGAGGAGCTGGGCCACGAGACCCCGGAGGACCCGCTCGGAGGAACGGCGGTCCTCGGGCCGCCCGCCGACCCGCCGTCCCTGGTCGGCCACTGCCACCCCGAGGAGCACGTCCACCTCGCCGGGGCCCGTCGGTGTGGCGAGGACCAGCTGCCCGAAGCGGATCCCGTAGCGGGGCACCGAGACGTCCACCCGCGACCACCCGAGGCCCCAGGCCTCGATCTCGTAGTGGATCTCGAGGTCCCGGCGGCCGGCGGCGACGATGCGAGCCGGACGGCGGGCCCGGTAGGCGATGCGGAGGTGCGGCCCGTCGACGGCGAGGGGTGCGAGCTGTTCCACCGACGCGTAGCCGTGCAGGGTGGTGAAGTGGCCGCGGTCGACGCTGTTCTCCGTCGTCTCCTGCGGATGGCCGGTCGCGTGCTGCCGGGCGAAGCTCCAGGGACCGACGTCGTCGGCGCTCGCCGGGGGCACCTCGAAGGTGGGCGGCGCGCCCTCCGGTGAGGTCCAGGCCAGCACGACCTCACCCACCAGCCGGAGCTCGGCACAGGGCGTGGTGAGGCCCCTCGGGGGTGGCGTCCCGTAGCCGGTGCCGACGCAGCTCCCGAGGGTGTCGAACCGGAAGCCGTGGAACGGGCACACGATGGTCTCGCCCTCGACCCGTCCACCGTGACCGAGGTGGGCACCGAGGTGCGGACAGTGGGCGGACAGCGCGGCGACCTTGCCCGAGCGGGTCCGGAAGACCACGAGCTCCCGGCCGGCCAGGCGGCGGGCGACGACCCGTCCGGGACCCAGCTCGCCGAGATGGGCCAGCGCGAACCATCCGGCCGGCGTCGGCAGGGACGAGCTGGCGGGCCGGGACGCTGTCGGGCCGGCCTGGACGGCGTCGAGGACCATAGGCAGCCCCGAGGATATGAGATGGGGAACTCGCTCCGAGTCCCGAACCCGCTGCCGGGCGCCGAGGTGTCCGACCGGACGGACGCCGCCGCCGTTTGCAGACCGGCCGTCCGAGCCCTACCGTCGCCCACTCGGCCGGCTCGAGCTGAAGCGGGCGGCCGGAGAGGTGGGCGACATGCGGGCCTTGGTCTACGGGGTGGAGCCCGAGCCCTGGGATCCACCCGATCCCACGAACCGGTTGCAGACCGGCCTGGCCCGCACCCCGATGAGGCTCGTGCCCGACCTCGAGGCACCGCACCCGACGCGCTCGGCGTGGGTGATGGCCAAGACCCGGCTGACCGGCATCTGCGGATCGGACGCCAAACAGGTGTTCATGGACTACGGGGAGGGCTTCGAGGCGAGCCCGCTCAACAACTTCTTCAGCTTCCCGACCGTCCTCGGCCACGAGGTGGTGGCCGAGGTGGCCGAGCTCGGTCCCGGTGCCCGTGGCCTCGAGGTCGGACAGCGGGTGGTCCTCAACCCGTGGCTGTCCTGCGGCCCGCGGGGGATCGAGCCGCCCTGCGGCGCCTGCGCGGCCGGCGACTACAGCCTGTGCTGGCACTTCGCCGACGGCCAGCTCGCCCCGGGCATCCACACCGGCACGTCGGCCGACGCCCCGGGCGGCTACGCCGACTACCTCCCGGCGCACGACTCGATGCTCATCCCGGTGCCGGACTCGGTGCCCGACGAGGTGGCCGTCCTCGCCGACCCCTTCGCCGTCTCCCTCCACTCGGTCACCCGTCATCCGCCGCCGGCCGGCGGACGGGTGCTGGTCTACGGCGCCGGTGCGCTCGGCACCATGGCCACGGCCGTCCTCCGGGCGCTGTACCCCGACGTGGCGGTGATGGTGGTGGCCCGCTTCCCGGCCCAGGCGGCCCTCGCCGAAGGTCTCGGCGCCACCGTCGTGGCCCCCGAGCCCCGCGAGGAGCTGATCGAATCGGCGGTGCGCTGGTCGGGCGGCACGCTCCTGCGGGCCCGCCGCAGCCTCCCGATGGCCTACCCCGGCGGGATCGACGTCGTCTACGACACCGTCGGGACGGCGGAGACGGCCGAGGTCGGCGTCCGGGTGTTGAAGGCCCGCGGGACGATGGTCAAGAGCGGGGTCGACGTGCCGGAGCGCTGGGACTGGTCACCGCTGTACTTCAAGGAGATCTCCTGGGTGGGTTCCAACGCCTTCGGCATCGAGGAGGTCGACGGCCAACGGATGCACGGGATCGAACACTTCCTCCGCCTCGTGGAGGAGGGCCGGGTGGAGCTCGCCGGTGTGCTCACCCACACGTTCGCGCTCGAGCAGTGGCGCGAGGCGTTCGTCGCCCTCTCGGCCCAGGGCGAGAGCGGCGCCGTGAAGGTGGCGTTCGACTTCCGGTAACCGCTCGCAGGCCCTGGTACCGGTCGCCGGACTGATCGCCGGCGCTGCTGTCAGCGTCGGGGCCAACATCGTCATCCGGACCAGTTGAGGGCAGGCCGCGGCGGCGGCCGCGCCGCCGCGGGCTCTGTGATCAGGAAGACGGTGGCACGAAGCTGCCGTGGGCGTCGAGTCCGGCGCGCTGCCACTGGCTGAAACTGACGACCTGACCCTGCCAGACCAACCGGTTGGTGCCGGTGTAGTTGTTGAAATCGAACACGACCCCTCCCGGATCGGCCTCCCCGAGGCCGGAATGGCCGGAATCGACGATGGTGTTCGAGGTGACGTGGTCATCGAGATCCGTTCGCACGACACCGTTCTCGGGATCTGTTCCCCGGCCGCCGCCGCCGAGCACCACACCGTTCTGGTCGCCGGACAAGGCGTTGCCGATGACCTTCACGTGGTCGGAATCGAGGACGACGATGCCCCAGGCACCGTTGTGTAGGGCGGTGTTGTTCTCGACCAGGGTGCCGTGGCTGATCTCCACGCGGATACCAGCACCCGCGTTGTTCGATGAGTTGTTGCCGTCGATCACGTCATCGGTGGCGTCGACATCCGTCCAGATGCCGGGACCGGCATTGTCCACGACCCTGTTGCCCGTGATCTGGTCGCCGGCACCAGTCAGCTTGATCCCACCCGGGTCGAGCCCGCCGGCTGGGGGCGTCATCGCGTTCTGGCGCACCGTGTTGTCGAGGATCACGGCGTCCGCACCCCCACCGCCGATACCGAGTTCGCCATTGTTGGCCACGAGACAGTGCGTGATCGTCATCTGGTCCCCGACCGTCACGCCTCGGGAGTAGGACCCGAGTATCTGCGTGTCGCTCAACGTCCAACCCGAGGCGAAGCCGTCCGGCGCCGACCAACAGAGCGGGTCGATCGTGCCGCGGAGGACCATATGGCCGTCGTTGTAGTTCTCAATGACGAGCGGGTGACCAATGCCGGCGCCGGCAACGGTGACGTCATTGGCGCATGCCGCCGAGAAGGCCACCGCGGTCGTCCCTTCTCCGTCGAGGACGGTGCCCGGCTGAGCCCGAAAGGTGTCACCGGTGAGAGGTTGCACGCTGAACGCCTCGAACGTCCCCGCGGCGAGGGTGAACGACGTGCCCGGTGGGTGGCTGGCCACGATGGCCTGGACGTTCTCTCCGGGGGTCAGGACGACGGGCGGGACGTTGGTCGCATCGGCGAGGGGCGCACTGCCCTGGCCGGTCCCTCCGGGCGTCGGGGCGACGGGGGCGGAGGGGCTGGGAGCCCCACCGGTGGCAGGAGAGCCCCCGTGGAGCGTCTGGCCGGGCAGGAAGATAACGGGACCAGGCGGCGTGGCCGCCCCGCTCAGGGACACGGCAGCACCGAGGACCACGAGCCACGACAGGGCCAGTGCGGCGAGGACCACGACGGGCGTCGTCCGACGGCCGGCGCGGCTGGAGACAGCCACAACGCTTCCCCCTCCAGGACCGCCGGCAGCACACGGTGATCGGGAGCGCACCAGCTCCCCCGCCGATCGCTGATCATTGTGCGGGAAGGGCGATGGGCGGTCAATGGGCCCGATGGCCTATATGTGCACGGGCCTTGCACGATTAGGCCAACGGGCCGCCCGGGTCAGCTCGGGAAGGGGACCTGTTCGGCCCGGGCCATGAGCTCGGGCCGGTCGGCCACGAGGAGGTAGCCCCGCTCGATCGCCTCATCGAGGGAGCGCTCGTAGCGGGTGAGATAGCCGGCTCGGTCCCGGTAGAGACGGACGAGGGTCGCCTCGTCGAACGGCGTCGTCTGGCCGAAGAGCTGGCACATGCGGCTGACCCCCGCCGGCGCCAGGCCCGACAGGACGACGACCGGCACGTCCACCGCCGGGGTCCGGAGTCCGCCCAGCGCGTTGCCGAGCTCGTCGGTGGCCAGCACCGGCGGCTTCCTCGTGGCGAAGGCGAGCCGGGGGGCCGCGGGGAGCGGTGGGCCCCCGTCGACCCAGCGGACCAGCCCGGCGAAGGCGGCCACCGCCACCCAGTGCATCGGTCCGTCGTTGACCGCGAAGTCGCACCCGAGGAAGGCGGCGGTCGCGCCGACGAGGTAGGCGTCGGCGTGGGCGGTGCCCGCCACCTCCCAGACGCGGACCCACGCCGAATCGGACTGCTCGGCCGGCCCGTAATCGAGGAGGACCATGTCGGTCTCGGTCTCGAAGACCACCACCGGGACGCCGACGTCCTCACGGATCTTGAGGCCGCTCAGGCCGGGCCCGAAGGCCTGCGACTCGAGAGAGGCGGCGGTGCCACTCCGACTGTGGACGAAGAAGCCGTCGTAGGCCCGGGACGTCGGCTGCACGGCATTCACGTAGGTCGTGAGGAAGAAGGCGGCCTGCGACTCGCCGACGCCGAGGACGTGGCGCGGCCGCATGCCCCCGAGCGGGTCGACCGGCCCGCCGTGGCGGAGCGCCCGGCCGATCTGGGTGAACATGTCGAAGCTGTAGCGGTCGCCCGGGTGGTGGAGGGTGTCGTAGCGCTCGGGCTGGCTGTGGCGCAGCCCGCCGTCGAGCGATGCCCCGAGCAGACCTTCACCTCCTTCGACCCCGAGCGCCTGGGCCGAGACCGCCACGTAGGTGCAGCCGCTCCGGATGATCTCGGTGTGGAGGTAGGCCCAGTCGGGGCAGGCCTCCAAACCGGCGCTCACGTTCAGCCACTCGACGAGGACCGTCCCGCTGCCCCGGGCCGGATCGGCCGGTCGGCGGACGACGATCCGTGTGCGGTAGGGAGCCGAGCCGACCGGCCGGACCTCCCACCTCCCGTCGAGCAGGAGGGCTCCGTTGCCCTCGTAGGCCTCGGCCTCGCCCGAGACGAAGAACTCCTCCTCGACGTAGCCGTGGGCCTCGAGGTCCACCGGTACCGGTGAGGCCGGCGGGGCGAAGCGGCCGGTGCCGACCGGACCGGCGACCTCGGAGGCCGGACCGGTCGCGCCGCCGTCACCTCGTCTGTCCGCTGGCCCCTCCATGCGTCACCGTCCCGCTCGCGCCGTTCCACCCGGTGGTGGCCATGTTCACACAGGCGGCGGTCCGCCGGCCGGGCCCGGGACGGTCGACGTCGCGCTCCGTAGGATGGAGGGGTCCGCCCGATCCACGAGGAGGCCGCCGTGGAGGACCGCATCACCCGAGCGCTCTACCTCGAGACGACCGGCCAGTCGGCCGACGAGTACGCCACCACCCGGGTGGAAAAGGTGCTCGGTCACCCAGGGGTCGAGCGGGCCACGTGGTGGGAGAACGCCCACCCGAACCGCCGGGACCTCCCCCGCACGATCGAGGAGTTCGCCGTCCTCGGCGTCTACGAGGTCGACCAGAGCTTTGAGCCGCCGGCGCCGACGGACGACGTCACCGGCTACCACTTCGAGCAGTACCCCCGACCCGGCCAGGGCAGCCTCCTCGGGGCCCCGACCAACGGGATCCTGCTCGTCTGGATCAGCCCCAAGAGCCCGGAGGGGGCCCAGGCCCTCCGGGACTGGGCCGACTTCATCCACCTGCGCCACATCGCCGAGGCCTCGGTCCCGGGCTACGCCATGATCACGCCCTACGAAGCCGTGACCGAGGGTGCGCCCCGCTACATGCACTTCTACGAGATGCACACCGACGACCCCGAGGGCACGTTCAAGTCGATGACCCCGCTCGTCCAGGCCCGACTCGAGCCAGCCGCCTTCCAAGAGTGGATGGTGCACTCCGAGCTCGTGATCGACTACGTGAACACCTTCCGCCTCGTCGGTGAGCACCGGCCGCTCACCTGAGCGGGCGGCGGAGGAGGACCATCGGCTCACGTACTTCGGTGTAGGGGTCGGCGTCCACGTAACCGAGGCGCCGGTAGAAGGCGATGGCCCCGGAGCGGCTCGGTAGCACGTCGAGGACCGTCTCCCCGCAGCCCCGGCGTCGGGCGTGGTCGTGGGCCGCCGCCATGAGGAGCCGGGCCGTGCCGCTCCCCCGGTGGGCCGGACGGACCCAGAGCCGCTTGACCTCGGCCCGGGTCGGGTCGAGCAGCTGCACACCGACACAGCCGAGGTACGCCCCGTCGGCCGCGGCCACGAACAGCGCGCCCGGCGGCCGGTAGGCCGTCACTGGGTCGGCGCACTCCGCCCGGAGCACGCCGGGCAGTTGGCCGACGACGGCCGGCTCGGGCCGGCCCGCCGCCACCTCGGTCGCCGCCATGTACTCGAACAGGAGCCCCGACAACACGGCCGGGTCGCGGACGGCGCCGGCGACCACGACGTGCACGCCCTCGGGACCGTCGGACCGTTCTCGCTCCTCCTGATCCCCGCCCTGGCGCACCCGGCCCCGAGCGTACGCGGACCGGCGGCGCCTCGTCCCAGGTCGTCGGACCGTTCGAGGGAGCGCCGGAGCCGGTCGGCGCTCAGCCGGCCATGGCCACGATGGGGGCGTCGAGGTGCCGGCCGCCCATCGAACCCGAGAAGGGTGCGTCGCCGTAGTCGAAGATGCCCCCGT